>Ga0193738_1000460_pt1 | contig 21193 bp, 18 predicted proteins | sample L2a1metaG_FD_144927 | JGI IMG/M metagenome (GOLD analysis project Ga0193738, IMG submission 144927) | Soil microbial communities from a riparian zone of the East river system, Colorado, United States - L2a1 | ecosystem: Environmental > Terrestrial > Soil > Riparian zone | place: USA: East River...
TCAGGAGCATTCTTTTTGACAATACAACTATTGGAAGTTTCTTTTCAAAAATTACCGCAGGGTTTCGTTCTGTTTATAATTTTTCCTCGGCGAGGCTTATCTCAAAGGCTATACTGCAATTCAAACCCGACGTTATTCATATTCATAATCTGTTTTTTGCAGCCTCTCCTTCTGTTATATATGCAGCCAATAAGCATAAAGTTCCGGTGATCCTTACCCTTCATAATTATCGCCTCATCTGTGCCAATGCTTTACTATTACGAAACAATCAGGTTTGTGAGCTATGTACACAAAAAAAGATCCCGCTGGCAGGTATAAAGTATAAATGCTACAGAGATTCCTCTGTAGCATCAGCATTAGTAACAGCCATTACCGGCATTCACAAGATCAGCGCCACCTGGAAAAATAGAGTCAGCACATATATCACATTAAATGAATTTTCAAAATCAAAACTTCTTCACTCCTCCCTCGGGGTTCCGGAATATAAAATGATAACAAAACCAAATTTTATTCCTGATCCTGGCAAAGGAAACAGTGATAGGGAAAATTTTTTCCTGTTTGCAGGCAGGATCGCAACAGAAAAAGGAGTTCATGTATTGGCAAAGGCATTTACATATATACCAGGATATAAATTAATAATTGCCGGCGATGGCCCTGAAAGAAAAATGCTCCAGGAAAATTTCAGTCCATACTCTAATATCTTTTTTACGGGGCAATTGGAAAAAAAACAAGTAAGTGAATACATGAAAAAATGCAAGGCATTTATTTGTCCATCTATCTGGTACGAAGGCGCCCCATTGACGATCATTGAAGCTTTTGCGACCGGCACACCAGTTATAGCATCGAGACTTGGCTCAATGGCCGAAACAATTATCGATGGCTTTAATGGACTTCATTTTACTGCTGGCGATGCAGATGATCTGCGCAAAAAAATAGAATTATTTATGAAAGCAACTGAACAACATTCGATGTTTTATAAAAACGCAAGGCAAACATACCAGGAAAAATATCATGAAGACATTCACTATAATGCTGTTCTAAAAATTTATGAAGATGCAATAGGAAAAAACAATGCCTGACAAATTGAAAATAATTAGTCTTAGTGTGTGTCGCATTAGATTTAACGAAAGTCTTGAACACGTTATGAGGCTGGCTTTAATGAAAAGCCCTTCTTATGTTTGCTTTGCCAATGTACATATGGTCATAGAAGCTTACAATGATAATTCTTTCCTTTACCAGGTCGATAATGCAGACCTTGTTTTACCTGATGGCAAACCTTTAGCCATTGCCTGTAGCATGCTTTATGGTAAAAACCAAGAACGGATAAGCGGCATGGACTTCCTTCCTCTGCTTCTTGAAAAAGCAAATGAAAATAAATTTTCAATTTTTGTATATGGCTCAACAGACAATGTAATCAAAGTGTTTAGGAAAAAGATCCATACTAATTATCCGTCAATTCAATTTAAAGGGGCTATCTCCCCACCATTCAGACCAATAGCCGAAGATGAAATAAAGAATGATATTGAAAAGATCAATCGTACAGGCACACACCTGGTATTGGTGGCTTTGGGGTGTCCAAAACAAGAAAAATGGATGGCCGAAAATTCGGCCAGAATAAATGCCGTACTATTGGGAGTTGGCGGAGCATTACCTGTCGTGGCCGGAATTCAAAAAAGAGCGCCACGTTGGATGCAAAATATGGCGCTTGAGTGGCTTTACCGGCTCATGCAGCAACCCCGAAGGTTATTTACACGATATCTCTATACCAATTCCTATTTTCTTTTTTTACTCAGCCGTGATTATATAAAAAGTCTTTTCAAAAGATAATGTCCACTGTATTTAAAAATAAAATTGACAAAAATACCGAAACAATTGTCTATACATGGCTTTGTATCGGGATTGTTTATTCAATGCTTTTTCTCACTATCCTTAATTCAATTTTATCAATAATCCTGGTTGCATGGTGGCTTATTTTCTCACGAAAGGAATTCGATCTTTCTTCCCGCAAAACAAAACTTATGCTTTTGTTTTTATCACTATATATAATCGGGATCGCAGGGATGATCTATACCAATAATACAAAAGCAGGCATTGCTACCTTAAAAACCCAGTCTGCTATTTTTTTCTTCCCGCTTGTGTTTGGGACCACATCAATTCTTAGTGCATCGATCCTTCAAAAAATCACCACTCATTTTTTGATCGCCACCAGCATTGCCTGTTTAGCGGGACTAACATTCGGCTTCTACCATTATGTTCAAACAGAAAATATGGAACAGCTAACCGGTCAGTATATAATTCCATTTCATGTCTTGCGGCCAGTATATATGGGATGGTTCTGCCTTTTATCAATGATCATCGCCTTCAAAAAACTTGAATCGAGTTCAATAAAAACAAAGCGGGTACTATATACCTGCATCATTTTAATAACATTGATGATCTTTCTATTAAGCATACGGCTTATTATTGTTTGCTGGCTTGCTGTTTCGCTATACTTCTATATTAGAATACCGCAAAATCTCTTAAATAAGATCCTGTTGGTTGGTGCATCGATTCTCATCATAATTATATCGGGGCTTAGCATTCCCCCGGTAAAAAGACAATGGAATGATTTTTTTGATCTTTCTGCAAAAACAACCATTATTCTCGACCAGGATTCATCACTTGGCAAAAGCTGGGGCGGCAAAGCTTTGCGTATTGCTATTTGGAAATGCAGTGCTGATATTTTGAAAGATCATTTATTAATTGGCGTAGGAACCGGGGACGTACAAGACAGCCTGCAAATGGCATATGAAAACCGAAAATTCTATTTTGCATCAAGATATAACAGGTACAATGCACACAATGAATATTTGCAGATCACACTGGCAAATGGCTTGCCGGGCTTTTTGATCCTTTTATCCTGCATTGCATATCCTTTATTTCATTACAAGAAAAAATTTTCCAGCAATATTTATCTGTTATTCCTGTTACTTTTTATATTAGCTGCAGTATCGGAATCGATACTGGAAGCTAACAAAGGAATCATATGGTATTCTTTTTTTAATTCGATATTTGCTTTTGGCTATTTAAAATCGGACCAACAATGAGTGAACCAAAACAAAACAACGCCGAGATCGACCTTTTGTATTTCTTTAAACCCCTTGGAACTGTTTTAAGAAAAACGGGAAACGCACTGGAATATACTTCCCGAAAGATCCATGCGAACAAAGTTATTTTTGCAGTGATCGTTTTGCTGATTACAGTTTCGGGATATTCTCTTCGCTACTTTTTAAAGCCTTCCTATCGGACAGAAGGTATTTTTGTTTCAAGTGTTTTACCAGGGAAGTACTGCTCTATTCTTTTACAAAACCTTAATAGTCTAAGAGGCGAAAGTACAGTTTTATCAAACCAATTAAAGATCAGCGCCGATGCGGCAGGCCATATACAATCAATCGGTTTGTCAACAATGCGTGATACTTTTTTGATCGACAGGAAAGATTCGATCCTTACATTATTTCAGATCACACTGATATTAAGTTCGGTCCAGCATCTTGATAGTATACAATGGGCACTTGTAAACTATCTGGAAAATAATGACTATGCAATAAAAAGGAAAGAGGCAAGAAGGAAATCACTGGAGTCCATGAAGGCGAACCTTAATATTAAACTGCAGGGTCTTGACAGCCTGAAAAAAATCGTCAGCAGCAGTATAATTCCGAGAAGCCAGGGACAGGGGATCATTCTTGGCGAACCCATCAACCCGGTAAGCATTTACCAGGCCGAGATATCTTATTACAGAGAACAGCTTAGTATTGACCAGGCATTAGCAACAATTGATAATATTGAGATACTTCAGCCATTCTTTAAATTGAATTACCCAAATCACCCAAGATATAATTGGATCATGAGATGGTTCTTTTTAATATCACTGGCTGTTGCCACACTCGTTATTCTTGTGTTTGGCAGGGAACCAAAATAAGAACTGCAAAAAAATATTACTTGAAAATTGAAAACAGCATATTGAAAGCATTGGTATATTTCGACATTTTCGATTATCCGCTTACCGAAAATGAAATACGATCCTTTCTTGATCAACCTATTGATGAAAATGAGTTTACTAATTCAATGAAAAATTTACTTCGATCGAAACACATATTTCAACTTCATGAATTTTATTCATTGCAACAGGATCCCTTACTTGCTAAAAGAAGAAAAAAGGGAAATGAATTAGCGGCCTCTTTGTTAGTTAGAGCTGAAAAGATCGCAAAATTCCTTTATAAATTTCCTTATGTCCGGGCTATTGGTGTTTCCGGCTCGGTGTCTAAGAATTTCGCTGACGAAAATGCCGATATTGATTATTTCATCATAACCAAAGCCAACCGTCTCTGGATCGCAAGAACGCTTCTTCATTTATATAAAAAAAATCCATTCCTTAAAAAGCGAAATTATCATTATTGCATGAATTACTTTATCGACGAGGATGACTTGTTGATAGAAGAAAAGAATGTCTATACGGCAACCGAGCTTTTTACAATAGTTCCAATGGCCGGCAATGGAAGCATGAAAAATTTTTTTAAAACAAATACATGGTCACACACTTATTTTCCTAACCGGAACCTGCCATACGTTAAGGAAGATATAAAAAAACATTCCCCCTGGTTTAAAAAACTTGCCGAATCCTTACTAAATAATAAATTAGGTACTTCATTTGATAATTATTTAATGAGATTAACCACCCGCAGGTGGAAAAAGAAAGAAGATGAACAACAGTTGAATACCAAAGGCGAGAGAATGGGATTAAAAACAGGGAAGCATTTTTCAAAACCGAATCCAATTTTTTTTCATGATTGGTTTATGAGCAAATACGAAAGAAAATTAGAAGAAAAAAAGAAAGAATGGGGATTTTAATCCCCGTATTGACAATCATTTATGAACCAAGCAACTAGTTTTAATTAAGAACCGATTACTATTCGTAACGACTGATGGAAAAAATTTCAGTAGTCATAATAACCTTTAACGAAGAAAGCAAAATTCTCGGCTGTATCGAATCAGTAAAACCGGTTGCGGACGAGATAATAGTTTTGGATTCGTTTTCTAATGACAAAACAGTATCTATTGCGCTCTCAGCAGGCGCGGTAGTTTACCAACAAACCTTCCATGGTTATAAAGAACAAAAAAATGCTGCTTTACAATTTGCATCTTATAATTATATTTTAAGTGTAGATGCCGACGAGGTCCTGAGTGTAGAACTTATCAATTCCATCCTGAAGGTAAAAGAGAACTTTACTTACAGCGCCTATACAATGAATCGCTGTAATTTTTTTAGCGGCCGTTTTATACGGCATGGGCTTTGGTACCCCGATAAAAAAGTACGTCTCTTTGATAAGCGCATGGCTTACTGGGGAGGAATGAATCCCCATGACAAAATTATTTTGCCCGGCAGGGCAACGCTCAGTCACCTTGAAGGAGACCTGTTTCATTATAGTTTTAGCACAATTAACGAATACATAAAAAGAAATGACGAGATCAGCAGCATTGCCGCTCAATCACTATATAAAATGGGAAAAAAAACCGGGATAAAAATTGTTGTAAACCCCGTTTGGAGATTTTTAAAAAGTTATTTCATAAAAAAAGGATTCCTTGATGGCTACCCGGGTTTTATAATTGCAAAAAATAATGCAGTACAGGCCTATTTGAAATATAAAAAATTAAACAAGCTCAACAAGACAGCAGAAAATATTTTAGAAGACCCTGTTTCCGTTTCGTTAACTGATAAATGAGGCACTCGCTTTTACGTTTTCTTTCGTAAAGAAATGATATAGTAATCACCGATGCTTTTCCACGGCCATTTGCTTTTCCATTTATTTTCTTTTTCTTTTAGCCAATTAAATAATGACGGTCTTTTTGCTGGAAATTTTTCAAGATAAGAGGGAGGAACCAGCGTACAAAGTCCTTCAACTGACAAGACCTCATACTTACCTTTTATATTTTTTATAATATAAGAGGGGTTGTAATACCAGCAAGTAAAATATTCGCCCTCTATATGCGCTTTCACTCCCTTGTTGCTGAAGAAACGACGAAAAGCAGTTTTAAAATCTCCTTTAAAAAATAGAAGGCTTTCCCATAAGCAAAATTTCGGAAGAATTACAAGCGTTACGATACCATTGCGTTTAAGCAATGGCGAAAACGACTGAAGAACCTTATCCAATTCTCCCGTACAATTCAATCCGGCAAAATTGGAAAAGATCACATCATAAGGTCCTTTATTATTCAGCTGCTGCAATTCTGCAAAGGAACAAAGCTCCTTAGTAACTTTTGCTTCAAGTTTATTCTGAAGAACTTTCTCTGCAAGTTTTTCCTGCATTCCTTTTGAAATATCGGTGGCATGAACAGCGTGCCCCTGCTGAGCGAACCAAACCGCGTCTTCACCGGTACCTGCATTTAGTTCAAGAATTTTACTTGTTGGTCTTAAAAATTGCTGCAGGTGATCCCTGACCCTTTGACGCTTGTATTGAATAATACTATTAGAGGAATACATCTCATCAAAAATTGCAGCCTGTTTGCTAAATGCTTTTTCTGCGGCTTGTTCATTTACACTATGTATAGATCCATTCACGATGCGGCAGGTTTTTCAAGAGCATTTAATTTTATTTTGGACAAAAAACTTGCCGGGAGATAATAAAAATAGGAGGCTGCTTTTCTAAATTTTTTCATCGTGGTTTTTGCCGGATGCAAAAAAAGCTGTTTTATATTTTCCAAAGCAAGGTGCATACGATAAGTTCTGTGAACGTACCGGTATAACTGTTTATAAAAAGCAGGTTGATACGTATTGCGAAACATCAATGCTAGTTCATCTGAATCTGTCCAGTTTGTTTTTTCTGTCAGATCGGATTTTACTTTTTCATAAAATCCCGTACCCGGCAAGGGATACGAAACTGATATCCCAATTTCGTAAGGCAACAGTTCATTGATCATTCTTATTGTCTTCTTTATATCTTCCTTCGTTTCGCCAATATATCCAAACTGAATAAAGAAGGATGGATTGATTCCATGCTTACGAATGAGTTTTGTTGATTCATGAATTTGTTCAACGGTTGTCCCTTTATCCATGGCATCTAATATCTTTTGTGAACCACTCTCCGCTCCCATCCAGATATTCTCACAACCAGCTCTTGCAAGATCACGAATATAATTTTCCTGTAATAAAAGGTCGGCTCTTGCCTGTATCTTGAATTTGAATTGAAGCTTTTCTCTCTCTACAAGATCAGCAAACTCATTTACCCAACCAGGTTTTAATCCAAATATATCATCACAAAACCAAATATGATCGAATTGAAATTTTTCTTTGAGCATTTTTAATTCCAGCATTACATTGTGAGGCGAACGAGAATTGTAGCGATTGCCATAAATTGGTTTTGCACACCAGTTACATTTAAATGGACAGCCTCTTGTCGTTCCCATATTCATAGAAAAATAACCGGCACGATCCAGCCATGATTGACGATAAGGTTCCATATCCACCAGGTCCCATGCAGGCAATGGCAAACTATCCAGGTCTTTTAATACATTTCTTCTTGCAGTTTTTATAACACAATCATTTTGTTTAAAGGCTATCCCGGGAATAGCAGAAATACCACTTTTATTCTCCTGCAATGCATTTACCAATTCAAGCAAAGTCAGTTCAGCTTCGCCCATAAGAATAAAATCGGCCCCTTCATCGATGTATTTTTCATAATGATCTGTTGAATCAGAACTTGAAACTAAGACCGTACAGCCTCTCTCCTTTGCCAGCTTGCTCATTTTAAATGCCGCTTCACGCATATTGGTGAGGCACATTTTAGTGAGATAATTAAACCCATCATCATATAAAACCAAAATATCGGGTTGAAATTCTTCGATTATGGGAATAATATCTTCTGCGCCATTTGCAAACATTACATCATGAAGCGCTACATCATGACCTTCCTGCCGCATTAATGAAGCCGCATATAATGTTCCCAGGGGAGCATAAGGCAATCCTGTCTCCGATTGCTTGGGATCAAAACGAAGAAAATAGGAATGTGTGAAAAGAAGTTTACTCATTTACCAAATTCTTATAAAGTTAAATCACCTTAAACACTAAAAGGGTTGCCTGTTAAAAATAATTAATCGCGAAGACTTGTTGTGGAATCTTTTAGCATGGGTAGTCGTTGACCAAAATATTGGTTAAAGATCAGTCGGAACTGGTTCATATTGCTGATGCCCTCATAAAACCGGCTATAATTCCCGTCAGGGAAATAGACAGTATTAAGATTGATAAAATCATAAGCAGGGTCGGCATTTTCTTCTGGGTGGCGAAAACCATGGTCACTTAAAACAATAATAAGAGGGGGTGAAACGGAACCGGCCAAAATATTATCAATTAATTCAAGTAATCGTTTATTGCCATACTGAAGGTATTCTATATAATCATTTGCATTTACCCTGTTCAGACCCCCAAGCTTTTCTATAGGCATTGGATTGCCTTTACTGTCAAAATAATAAGGATAATGCGGCAGCATTAGATGCGTATAAACAAATTTAGGTTCATTTATTTTTTCTGCAGCAATTTTTGCTGTAAGATCCATGATCTCATCGTTGAAATGAAGGTTGTCGTAGGCAATTTTCTGTTGAAGTTTTTTCAGCCCTAATTTTCCATCCAGTATATCCTGGCGAAAATCGTCTCTCAACCGTGTCGTAAGGGTTTGAGCCGTCACAAGTTTGATCCCATAGGGCATGAAAGCAGTGTATTTATGTGCCGGCTGCCCATCAAAATCAAAAATTGAGCAGTTATAAAAACGATAACCGAGGCTGAAAAGAAATTTTAGTACCCGGCTGTTCCGGATCACTTCATAGCTATAGCCAACGGTGCTATAATTTTGCTGCCCCTTTTTCAAAGAAAGTAAATCCATATTTAACGTAGAAGCAACTGAAAAAGGTGTGAAATTATAATTGCTGACGCTTTTTTTAGCAATATAAAATCCCCGTGCTTTTAATTCATTCTCAAAATTAGTATTGTCGAAATCAAAAACATCTTTCAGCGCAGTATAACCTGAATATTGATCAGGGATGATGAGAAAGATATCCGGTGTCCGGCAGGTATCACAAATGGTAAATCCTTCTGTTTCGGGACGGAATTCTTTTTTCTCTTTTGCTGTAGGTATTTTAGTGACCAACCAGCCTGCATCTACGATTATTAAAATAGTCAGCAGGATATTCAAATAAAAAGTAAACATATACAGGCTTTTTTTTCTTTTCTTTAGCCATATGAACAGCAACAGGAAAATAAAAATGCAAAAAGGGATAATATACCTGTATCGCAAAATGGTTTGAGGAAAAAGATCTTTTAGAAAATCGAAAATGTTGCCAAAAAAGAAATGAAAAGCCATGATCAACAATGTAGCCACGCTTGCTTTTATTAAATCCCCATACAAGAGCCAAAGGAGGCCGGCAATCAAAATGCTGATCCCAATGTATTGCAATGTCAGCCACAGAGCCTCGCCAACAGGTACCGAATCATAATAGAAAGTAAAGCCATGGAAAACAAAAAAGATGGGAAAAAATAAAATAAAAAGAGGTTTGGTTTTAATAAAATAGGCCATCAAGATTTTTCTTTCCATACAAATAAAGATAAAACGTAAAGTCGGTAAACCCTTTTATACAAATTATACCTTTTGCAGATGTTTTTTAAGACTTGTCTATTTCATTATCGGTTTCTCAGCTGAGTTCCTAAAATGAGGCTCTTTTCAATGAATTTTGTTTTTTATATACGTTTAACCTTCCCATCCCAAATTACTCCTTACTAAGATATTAAAGTCTTATAGAACGTTGATATCATATGATAAGTTGCCCACCCTATCAGACTACTAAGAATTATTGGCTATTTGCTATTTATTTAATCTCTTTACATTCATAGCCAGATTTTTTTAATATACAATGCAAATCAGTGTAGTTATACCCACGGTTGACCGTAAAACGCGACTGCTTTCGTTATTAGCAAGTCTTGATAGATCGACCCACCCTATTCATGAAGTAATAATTGTTGATTCAGGAAATGACAGACTTGTCCCTGATGAATATTCGGCGATCAAAAATTTTCCGATCCATTATGTCTCCTCAGAAAGATCGGTTTGTATTCAGCGCAATGCCGGTGTAAGACAAGCAATATCTGAATGGATATTTCTGTGTGATGATGATATTGAAATCCCTGCTGATTATTTACAAAAGCTCGGTGCCCATATCAACGATCATCCAGGCACTGGCGCAATCTCGGGTATTTGGTTGCAAAAAAATGGGAATACCTGGACAGCAAGCTATCCTGAAACTTCAGCCAAAAAGCTACTTTGGAAATATACTTTCAATCTTGGCATTTGGGGACCGATAAACTGTACCGCAAATAATCTTGTTGTAAGAAAGATAAAACAATATTATCAAAGCAAAGTAAATCACATTACCAGAGCTGGTTGGCCTGTTATCACAGATCTTACAAGTGATCACTTTTTTGCGCCAGTTTATAGTCTTGGCGGAGCCCTGGTTAAAAAAGAATGGTTACTAAATTCCCCATTTGATGAAGTACTTGACCGCCATGGTATCGGTGAGAATTATGGCGTGATCGCAGGGTTTCCTGGTGCGGGCATTCATGTTTTAAATAATACTTGTGTTTATCATCAGCAGGAAACAACCAATCGCTTAATGCAGCCGTTGCAGTATTACCGCCGCGTATTGGCGCTTGATTACTTTATACAGACTAAGAGAACTCAAAAAAACATTAAAAGAAGCCTATTGCTTTGGTCACTGATAGGAAACATGATCAGCTTTGTTTTTTCCGGAAACAAATCAATGATCCATGCTGGATTCAAATCAATGTGGGATGTTTTGTGGAATAAAAATCCTTATCCAAAAGCAGCCAAGAATAACAGAAAAATTATTGAGCCCATCCTGTAAATCTACAATGGTGAATTTAAAAGAAACAAAATATTCATTTACTAACCCTGTCTTATGGTCTATTTTTATTATTTACATTATTGTTTCAGGCTATACCATTTTCAATCATGAAATGTGGCTTGATGAAATACATAGCTGGTGTATTGTAAAGGGTAGTGGTAGTTTTTTAGATCTAATTAATAACACAAGATATGAAGGTCATCCTCCTTTATGGTATACTATTATGTGGTTCCTTTCAAAATTTACGCATGATTTATCATACCTGCAAGCGATCCACTTTATTATCGCTGGCTTTATTATTTTTTTAATACTGTTTCGGTCACCCCTCCCAATAGTTCAAAAGATGGTTCTCCCCTTCGGCTATTTTTTTTTATATGAATATGCAGCTATCAGCAGGAATTACGCTATTGGGGTGTTATTAGCTTTTTGCATTTGTATTATTATAAGAAAAAGTTTTAAATACAAGTCGATATTATATTATACTTTACTTTTTCTTTTATCCAACACACATTTATTGGGATTAATTTTAGCAGCAAGTTTCCATCTATATTTTTTGCTTTTACAAACTGAAAACAGAATAAAAACAAGGTCGATCGTTTTGCATGTGTGTATAGGTTTACTTATATCTCTTCCGGCTATTTATTTTATTTTTCCCCCATCAGATAGTGAACTGAATATGGATTTTTGGCTAAGCCGCTGGGCTTTCCCTCGGGTGTCGGCCTTTGGCCAATCTCCTTTACGATCTTTTTTTCCTGTTCCCGCCTGGTGGAATTACAGTTCCTGGAATACGCAATTTCTATTGGAAGCGAAAAATGAATATGGCGCCCTACGATTTATCAATTTCTTCATTTCAATAGCCATATTGGTATCTGCATTTTTCATCTTAAAAGCAAATAAAAAATGCTCTATTTTATTTGCAACAAATTTTATATTGAGTCTTATCGTCAGTGTTGTAATTTTCTCACTAAACTCGCCAAGATATTCCGGGTTTCTTTTTATCAGCCTTGTTGTATCCTACTGGTTGCACTGCTACGAAATTATTCCCATGAGAAAACAGCAATTGCTTTTTAATATCTTTTTAGCAATTCAAATAATTGCCGCAGTTTTTTCCATTTCCAAGGATATCCGCTTTCCGTTCTCCAATTCATATAAAGTGAATGAGCTAATAAGACAGGTTCCTGAAAATGAGCTCCTGGTAACAGATTACAGAGGATTGATTACTGTTAAAGCTTTTACTAATAAATCACTTTATTGTATTGACCTGCAAAAAGAAGTAGCTTTTGTTTTGTGGAATAAAGACATTGTTGCTGTATATAAAAACCCCAATCGTTATTATAATGGAGTAGAATCACTTTTTCAAAAACAGAAAATACAAAACCTTTATATAATTTCAACCAGTTCTCCTGAAGATTTAGCGAATGTAGATGTTCAATTATTCAAGGGGTTTACTGTAAAGCTGATTGACAAAAGAGATGGTGCAATAGAAAAAGGGAGTAATTTATACTTGTACGAAGTGAGCAGGAAATAGCGATCACCTTTTTTTCTTATTCCGAATATCTATTGTTTTCTCGTAATGTTTTATAGCCTGCTCTGCAATTGCATCAAAAGACAGATTCTTTTTAAAAAAATCAATGCAGCCTTCCGCTTCGTTTTTTAATGGTTTGTCCGTTGCTGTAATTACTGCTTCAATGAATGAATCCTTATTTCCGGGCTCCCACAATGCTCCTAATTGCCCATTTTCTGTCATCATTCTGAAACTCGGAATATCTGTGACAATTGGAACACACCCGCAACGTAATGCCTCGCTTAAAGCGTATCCGCTGCCTTCATAATGGCTTCCTAATACAAAATAATCTGCACTATTATAATAGTTCTGGATCTCATGGTGTGCTATTTTTCCCAATAGCCGAACCCTCGGTTTTAGAGTATCAGAATTGTCAATTTTATTTTTTACGTCCGCCACCAGCTTAGCATCACTGTAAATCATATATAATCTTGCAGTTGGATATCTTTGAAATACGTCTTCAAAACCATCGAGTATCGTTAAGGGATCTTTATTTTCATCCAGTCGCCCTACCCATAGAAAAACAGGATCACCATTTATATTACTAATTTTTCTCGAATCGTTCCTGCTATGGTAAGAAAGTCCTTTTTCTTCTAACCGGTTATTGTAATTAAAAAAAGTACAACCTTCCATTACCGGCAGTATTTTATTGTGCACTTTTTTATTCGGAAACCATTCTTTGCCTTGCGCTACTGTAGTGAAAAAGAAAGCATCGGCAGTTGAATTAAACCGATCATGAATAGCTTTCTTTTTACCTTTTGGAGTTGCCCCGCCATGATGCTGGATCACAATGGCTGTTTCCCTGTTTAAAAAAAAACGAAGTATGAATGTTTGCAATGAACGGGAGAAATGATGCAGGTGAACAATATCCGGTTGCAGCGAAGCAATTTTTTCAAACAGCCTGCACGGCATTTGCCATGAACGAATGCTTTTGGCATAGCTATCTTTTACAAAGAAATATTGAACATTATTTTCTTTAAATGAGCTGTTTTTGAAAAATCTTTTGAGAACGATCACTTCTGCTCCCTTTTTTGCCAGCGCTTCGGCCCAACCAACGGTCGTATAATGCTGCTCCAGCAAATCTTCTTCGGTTGTCAACGTCTCATCATAATCATAGCTTACATCAATAATTCTCATTTTGCTTCTTTATTATTCATATCAAACAATTGCAGTAAGTTTTTAGCGCTATCCTCAACAGAGAATAGGAGCACCCTGTCATGAGACAAGTTGGGTGCTTGTAATAACGCAGAAGCTTTCAGCACCATTTCTTCTTTCGTGTTTACTATATGCCAGTTTTTTATTTCCTGTTTCATGGGTTTTACAAAACTGATAACATGAGCCCCGGCATACAAAGCTTCAAGACAAACCGTTGGTAAGCCTTCGTACGAAGATGGGTGCAAAAGGATTCTTGAATTTTGCATCAGTCTTAAAACTTCATGATGTGGTAACATTCCTAAAAGTGACAGATTATTTTCAAGGTTAAATTTTATGGTCAACTCTTTTATATTCTTTTCATCCTCACCGGAACCGCAATGTATTGCTTTAATATTGGGAAACTGTTTCTTAAGTGCCTCAATCATTATTACAAATTGATCAAAATTTTTTTGAAAGGAAAAAGAACCTGCTCCAATGATGTCAATATTTCTTTCGATTGGAAATTCAGGAAACATTTTCTTATCAATGGCGATCGGAATAAAATGGGATGGCTTTATTCCATGACTCTTGTTAAACTCGTCCATTAGAAAATCTGAGATAGCAATAAGCTCCTGAGAGCCTGGTCTTATCCATTTTACAAGCTTATTTGACTTTCGCGCATCTTGTCCGCATATCCAGCAATAGTGTGTAATTCTATTCAACTTTGCGAACCAACTTCCTACTAAAGCACATTCACCACACCAGAAGCTAAAAATGCCGGCAAGGTTATTTTCTCTTTTGATTTTTTTTAATTCTTTCCAGATATTGAACCATTGCCACAATCGCTTAAACTTCCTCTTATTCATTCCATTAAATGCGATCACTTTTACACCATTCCAGTTATATTCAATTTTTTCATACGGATATAAAAAGCTGAGCACGATTATTTTTAAATCCGGAAATTGATTTTTTAATTCCTTCACCAATATTTGCTGTGCAGGCACCCATGCGGTGTCAGATTCATTTCGTGGAAAAGCTGGACTAAGTACAACAAGAGTTTTTTCCGGCTTATTCATTAGGTAAAATTATGACAGAACAATTGCTTCTTCATTTTCTATTCTTACTATTAACTTAAGCACAGTTGAATACTGCACATGGATTGCTTAAGCCTGGTGATCCAATGAAAGGATCTTATTACAAAAACTAAGCATCTTTTTATCATGAGTGATCAGTATGATCATTTTGCCTGCTTCGGTCATTTCCTTAAAATGTTGAACCAACGTAACGGTAGATTCCTCATCCAGTTCATTAAAGGGCTCATCAAGCAATATCAATTCTGCATCTTTGTATAAAGTTCTTGCGATGTTGATCCGTTGTTGCTGACCGCCGCTGATGTTTTTTCCATTTTCGGCTATCATTTTATCAAGCCCCTCGGGCGTACTGTCAATAATATCTTTTAGCCCCGAAATTTCTAAAACCTGTTTCAGCTTATATTCATCATGGTTATTTTCCTGGAGCGTTATATTTCTTAAAATAGAATCATGGATAAGAAATGACTGCTGCCGCATATAGGAAATGCCGGGCCAATATTTTTTTAACTCGACTGGAGAAACTAAAACATCATTGACTAAAATCTTACCGTTACCAGGCGCTAAAAATCCAAGTATTAAATTTAAGATAGTTGTTTTGCCCTTTCCTGACATACCAACAATGCCAATAAAATCTCCTCTTTTAATGCAAAGTGAAAAATTCTTTAACACCACATGATCGGCATAATTAAAATCTATCCTTTCCAAACTCAGAGAATAAATAGGATGATGCATCAACGCATGTTCTTCTTTTAGTTCCTTATTTACAGGTGCGGAATCATAAATAGAAGACTCATATGCCTTTAATTGCCCGCTACCATTTATGATCCTTACTATGCCGGGTATGATCTTATAAGCAGCGGCCATAAAAGCCCCGATTGTAATAAGGGCAGCATTGCTATTGATTCCCGACCATTTGGCAATAACGATCAGAAAAAATAATCCAATCACTGCAAAAGTTTCTATGATCCGGGTCGGCATTGACTGTACAGCATGTGATTCGAACAAATGCGTACCGAATACTTGCCTGGCTGTGATAAATCGTTGGAGGAAAAAATTATTACGCTGGTAAATATTCCCTTCTACATACCCTTTCATAGCATCAAGTAAGAACCGGAATGAACTCTCATTACTGGTATGTATATTTTTTTTTGCAGCAGCAACTCTCTTCTTAATAAAAAAAAACACAACTATCACAGGAGGGAGTAAAATGATAAGTAACAACAAAAATAATTTAACATTATACAATAGAATTGCACCAGTAGCCAGCACAATAAGAAATATTTGAATAATGACTTGTTGAATGTTCAACAAAATATGTTCACAAAATTCAAATGGCTGAAAAGCAATCTTACGGATAAGCTCAGAAGAATCAATATTGATATAGTTTTCAAATTGCCCACGTTGATAATTTTCTAATTTGTTTTTGGAGATCCGTACAGCCACCCTACTGATAAAACTGTATTGTCGGTTAGAGATGGAAATTCCCAGGAAATTTTTTAAACCGAAGATGATAAGGAAAAAAGTAATAAGTAGTACAGAATTTTGATCCAGCATCCAGGCAGGTAGAAAATCAAGCCCTTCGACAGAATAGTTTATATAAAAACCAATTACAAGGAGCAAAAAGGCTAATGCAGCGATATCGACTACACTGATCAATGCATTTAGTGCAATCAATACCCAAAACTGACGCTTTTCAGCCGGAGTTAGTGTACGAAAAATATGTTTGTACTTTTCTTTCAATCGTTTTAAACGAATACAACAGAAAGATAATTATTCCCCGGACCCGGTAAAAATTATTTGAGCTGCTACACTAAAGCCCTGCAATTTTGCGAAGAGTGTACCATAATATTTTCAGATCAAGCGACAACGACCAATGGCGTACATAAAATATATCAAGCTGAACACGGTCTTTCATTGCTTGTATGTTTTTTGTCTCTCCTACATAGCCCATTGCTTGTGAAAGACCGGTAATGCCAGGTTTCACTTTATGGCGGTAATCGTAAAATTCAATTAACCCTTCATATTTATTATTATCACTAACCATATGAGGTCTTGGGCCAATAAATGACATATCGCCGACAAAAACATTAAAGAATTGCGGAAGTTCATCCAGGTAATGATTACGGAGAAAACGACCAAGACTTGTTATTCGTTCATCATCCTCAGTTGCCTGTAACAGATCCGCGTCATCATTTTCGATCATCGATCTGAATTTAATGCAGGCAAAAATTTTCCCACCTCTCTTATTTCTTTTTTGCAAAAAGAAAACAGGCCCCTTCGAATCCATTTTAATTAATAATGCTATTATTGGAATTAACCAGCTAAGTATCCCTACAATTACTAATGATGATAAAAAAATATCGCCTGAACGCTTAATAATTCTTTTTGATAGGTTGTCAAGCGGAAGCTGAAGTTGAAAAGTTGTCCTATTTTTCTTGTCTGCAAATTTTTTAAGTTCAGCATACAATGGTGGCTTTGGAGAAGAAACATTTTCAATTTGCCGTCCCTTAGTAACGAACATTTCAGGTGACTTGGGAAAAATATTGGTTATTTCAGCGGAAGATTTTTCTTGGTCCATGAAGAAAGAATAAATTTGGGTTAATGGTTAATCATCGGTGTTTTCAGATAAAGGGTTGCTTTTAAAGCTTTTTAAGCTTTTTAAATCAACCTAAGGTCATCAACATCAATGCCAATAAATTTCTTAAACCAAAAACCAAAAACTTTTGGCTCAAAGGTTCTGGAACTGTATTTTTGCACTCCCAAAAAATAAGACCTTCTTATTAGTTGGAAGCAGGTCGATCTCGTAGCTCAGCTGGTAGAGCACAACACTTTTAATGTTGGGGCCCTGGGTTCGAGTCCCAGCGGGATCACCACTTAACGAAGCCTCCATTAAACGGAGGCTTTTTTATTACCCGCAATTTAAAGTACGTTTGTAACCACTAGCAATAAAATGTCCACTTATTTTAAAGATAAAGTTATAATTGTCACTGGTGGCACTGATGGGATTGGGAAAGCCCTTGTGGAAGAATTGATCAAAGAAGGTGCGAAAGTCTCTACCTGTGGCAGAAATCATGACAAACTCTATCAATTACAAACAGAATTTCCTTCAGCCGATCTGCAAACAATGGTGGCCGATGTGAGTAGCGAAAATGACTGCCGCAGGCTGATCGAACTTACACAGAAGGTCTATGGCGGGCTTGATGTTCTTATCAATAATGCCGGGATATCAATGCGGGCAGAATTAAAGGATGCCTCGGTGGATGTGATCAAAAAAGTAATGGAGATCAATTTTTTCGGTGCTGTTTACTGTACAAAATTTGCTCTGCCATCTTTAATTGAAAGAAAAGGAACAGTGGTGGGCGTCTCTTCCATTGCAGGTTATCGTGGACTTCCGGGCAGAAGCGGTTATTCTGCATCAAAGCATGCCTTGCAGGGCTGGATGGAAGCGATCAGGACAGAACTGCTTGAATCCGGAGTAAATGTAATGTGGGTTTGTCCCGGATTTACGACATCCAATATCAGGAATGCTGCATTGAACAAAGAAGGAGAAGCACAAGGCGAAAGTCCCATGGATGAAGGCAAAATGATGACAGCAGACGAATGTGCCAGGAGAATATTGTCGGCAATTGAAAAAAGAAAAAGAACTGTTGTAATGACATTCCAGGGAAAACAAACCGTGTTTCTGAATAAATTCTTTCCAGGCCTGGCAGATAAAATGGTAAGAAAGTTTTTTTATAAAGAAGGTAAATTGGAAAAATGATTTTAGATTTCGGATCTGCGATTTTAGATTTCAATGGTAAATTCTATAAGTCAAACTTATTTTTGCGAGATATTAAAATCCGAAATCTGGAATCTAAAAGCTGCAATCGTTAAATGCCACTACTAACCCTGACCTCTGATATCGGTAATCACGACTACCTTACAGGGGCCATTAAAGCGAGACTGCTCAATATTAACCCGGACTTTCGGTTGATCGATATTTCTCATAACATCGCTCCGTTCAATTATCCACAGGCATCTTACGTTTGCAAAAATGCCATTAAGAATTTTCCTGAATTTACTTACCATATCATCATGGTCAATTTATTTGACAAAAACCAGGATCATCTTCTACTCGCTTTTCATAACAACCAATATCTTTTTTGTGCTAATAATGGCCTGCTTACAATGATACTTGACGAAAAACCTGAGATCGTTATTGGCATTCCCTGGCCCGATGGAAAAATGAAAAACACCCTCCAGTGTGCGGATATTTTTGGCAACACAATTAACCAGCTTATCAATGGCGAGTCAATTAAAAATATTGGTCCCGATATACCCTATGTAGAAAAAAACCCGTTGAGGCCTGCTGTTGGTGATGACTGGATCGACGGCCAGATAATTTTCATCGACAATTTTGAAAACGTGATCGTAAATATTACCCGTCATGAATTTGAAGAACTGCGGAAAGGCCGCGGCTTTAAAATAAATTTTAAACGGGACGAAGTGATCGATCATATCAGCCAAACCTATGCGGATGTGCCCGAAGGTGAAAAACTAGCCTTGTTCAACAGCGCCGGTTACCTTGAGATCGCCATCAATAAAGGCAATGCAGCCGGCCTGCTGGGGCTAAAAGGATTCTCAGAAAAAAATTCTCAGTCAAGACAGATCTTACAAAATCAACTTTTTTATCAAACGGTAAGAATAAATTTTGAATAACCGATGGAAAGATTAGCTGTTGACATGGATGGTGTACTCGCCGATGTGTACGAACAATTTTTCCGGTATGATGAAAAAGATTTTGGCAAAAGAAGACCCCTGGAAAATGTGATAGGCGTGGAAGAGCGTAAAGCATTCCCTCATATAAACGAATATGTTTATACAAAAGGGTTTTTCAGAACAGCGCCGGTAGTAAAAGATAGTGTGGAAATAGTAGCAGCGCTCAATAAAAATTATGAGCTATTCATTGTTTCTGCGGCAATGGAATTTCCTCAAAGTCTTCCGGAAAAATTAGAATGGCTCAATGAACATTTCAGTTTTCTGAGTTGGCAACAGGTCGTTTTTTGCGGGAGCAAAACGATCATTGACGCAGATATTATGATCGATGATCATTTTAAAAATCTTGATCTTTTTAAAGGAACAACCATTCTTTTCACACAACCACATAATCAATTAAAAAATGCGGGGCGTCATAAAAGGACTGACTCATGGCAAGAGATCGCTTCGATCCTTTTATAACCTCACCATTTCTTATGAAACCCTTCAAATATTTTAAATATTGTTTTGCCAGCCGGAAAGGCGAAATCTTCTGTTGAAACCCTATTTTTGCCCCCATTCCATACCGATCCTTACATAAACTCAGGACTACCGGGAAAAAAAAGGAATAAAATCAAATCTTTATGAATTTCAGGAAAGTAAACAATATTACCGGTTGGGTAATATTGCTGATTGCTACTGCTACTTACACTCTTACCCGTGAGGCCACTGCAAGCTTTTGGGATTGCGGCGAATTTATTGCCTGTGCCAATGAAATTGGGATCCCCCACCCGCCGGGCTCACCGCTTTTTACCATGCTTGGCCGTTTGTTTATTCTTGTATTTAGCGGCGGCGATGCTGCAAATGCTGCCAGTTCCGTTAACCTCATGAGTGCTGTAGCAAGTGGATTTTGCGTTTTATTTCTTTTCTGGACCATCACTCATTTTGCCCGTAAGATGTTTGTAAACCACGGCGAGAACCTGACTGCAGAACAAACCTTTACAGTAATGGCATCAGGTGTTGTTGGCGCATTGGCTTATACTTTTAGTGATACATTTTGGTTCAGTGCTGTTGAAGGTGAGGTTTATGCACTTTCATCATTCTTTACCGCACTTATTATCTGGGCCATGCTGAAATGGGAACATGCTTATGAATTGGCGAGAGATGTTGTTGAACGGAACAGGGCCGATCGTTGGATAGTTTTTATCTTCTTTATGCTAGGTCTTTCAATTACCGTTCACCTGTTGAATCTTTTGACACTGCCGGCCATTGTAATGATCTATTTCTATAAAAAATATACACCGACGGTTCGTAAATCTATTTTTGCATTTCTGTTCAGTTGCTTACTGACAGGAGCTATACTTTTTGGGATGGTTTACGCAATTCCAAGAACATCTGCAGCATTCGATCGCCTTTTTGTAAATAGCTTCAGTCTACCTTTTTTTACCGGTTTTACTTTCTTTTTTATACTGGTTGGAGCTCTTCTCTGGTTCTTATTAAAAATAGCCAGGGATAAAGGCATGCCTATGCTTCGCCTTGCCGTTTGGTGTTTTGTCTTTGTAATGCTTGGATATTCTACTTATGTAACTACGCTTATTCGTTCCAGTGCAAACCCGGGAATTGATATGAGTAATGTTGACAATCCGGCTACGCTGGCTTCTTATTTTGCCCGTGAACAATATGGATCCGCTCCTTTGCTTTATGGACCGCATTTCGGATCACAACCTGC
>Ga0193738_1000461_pt1 | contig 21122 bp, 26 predicted proteins | sample L2a1metaG_FD_144927 | JGI IMG/M metagenome (GOLD analysis project Ga0193738, IMG submission 144927) | Soil microbial communities from a riparian zone of the East river system, Colorado, United States - L2a1 | ecosystem: Environmental > Terrestrial > Soil > Riparian zone | place: USA: East River...
AAGGAGATGACCACCGACCAGATCCGCGACTACGTCACCGCGCACACCGGCCAAGAGCCGATCGGCAACCTGAACCGCAAGGCGCTGGTGCGCATGGCACTGGAAGCGCGACCCGACAAGGCGGCCTGACATGACGACACTGCTGACGGTGGTTCGCGACGTCTGCGCCACCGTCGGCGTGCAGGTGCCGCAGACCGTGTTCGGCGGCATCGCCAACAATCGCACCATGCAGGAGATGCTCGCGCTCGCCAACGAGATGGCGCAGCGCATCGCCTACGACACGCGCGACTGGACCCGGTTGCGCGCGCTCGGCAGCTGCGTCGGCGACGGCGTGCAGTACCAGTACCCGCTCCCGGCCAACTTCAAGCGCATGCTGCTGACGGCCAACGTCCGCACGACCACTCGCCCGACGCAGCCGGTCGCCTTCGTGGCGAGCGAGGACGAGTGGCTGGAGAGCATCCTCAACAACCAGTTCCACATGAACGGCCAATGGATCATCTCGGGCGGCGCGCTGCACATCCGGCCGCCGCTGGCCGCGGGCGCGCAGGCGTTCTACCTGTACCTCGACAAGAACTGCGTGGCGCTCGCCAGCGGCGGCGTGGGCGACGCCTTCATGGCTGACACCGACACGTTCCTGCTCGACGAGCGCCTGCTGAAGCTGGGCATGATCTGGCAGTGGAAGGCGCAGAAGGGCTCGCCCTACGCCGAGGACATGGGGAGCTACTCCGACGCGCTCGCCAACGCGATGGGGCACGACCAGCCCGCGCCAATCCTGATCGACCGCCGGCCGATGTCGCACCACAACCGCGGCGTCGCCTACCCGTGGCCGGTCCCGACATGAGCGCGCACGCCGCCTACCGCCGCCAGCCGGTGCCGGGCAACTACGCGCAGGCGCTCAAGACCGTGACGCTCCCGGCCCCGACCCGCGGGCTCGTGCAGCACGAGAACGACGCCTACATCGGCCCCGGCGCCGCGATCGTCTCGGACAACTGGTTCCCCACCATGAAGGGCGTCAAGCTGCGCGGCGGCTCGATGCGCTACGCCACGCTGCCCGACGCCGTGCCGGTGATCTCGTCGTTTGAATATGTCGACACCAGCCAGCACCGCATGTTCGCGGCGCAGGCGACCAAGGTCTACGATGTCACCACCGGCACGCCGGTCGAGATCGCCACCGGGCGCACTAGCGGCAACTATTCCGCGACCGTGCTGGCCAACCTCGGCGGCTACTGGGGCATCGCGGTCAACGACGCGGGCGACCCGGTGCTGCGCACCAAGGACGGCATCACGTGGGCCGAGCTGCTGCCGCCGGCTGTCCCGGCGGACGGCGCCAGCGCGATCACCGGGCCGGTCGGCTCTCCGGTCGAGTTCGGCCGCAACCTGAGCTACGTCTGCAAGTACCGCAACCGGCTGTTCTTCATCGAAAAGCGGTCGATGAACGTATGGTATCTCGCCGTCGACGCGGTCGGCGGCCTGTTGACCAAGATACCGATGTCGGGCGCGGCGACGCGCGGCGGCTACCTCATGTTCATGAGCAACTGGTCGATCGACGCCGGCGACGGCATCGATGACAAGCTGGTGGTGGTGACCTCCGAAGGCGAGGCGCTGATCTGGACCGGCAACAATCCCGGCGACAGCGCGAATTGGCGCCAAGAAGGTCGCTACTTCGTCGGCAAGCCGCTCGGGATGAACGCGCACGAGCAGGTCGGCGGCGACCTGCTGATCCTCACCGTCGAGGGCGTCGTGCCGATGAACCAAGTGATCACCAAGTCGGCGGGCGAGATGGAGCTGGCGATGGTCAGCCGCGCCATCAAGCGGATGTGGCGCGAGGAGGTGGCGATCAACACCACCTACCCGTGGACGATCCGGCGCTGGGACGAGTACGGCGGCATCTTCATCACGCTGCCCGGCGGGCGGCCGGGCAACCAGTATTGCCTCGCCATGAACAGCGCCACCGGCGCCTTCGGGCGCGGCGTCGGCTGGGACGCGCTGTGCTTCCTGCGCCAGCGCGCCAACATGTTCTTCGGCACGCGCGACGGCCGCATCATGCAGATGGAGCGCACCGGCACCGACGATGGTCTGCCTTACGTCGCCTGCCTCGTCGGCGGCTGGGAGATGTTTCAGGCGCGCTCGATGATGGTGCACTGGCGGCAGGCGCGCGCGATCTTCACCACCTCGGCGTCCGAGCCGTTCATTCCGCAGCTCGACGCCACCACCGACTACATCGTCGACATTCCGCCGCCGCCGCAGCCCGGCCCCGACCCCGGCCCGGCCGACGTCTGGAACGAGGCCGAGTGGGGTCCCGACATGGGCGGGCCACCGCCGCCGGTGCCGACCACGCCGCAGCGCGACGCCTACGGCCAGTGGGACCAGCCGGCGCGCAACCGTCCGGCCAACCGCAACACGATGTGGGTGAGCATCGGCAAGACCGGCTTCTCGCACGCGCCGATCGTTCAGGTCACCGTCGCGCAGCAGGCCAAGCCCGACGTCGAGCTGGTCGCGATCGCCGCGATCTTCGAGGTTGCCGGCACCAACGTCTAAGGAGAGTGACATGGCAGAACCCGGTTTTGCAGGCAGCATCATTCGCGGTGACTACGGCGGTGGTGGAGGTGGCGGCATCGATCCCGAGACGCAGCGCATGCTGATCGCGCAGGCGCTGATGCAGCAGCAGGGCGGCGGTGGCGGCGGAGGTGCAGGCTCCGGTTTTGCCGGGCCGACCGGCTTCGGCGGCGGTGTGGCTGAGGGCCCAAACGCGCTCCCGAATTGGCAGTTCTACGGCGCAGGCCCATCCGCCAGCGATAGCGTCACGGGTGGCCATTCGGGCTTCGGCAGCATGGGCAGTCTGGGCGGTGCGCTTGGGATCGGCGGCATCGGCTACGATACCGGCGGCGCACCAAGTTCTGGAAGCCTCCAAGGGGGCAATGCCTTCGGTGGCCCGCTTGGGGCCTCCGCTACAGGCAAAGGAAGCGGCACGTTCGGCGGGCCCAATGCCACGGGCGGCGCGGTTGTCGGTGCCTACGGTCAAACGGGCCTTTTCGGCAACCCCGACACGGCGGTAACCGCCTCACCGCACGGCTTCCTTAATGACGCCGCACAGCAACAGGCTCTCGAAGTGGCCGACCTGAATGCGGCACCGACTGCGCAGCAGATGGCGATGGAGCTGGGGCTAAACCAAGCCTCCACGCCCTCACCCGGCTTCAAGGGCAGTATCGCCACCCCCGGCACTCCCGTTAACAGCAGTCCGATAGGCTACGACATAAGCACCGGCTACGACGCAGGCAGTGGCGGCTTCGGCGGCGGCGGCAATGCTTCCGGCGCGCTGGGTGGCGAGGGCGTCGGCGGTGTCAGCGGCTTCGGCGGCACCACCGGCCTTGGCGGCATTGGTCAAGGCGCCGATGTCGGTATGGGCGGCGCGGATGCGGGCACCGGAGGCGTCGGTGGATCGAGTGTTGGCAGTTCGGGCGATACGGCGGGTGCGCCCGGATCAGGCGGCGAGGGCGTCGGTAGTGGCGACGGTGGCGGTGGTGGCGGCGGAGGCGCAGGCAAATGACACTGCGCTACGTCTACGGTCGGGACGAGATCGTCGCGCGCTTCGTCACGCAATTGATCCCGCATGTGGATCGCGGATTTCCCGCCGGTCACCAGAGCATCGGCGTGTGCGATGCGCAAGGTCGTCTGATCGCAGGCGTCGTCTACTACTATCAGAACAAGCGGAACGGCACGATCGAGGTTGCCACGGCGGCGTTGCCGAATGTCGTGTGGTTCACCCGCGAGACGCTGCGACGCATGGCCGACTTCGCGTTCAAGCGGTGTGGTTGCCAGATGGTGATCATGCGTGTGCGCGAGGAGGACGAGCGACTGCTTGCTCAACTTGCTCGCTTCGGGTGTTCATTTGTGAGGGTGCCGCGCCTCTACGGCCGTGAAGACGACGGCGTGATGTGCCTGCTCACCGATGACGCTTATGCCGAACACCCGGCTGTGCGGCGCGCAGAAATTAGAGAGGCCGCGTGATGTACGATCAAACAGCGGGTCAGGGCGGAGCGCGCGATCGCATCACGCAGGCCCTGATGGCGGTGCAGAACCCGCCGCCGGTGCCCGACGTGCCGATGCCGCCGCCCGCGGGCGGCGCGCCGCCGCAGATGCCGGGCGCGCCCGGCGGCATGCCGCCAGCCGCGCAGGGAACGCCGGGGATGGGCGGGATGGCGCCGGGGGCACCGCCGATGCTGCCGCAGCTCGGGGCCGCCACGCCGCCCGGCATGCAGCCGGGAGGCATGCTCTCGACACCTCCGGCCGCGCCGGGGATGCCGCTGCCGGGAGTGAGATGATGCTGCGCTACGTCTACGATCAGGACCTGCTCGTCGCCGACTTCGTGGCGCGGTCGAAGATCGCCTCAGGCGCCACCAAGCGCGCCGGCTTCCCCGACAAGAACCTGCGCGCGATCGGCATCATCGACGAGCGCAACGAGCTGATCGCCGGGATCGTCTACTTCAACTACAACCCGGAAGCCGGCACGATCGAGATGAGCGTCGAGGCGCTGCCGAAGCAACGCTGGCTCACCCCGACGACGCTCGGTGTCATGTTCCAGTACCCGTTCGTGCACTGCGGCTGCCAGATGCTGATCACCAAGACGATGGCGCGCAGCACGCATGTGCTACGCATGCTGGCGGCGATGAACTTCTCGCTGATCCGCATCCCCCGCGCCGGCGGGCGCAACGAAGACGGCGTGCTCGCGCTGCTGACGCAAGAGGACTGGCTGGCGAGCCGGTTCACCAAGCGATTTAATCACCACGTCACCGTCAAGGCGGACGAAGCGGCATAGGAGAGAACGATGGGCTCATGCTGCCAAGGCGACGCGCCGACCCCGCCCAATCCGACGGCGACGGCGGCGGCGCAGACCGGCACCAACGTGTCGACGGCGGTCGCCAACAACATGCTCAACAACATGAACCAAGTCACGCCGGGCGGCTCGCTGGACTACAGCAACACGGGCAGCTACGGTTGGACTGATCCGTCCACCGGGCAGACCTACAATCTCCCGCTGCGCACGGTGACGCAGTCGCTCTCGCCGTCAAACCAGAACATCTACAACCTGAACCAGCAGTCGCAGACCAATCTGGCCGGGCTGGCCGCAAACCAGTCGGGCGTGCTGCAGAGCCTGCTCGGCACGCCCTACGATCCCAGCCGCGGCCAGTTCGACGCGCAACGCTACCTGCAGCAGAACCCCGACGTGATGGCGGCGGCACAGGCGGCGCGCAACACCACGTTCGACCCGCAGGCTTATCTGGCGGCCTATCCCGACGTGGCGCAGTACGCCCGCGACACCGGGCAAGACCCGGCCGCCTTCGCTACGCGACACTATCAGGAGTTCGGGCAGAACGAGGGCCGCACCGAGGGCTTCGGCCACGTCGATCCGGCCTCCTTCGCCGCCGAGCACTATCGCAACAACGGGCTGATGGAGGGCCGCGCCAGCGGCGGGCAGGTCGCGCCGCGCGCGGGCGATCCCAACTCGCTCTCCGGCTTCTCGCTCACCGACAGCTACGGCGACCCGAACGACAAGCAGCTGCGCGACTTCGACAGCGGCGGCGCGATCACGCGCGACTACGGCCCGGCCGACGGCTTCTCGGCCGACCGCCTGCGGGTCGAGAACGCGATGTACGAGCGCATGGCGCCGCAGCTCGAACGCGACCGCCAGCGCATGGAGGCGCAGCTGCGCGACCAGGGCAACCTCGCCGGTGGCGAGGCCTACGGCGCGCAGAAGGAGCTGTTCAACAAGCAGCTGACCGACGCGCGGCTCGGCATCACGGCGCAGGGCGGGCAGGAGCAGAAGCTGCTCAACGACATGGCGGCGCAGCGCGCCGGCTTCCAGAACGCGGCACAGAAGCAGGCGTTCGAGCAATCGCAAGGGCGGGCGACGTTCGCCAACGCCGCGCAGCAGCAGGACTTCACCCAGCAGGGCCTGCGCGCGCAGTTCGCCAACACGGCGCAGGGCCAGCGCATGGCGATGGCGCAGGCCAAGCTCGACGCCGAGAACAACGCGCGCAAGCAGTTCCTGTCCGAGCAGTACGCGCAGCGGCAGGCGCCGATCAACGAGATCAGCGCGCTGATGTCGGGCTCGCAGGTGGCGCAACCGCAATGGGCGCAGACGCAGTCGAGCCAGATCCCGACCACGGACTACGCCGGGCTGGTCAACAACCGCTTCTCGCAGGACATGGCGAACTACCAGCAGAGCAGCCAGAATTTCAACCAGATCATGGGCGGCATCTTCGGCGCGGTGTCGGGCCTGACGCGGTCGGACCGGCGCGAGAAGGACGTCGGCCCCAAGCTCGGCACCATCTTCGCCGCCGGCCCCGACGGCGAGAAGCCGCTGCCGATCCACGAGTACAAGTACAAGGACGACCCGGCCGCGGTCAGCCACGTCGGCCCGATGGCGCAGGACGTCGAGAAGGTCGATCGCGGCGCGGTCAAGACCATCGCCGGGACCAAGTACATCGACATGACGCGCATGGGCTCGATCCTGCGCGACAAGAAGGAGGCGCGTCGCCATGGCTGATCCATTGCCCGTGCAGGGCGGAATACTCGACCCGAACCAGCTCAGCTTCGCGTCCTTCCTCGGCGGCGCGACGCCGGGATCGCTCGACGAGATCAAGCGCCGGCGCGCGATCGCGCAGGCGCTCGCGGCGCAGAAGCGCGGCTTCCCCAAGAACATTGGCGAGGGGCTGACTTCGCTCGGCGAGGCGGTCGGCGACCGGCTCGCCGACAACAAGCTGACCGCGGCCGAGAACGCCTACACGACCAAGCAGGCCGCCGACCCGCTGTTCAGCGCCACGGGCCCGGTCGGCGCGCCGACGCCGGCAGTGGCGCCGGTGCCCGCGCCGGCGCGCGTGCCGGCGCCCGCGCCGGTACCGGGCGTGCCGGTCGTTCCGGGGCCGCGCACCGACGCCACCGATCCGGTGGAACAACAGCGCGCCAAGATCGCGGCCCTCATGCAAGGCGGAACGGCACCGGGGGTGCCGTCCGAAAACCCTACGGTGGCAGGGGTAGCGCCCCTGCAGACTGGTTCCCCCGCTTCGGATGACGACGGCCTGTGGTCGGCGCGGTCGGCCGCGATCGGCGGGATCGAGAGCGGCGGGCGCAAGGACCCGTACAGCACGGTCGGCATCCCGACCAGGTACGGCCGCGCGCTCGGCCGCTACGGCATCGTCGAGGCCAATGTCGGGCCGTGGAGCGCGGCGGCGCTCGGGAAGCCGCTCACGCCGCAGGAATTTCTCGCCGACCCGCAGGCGCAGGACGCCGTGTTCCGGCACCGCTTCGGGACCTACGTCGCCAAGTTCGGCGAGGAGGGAGCCGCGCGGGCGTGGTACGGCGGGCCGGGGAACATCGCCAAGACCAACCTGATGGATGACCACGGCCGCCTGACGATCGGCGGCTACGGGCAGGACTACCTGCGCCGGCTGCAGGGCGCGCGCACCACGACCGCGGGCGCGCCCGAGGGCGGCGACGCAGGCGCCAGCATGACGATCGACAGCGCCACCGGCGCGTCGCCCGAGGGCGACGTCAATCCGCCGACACCGACCACGATCAAGCCGATGGGCGTTCCGGGGCCGTTATCGCCGCCGACGCCGGTGCCGACGCTCACGCCCGAGCAGCGCCAGCTCGATCCGGGTTTCGCTATATCGTCGGGCACGCCAGTGGCACCGCGCAAGCAGGACACCTTCACCCCGGAGGAAATGCGCGGCTACGAGATCATCAAAAAGTATCCCGGCGACGAGCGCGCGCACGAGTTCGCCAACCGGCTGATCAAGTTCGGCGAGAGCAAGCGCGAGGCCGAATACACGCGCGCGGTCGATGAGTACAAGTTAAAATACGGCACGCACGAGAAGGAAGCGTTGCGGCGCGCCGAGGAAAACAGCCCGGCAAAGCAGGCCGAGCTACGCACCAAGCTGGCCGACGAAGAAAAGCGCCGGCGCCTCGGCGGCATCCCCGAGGAGAGCTGGCAGAAGGGGCTGGAGGAGAGCCACAAGAAGGTCGAGATGATCCCGGCCGCGTCGCTCGCGCTCAACGCCGCGCGCGATGCGCTGATCGAGGGCAAGATGTTCACCGGCAACGACGCCGGCTTCCAGCTCGCCAAGGCCAAGAACGCGGCGATGATCGGGTGGGGCGATCCTGATCCGCGCATCACGCCGACCGAGGAGTTCATCGCCAAGGTCGCGCCGCTGATCGCTGCCAACCGCGCCGCGCTGGTCGGCAACAACAACATCTCGAATGCAGACCTCGAAGCGGCAACGACTGCCACCGGCGGCAACATCAAGCTGGAGCGCGAAAGCATCCTGCGCATCCTGCAGCAGCTGGAGAAGATCAACACGCAGAACCTGATCGCGCACAACAGGAAGGTGCTCACCTACGCCGGGAACGACGAGGACGCACAGCGTGGCGCCTTCGGGCGCTTCGATCCGGGGACGGTGCAGGCGGTGCCGAAGTGGATGGTCGACAAGCTGCGCGAGAACGCGGACAACCCGCAGGCGCACAAGGACATCGACACCAAATTCCACTTCCCCGGCCTGTCCAAGCGACTGCTTGAGGAGAGGTAGCCGTGGCACCGCGCAACATGTTCGACGACGAGCCGCCGCCCGCGGCGCCGCGTCCGTCGCGGCCGGGAGTGACCTACACGCCGGCGCGGCGCGACATCACGCCGCCGCGCGCCAACATGTTTGACAACGAGCCGGGCGTGCCGGGCGTGCCGCAGCCGCGCGCCAGCTTCGACAGCTTCTCAAAAGAGCAGTTCAACCGACCGTTCGGCGAGATCAGGGAAATCAAACCGTCCGACCGCACACCGACCGAAAACTTCCGATCGGTGCTGCAGAGCGGCTTCCGGGCGGCCGGGGCCGACCCCTACACCGCGGGCCATCTGGGCGGCGGCTACACCAGCATCGGCCAGCTCACGCCGTTCGGCGGCGTCCTGTCCGGCGCCGACTTCGCCTACCACGCGCCCAAGGCGGTGTCGGGCGACAAGAAGCTGCAGAACTTCGGCCACGCCGCGCTCGACGCCGTCGGCATGACGCCGGCCAACGTGCTGCGCAGCTTCATCCCGGCCGGCCGCCTTGGCGCGCGCGAGACGAAGATGATCCGCACCGCCGAGACGCCGGTGCTGGAAACGGCCGACTACGCCCGCCGCGCCGCCGAGGGCGGCCCGGCGGCGCAGCGCCGCGCGGCCGAAGAGGCGCGCATGCCAAACACGATGCAGCCGAGCGGCTCGTTCCGGCCGTTCGACCGCAACGCGCCCGCACTGCCGCTGGAGCTGCCACAGGGCCTCAAGGACAGCTCGCAGGCGGCCTACCGCTTCTCCGAGCGATCACCGCTCGAATACCACCCCAACGCAATGGCGGACTACGTCGGCCGGGCGCGCGCCTATCTGGAGAGCCCCTACCACGGGCAGGGCGTGTTCTCGCCCGAGAAGGCGGCGGAAGCCTTCAGCACACTCGAACGCTTCGAGCGCAACTTCCCGCGCGGCGGCAATCGTCCGATCACGGCGACCGACTTCGACACGCTGCGCCAGCAGCTCAAGGACTTGCCCGGTGCGAGCGGCGCCGCGGGCCAGCAGGCGGTCAACGTGCTCGACACCTACATGATGCGCCCGCCGCAAGGCATGCTCACGCGCGGCACGCCGCAGGACATCGCCGACCTGCAGCAGAGTTTCTATCAGGGCCGCGGCGACTGGCGCGCGTTCAAAACTGCCGAGGGCGTCGACGACGCGGCGAACAAGTACGCGGAGATCAAGGCCGGGCGCGCCAACTCGGGCATGAACGCGGGCAATTCGGTGCGACAGGAGCTGTCCAAGTTCGTCGCCTCGCCGGGCGGCGAGAACCGGCTCTACGGCGCCACCGAGGACGAGCGGCGCAACATCATCGGCGCCGTCATGGGCGATCGCACCACCAATATGGAGCGCAGCGCCAGCAACGTTCTCGGCGGAGGCGGCGGGCTGCAGCGCGGGCTCTCGGGCGCCGGCGGCGCCGGTGTCGGCGCCTACCTCGCCTCGCATTTCGGGCTCGACCCGTGGATGGCGCTGGCGGCCTCGTCGGCAGGCGCTGTCGCGGCGCCGACCGCGGGCGCGCTGCTGCGCGGCAGCGCCAATGCGCGCACGACGCGCGCCGCCAACGAGGTGGTCGGCGACATCGCGCGCAATTCGCCGCTCTACCGTGCGCGCGAGGCGGTCTCGCCGCCGGTCGCAGACCCGCGGCAGTTTTACCGCGACGCGGTCACGACGGCGCTGATACCCTCGATCCGCGACGAGGGCGCCGACGTATGGGATCGGTCGTTCGTACCCAACGCCAATCGGGAGTAGCGACATGCCGCGCGACGGTTCAGGGGTCTACACCACGCCCGCCGGCACCACGGCGGTGCCCGACACGACGATCGAGAGCGCGAAGTACAACGCCAACGTCGCCGACGTCGCCGCCGATCTCAACGCGCCGCGCCCGATCGTTGCCGGCGGCACGGGCGGCAACAGCGCGGCGACGGCGCGCGCCAATCTCAAGGCCGAGGTGTCGTCAACGCAAGTCATCAATTACGACACGCACGTCTTTGAGCCGGGATCGTTCTACTCGATTGGCGGGGCGACCGGGGCACCGAATGCCGGGTCGTTCACTGGCATCTGTTACGGCAGCGACGACGCCAACATCACGGTCGAGGCGCGCACCTACAACGACGCCGTCTCGCCGGGGCGTGTCTATGTGCGCGAGCGCGTGGCGGGGGTGTGGAAGAACGGCGGTGCGTGGACGCTCGATGAGGCCAGCACGTTTGTCCTGAAGTCGGGCGACGTCATGATCGGCGATCTTTCTATCCAAAAAGCAAACCCGACACTGCGGTTGATCGCATCCGCCGCCGGTCAAGGAATGACGATCGTCGGGCAGAACGAAGGCCTGACCCAACGCTGGGCGATGGAGCTTGGCAGCCCTGCCGCGGAGAGCGGCGGGTCGAGCGGCGGGGTCGGGCGCGATTTCATCCTGCATAGATACATGAACGACGGCAGCTATGGGGGAGCGGTGCTGAGCGTCAGCCGCGCCACCGCTCGCGTGACGATTGCAGGCGACTTGTCACTTGGAGCGGATAGCGGCGCGACATCAACCGCGCTTCGCCTGCACAACGGCACCGGCAATCCGTCGATCCTGCAGAAAAGCGGCGCCGACCTGATCCTGCGCGGGCAGGAAGGCGGGCCGGGAGCAATCATCTACGGTGGCACCGGCAATTTTGCGTGCGCCAACATCACCTGCAACGCGGCGAATGTTGCTGGCGACTTTAATGTGGGCGGCATCACCACGTTGGCGAGGCCACTCCGCGTCGGCGTCGCGCCGTTTCCTGCCGGTTACGCCATGAACATCAACAGCGCGGGGACGTATGCGCTCGCGATCCTGCCCGGCAGCGACGGCATGCAGCAGACGACCTACCTGAACGCCGCAGCCGCAATCGTCGGCAATGTTACGTGCTCGTCCACGACAACGACGTACAACACATCGTCCGATGCCGCCTTGAAAGAGGATTTAAAATCGTTCGACGCCGGCAACATCATCGACAACACCAACGTCTATGACTTTGCGTGGAGGGCGACCGGCGAACGCGCCTTCGGCGTGATCGCGCAGCAGGCAATCGAGGTCTATCCGACCGCCGTCTACCACGCCGAAAAAGACGAGAAGAACGCGCGCGACGAGTGGTGGGGCGTCGACTACTCCAAGTATGTGCCGGTGCTGCTGCAGGAGCTGAAGGCGCTGCGTGCGCGCGTCGCGCAGCTTGAGGGCAGGACCGACACGAAGCCGCCGCCGTCATGATCCGCGCGGCTCTGATGGCCTTGCTGCTGTCGGGCTGCGCATCCGTGAGCGGCGGCTGGTTCGGGCGCGGCGGCGACGAAGTCATCACGCGCCCGCCGCCCTACTACGACCGGGCCGAGATCGACGCGATCAACGCCGAGGCGGAGTGCCGCCGTCTGGCGCGATCGATGGTGCAGGCACAACGCTGCGGCGTGCGACGATAGGAGACGGACATGGGCGCGAACATCTGGTTCTGGATCATCTACGTCATCACGCTGGTGTTCGGGGTGTGGGGGATGAACCCGTGGCGGCCGTCGGGGCAGCCGTGGGCGCCGTTCGGCGGCTGGCTGATCCTGTTCATCCTGACCGGCATCCTCGGCATCGCCGTGTTCGGCTCCCCTATACGCTGAACGGCAGCGGAGCGAAATCGCTCCACTGCCGCCCTATCCGCCGGCACCGCCGCCGATCTGCCGGAGCTGCTGACTACAGCGCCATGACGAGAGCGCAGACGATCCCGACCAGCGCCAGCACGGTGCAGATAAAATCGACCGCGTTCACGACACCACCGCGCGTTTCGTCAGCTGCGCGATGACGTCCTCCCAGCTGTCGCCCTGCGCACGCACGTGGAAGAACAGGTCGCTCGTCGTGCCGACCGTGATGCGGTAGCGGCCGGTCACCACGGACACCTTGTGGCGACGATCGCGCGCCGCCTTGTGCTCCGCGACCATGGCCTGATACTCGCGATCGGCCGCCAGCACGGCCTCGCGCCGCGCCCGCATCGCGTCCTCGGCCAGCTTCTCGGCCGCCTGCAGCGCCGGGAGCTGCTGGCGCGCCGCGGCGCGTTCCTCGGCGTCCGGCGCGTCGCGCTCGACGCGGTAGCCGAGGTGCTTGCCGAGCAGCTTGCCCAGCTTCCTGATTGCGACTGAACGTTCCATCACGCGACCTCCGTGCAGTCGTCGAGCAAAACGCGCGTGATCTTGCCCGACTTGTCCAGCTTGACGTGGGCGACGTCGCGAAACGTGCCCTCGATCGGCACGTTGGTCTTGACCACCTTGACGACCTCGCCGTAGCGGTCGCCGCGCATCCAGCGGTCGGTGTAGCAGGGTATCTGGACCCTCATCGGGCACCTCCAATCGGCGTGTTGCCGATCTTGCGCAGGTTGATGATCTCGGCGCGCAGGTCCATGCGGCAGTCGACGTCCTGATAGGAGTAGGTGCTCGGCGTGCGCAGGGCGCGGATGGCGTGGATGAGATGTTCGATGCTGGCCTGATCGGCGTACTCGATGCCGCGCAGGAAGGCGTCGTCATCGTTGAGGTTGAGGCTGGTGGCGGTCTTGGTGGTCATGGCGCTCTCCGTGGTTGATGGCGCAGGTATAGGCCAGTCTGTCCTACCGGTCAATGGCTATTTTCCCATCAATCGTCATTTTCCTCCGGCCGGCCGCGGATAGTCGAGATGATGCACAGGTTGATGACGGCGACGAACATGGCGAAGCACAGGCCCCACGAGATGGCGGCAAGCGTGGTCATGGCATAACTCCCATTGATGTTGGCGCGCCGATGGGATAGCGTCCATTTCCTAACGTGGGGTTAAATGATGCGGTTCGACGTGGAGTTCTGGGTCGGCGCGACACTGGGCTTTTGTGTCGGCCTCAGTTTGGCGCTCATCATGCTGGTGGGTCTGGGGTAAACGCATGCAGACACCGGAACGCGACCCGCACGGCATCCCCCAGAACCAGCCCGGCGCCAAACTCGACGCCGGCAAGAGCCCGATCCTGCGCGGCGCGGTGCAGTATTTCCCGCGCGCGCTCGGCGCGGTGTCCGACATCTCGCAACACGGCGCAACCAAGTATACGTGGAAGGGCTGGCAGAGCGTGCCGGACGGCGTCGACCGCTACGGCGACGCACTGATGCGCCATCTGGCCGGCGAGGAGATCGACGGGCCGGTCGACCCCGAGACCGGCCTGCTGCACGCCGCGCAGGTGGCGTGGAACGCGCTCGCCCGGCTGGAGCTGATGCTGCGTGACGGGGAGGATGCAGGGCCGTGCGACTGACCGACCGGCAGCGCGAGCTGCTCGAACACCTGATCGACGGCGCGCCGAACAAGCACATCGCGCGCGCCATGAGCATCGGCGAGGGCACCGTCAAGATGATGCTGCACATGATGTACGACCGCTTCGGCGTGCGCAACCGCACCGAGCTGGCCATGCTCTACGCCAAGAATGGAGGCCGCCATGCGAACGAAAATACACCCCGACGTGCGCAAGCTGATTGACGAGATCAGCGACTACCGCGCGCGGAACAATCTCGACCGGACAAAATTCGGGATACTGGCGGCCAATGACGGCCACCTGATCCCGCGGCTGCAATCCGGGCGCCTGCCGCGGCTGACCACGATAGACAAGGTGCGCGCCTACATGAGCAGCGGAAGGAAGCGATGAAGCACCACCACGCCCCCGGCGAGATCATCTGGGACGCCTACCGCGTGGCGCGGCTGCGCGCGCTGCACGCCAAGAAGCACCTGTCGTTCGACGCGATCGCCGCGCAACTGTCGGCGGAATGGGGTATGGAGGTGTCGAAGAACTCCTGCATCGGGAAGGCCCGTCGCATGGGACTGCCGAAGCGCCCGCCCAAGGTATTCCGCGGCGACAAGCGCAAGCGCGCCGTGACGCTGGTGGCGCCAGCGCCGGCATACGTCGAGCCCGAGGTGGTGCCGTGCGTGCTGCCGCGCTGGAAGGTGATCGACGCCCCGCCCGCGCCGGGCGGCCACATCACGCTGTTCCAGCTCACCGACAACAGATGCCACTGGCCGCACGGCGACGGCCCGCCATTCATGTTCTGCGGCGCGCCGACCGCGGGCAAGACCTACTGCGCCTATCACACCGGCATCGCCTGCGGGCACGCGGTGCGACGAGACATGGTGCGCACATGAAACCGACGACGGACGCCGACCTCGCCAACCGCATGGTCGAGGACCTCTACCGCCAGATCGAGCCGATCATGCGCGGCAAGGCCAAGGCGGTGGTGCTGCTGACGCTGATCCGCGTGGTCGCCACCATGCTGGCGCGCACCGACGGCGACACGCGCGACAAGATCATCGACGCGATCCCGGTCACGCTGCGGGGCACGCTGGCGATGTTCGACGAGCAGCATCCGCGTACCAACGGCGCAGCGCGAAATGGATAGGGAGTTTGAGCACGAGCACCGCGCAATGATCGCGGTCGCGGAAGCTGGCTGGAAGGGTAGCCCGTGCTGGCACGTCTTCGACTGGATGGCATGGAAGCTGCGCTGCAGATATCCGCTTGTGCGCAAGCAGGACCAGATCATCAACATGGATTACCGGAGCGCGTAGAAATCAGGACAGCGCCGAAAGATGAACCGCGTGCCAACGGCGCAGCCACGCCTCGAACGCCTCCTGCGCGCCCATCTTGAAGTGGACGCGGTCGAGCTTCAGCTCGTCGACCGTGTCGCTCGCCACGCACACGCGCACCACCACCGGCCGCGTCTGGCCCGGGCGCGCGAGGCGCGCGATGGTCTGCTCCCACATTTCGGGCGACCACGTCGGGCTGATCCAAGCCATATCCGCGCCGCCGTGCTGCAGGTTCAATCCGTGCCCGCCGCTGGCCGGGTGCAGGCCCATGAAGCGCAGTCTGCCGGCGTTCCAGTCCGCGATATTGGCGGCGGCCTGCTTGTCGGAGACGCCGGCGCCGAGGTAGCGGAAGTCCTGCTTGGTCGCCAGCACGACCTCGTGCTCCAGCATGCGCCAGTCTTCCTGATACTCGTAAACGATCAAGGTCGGCGCGCTCGCCTCTTCGATCAGGTCGCGCAGCCAGTCGCGCTTGGCGTTGTGGATCTCGTTAGCGCCGCCGTCCTCGCCGTAGATGAAGCCGTTGGCGAGCTGCGCCAGCTTGCCGGTGGCGATCGCGGCCGAGCCCGCGATCACCGTCTCGTCCTCGGCCTGCGCCATCAGCCGCGCCTGCATGTCGCGGTACTGCTTGCGCGCCGCGGGCGGCAGCGCGACCTTGTCGAGCACGATCGTCGGCGTCACCGTCGGCATTTCGCCTTCCGCCACCGTCACCGTGAGCGGCGCCAGCGCGGCGTTGAGTTGTTCTTCTGCGCCGGGCAGCGGCATCCAATTGTAGCCCATGTAGTCGGTCGGATAGAAATGCGCCTTGCGCCACTGCCAGAACGATCGGCCCCACAACTTGCCGCGCGTCACCACCCGCGCCGGCATGAACAGGTCGAGCGCCGAGCTGGGTCGCAGCGTTCCGCTCAGGCCCCAGATCATGCGCCAGTGGTGTGCATATTTGGCCAGCGCCTTGGCGCGCTCGCCGCTCGGGTTGCGCAGGCGGCTCGCCTCGTCGAGCACCAGCAGGTCATAGAGCGCGTGGTCGGTATGGAAGTCGCGCAGCGCCTCGGTGAGCCACTGCACGATGTCGAGCCCGACGATCGTCAAGTGGTAGTCGATGGAGTTTTTCAGCCCGGCTAATCGCGCATGAGGCGGGCCATCCAATACCTGCCAGCGCAGCCCGGCGGTGTGCGCCCACTGCGCGACCTCGTCCGGCCAGACCACGCGCGCGACCCGCTTAGGCGCGATCACCAGCGCGTGGCGGATCGCGCCTTGGGCGAGCAGGTCGACGATCGCAGTGAGCGCGGCGACGGTCTTGCCGCCGCCGGGGCGGAGCACGCACATCGCCTCGTCGTGCTCGTACAGGTGCGTCGCGATGCGCTGCTGGTAGGGCCGCAGCTCGGCTGGCGTTCTCACAAAACGTGCCTCCACTTTTTGCCGTTTCTGATGTCGTAAACAGCCATCCAGCTGACGCCCAGCTCGCGCGCCAGCCTCGCCGTGGTGCCGTGCTTCGAGAAGTCCGTGCTGCGTATGCTCCTAACCTGCGCCTCGTTTAGCTTCGCGTTGGGGTTACGCGCGCCTTTGACGACATAACCGTGGACAAATTTGTCGCGTACGTTTTCAGCGCGCGTTCCCCACGACAGATTGCTCAAGTTGATGTTGGTTCTGGTCGGGTCGGGGAAATGGCGCGTCTCACAACCTGCCGGGCAAGGGCCGACGAACGCCTGCAAGACCAGACTATGCACGAATATCTTGCGCCGCCTACCGCGGGCGCTCAGTTTCACTACAGGATACCCGGTGTCCGAAGCAGGCGCCGCGCGCATGATCCGACCCCAGCGCACCGACCGCACGCGACCGCGATCGGACACCTGATAAAATCCCTCCCATCCCGGCACGTCTCTCCACCGCTCGCTCACAGGCCGTGGCTCCTCTCGCACTTGGAATAATAGTAGCCGAGTGTCTCCTCGCTCATCAGCGGCAGGCCCTCTGACCAGTTGAAGCCGGCCAGCATGACCGTGCGCAGGCGCGGAGCGATCGCCGCGGCCTGCGCCGCAGGACACTCGATCAGAACCTCATCGTGGGTGTGCAGCCGCGTTCGGTAGCCGGACTGCTCCAGCCGCCGCAGCGTGCCGCGCAGCACGTCGGCGGCGACCGCCTGCACGACGTTCTCGGCCAGCATGCCGCGCCACAGCTTGACGCGGCCGTGGCCGCGCGAGAAGCGCAGCTGGCGCGCGATGCGCGGCTTGCCGTCGTCGCCTTCCTCCTCGACCGGCTCCCAGTGCAGCGCGCGGTAGGTGAGGAAGCGCCCCGAGGGCAGCTCGCACAGCAGCGAGCCGCCGAGGTAGTCGCGCGCGAAGCAATACTTGAGCCGGCCGACCGGCTGCTCCAGTCCGGGCAGCCGCATCGCGCACTCGACCGCGTCCTCCAGCGCAGCCCAGAATTTGACGCACCACGGATTGGCTGCGCGCCAGTCGTCGACGGTGGTACGCGCCTCGGCGTCGGACAGATGCAGGCCGTAGCCGGCCGCCATGCTTTGCAGGGCGCCGACCCCGCCGCCGAAGCCGAGGGCCAGTTCGGCGACCTTGCCGCGCTGGCGCACCGGCTTGGTGACCTGCTCGACCGGCAGGTGCGACAGCACGGCGGCGGTGCGGGTGTAGAGATCGGGCACGGTCGGGTCGGCGTCGACCTCGCGGAACACCTGCAGCCGGGCCAGCGCGCCGGGGTCGTCGCCGGCCAGCCACGGCAGCACGCGCGCCTCGATCTGCGACCAGTCGCTCCAGACGAACACATTGTCGCCGGCCGGCACGAAGGCGGGGCGGATCAGCAGCGAGAGCTGGCGCGACACCGGGTCGCCGGTCGCCGCCATATCGTCGTAGCCGCAGCCGCCGATGAGCTGGTCGATCGCGGCCGGCTCGTCCGGCAGCGTGTCGCGCGCCAGATTGTGCACCTGCACGCCGCGGCTCGACGCCCGCCCGGTCTGCGCCGCGCCGTTGAACACGTACTGGCCGTAGAGCACGCCGTCGACGTGGGACGCCAACATCTTGGCGAACTTGGCCGGGGTCTTGGAGCCGCCGTAGAGCCTGATCTGCAGCAGGCGCAAAGCGGACGTTAATTCGGGCGAATTAAGGTCCTTGACATAGGCGATCAGGCGCTCGACCTGCCGCCGGGTGAGCGCGTGCTTGGCCGGCTTGACGACGGCGCCGTCCTCGTCGACCTCTTCGTCGCGCCGGGTGATGATGGCGCGGCCTTCTTCGGGCAATCTGTCGAGCAGCCACGCGGTCAGCCGCTTGACCATGTCGACGGTCATCTTGGGGTCGCCGGTGATCGCGCGCAGCTCGTCATTGGCGCGCACCTTGTCCTCGGCGGCGAGCCGGCTGGCGGCCTCGACCATCGGCAGGTCGATCGCCGCGCCGCGGTCGTTGATCGCCTCCATGGCCCAGTACTCGCGCCACTCGGCCGGCGGCAGCTGGCGCGTGCCGAGGAACACCGAGCGCATGGCGTCGATGTCGCGGTCGGCGTAGTCCAAAAATGCCGCCCACTCGGCCGGGTTGGCCTGTGGCGTGCCGGTCGAGTCGGGCAGGCAGAACAGCCGGATCAGCTCGCGGCCGCTCTGCAGTTTTGTGACCGAATGTGACGCAACCGCCGCGGCGGACAGGTCAGGCGGCAGGCCGGAGGCGACCGCCTGCGCCATCACGTCGATGATCTGGTGTGGCTCCAGCAGCGGGAAGCCGGTGCAGGCGTAGTTCCAGATGGCGCGGTCGAAGGATGCGTTCCATGCCGCCCAGATGCCGCCGCCGGTCATCACCTTGGCGTGGAAGGCGAGCAGCTCGGTCGGCAGGTCGACCACGTCGAGCGTGGCCGGAAAGCGCGGAACCGCAATGCGCCGGATTGGGCCCATGCCGATCGCGTAGGACAGCACGACCGCGTCGGCTTCCGTAGCGTAACGGTAGGCGCCGGTGGATATGTCGACCCGGCCGCGGCTCTCAAAATCAACGAACCCAATTCTTTCAACAGGAAACGTCGGGCCCCAAGCGCGCTCCGGGTCCTCGGCGGGGTCGAAGGTCGGCCCCCATGCACGTTCGGACGCATGTGCGAAACGAATTTGTGTGCGGGCGTTCATGGTGCGTTCCCGTATCCGTCAGACCTTGCGTCAGACGTCCGTCAGACTTCCGTCCGCAGCATCCGCACGATCCGCATTGCGGATCGTGCGGATTGGCTCAGGGAAGGCTCAGGCTGCGCTGGGACGGCGGCGCTGCCCGATGTGGGTCTGCGCCGTCGCAACGGGCTGCACGGGCGCCGCTGCGGCCGCGGGAGCCGCCCCGAGCGGCGCCTTGCGCTTGCGCGCCGGTTCCGCGGCCGGGCGGGTCGGCTCGGTGGTCGGGACGCGATCGGCGAGCGGCAGGGCGGGCTGGTCGTCGCCCTGCAGGTTGCCGTTCATGTCGGCCCAGCCCACCACGGTGAAGATCGGGACGTAGATCTGGCCCCACTTCTTGTGCGGGTAGCTGTCCGACGAGAAGGTCAGCACCGGGCAGGGATAGTCCGACGCCCACGCCAGCTGGGCGTGGATGGCGTCGAGCAGCTCGGCGACGGCACGGATGCCGCCGACCGAGTTGATCTTGTAGATCACTTCGGTGCCCTGATCGGCCCCGTCGAGGCACTTCATCTCGAAGCTGCGCTGGTCCTTGTAGGCGGCGTCGCCGATCGGGTCCGGGCGCGGCGGGAGCGGGTTGGTCATCACGGTCATGACCTCGCCGGCGAGCGCGTTGGCTTGGTTCGGGCCGCCGTCGACCCAGCAGCTCCAGCCGTGCGACATCGTCATGATGTTGACGGCCCAGCGCGAGCCCTCCTGCACCTCTTCGTTGCTCTGCCCGAAGATGAAGGCGCCGGAGCGGCCCATGCGGAAGAACGGCTTGCCGCCGGCGACGATGGTCTGGGCGCGGCTCTCGGCAATACCGGACATGAGGCGGGAGATGTAGTCGGCGGGCAGCTGCTCGCCACGTTTCACGATGTCAGTCATAATTCGCAATCCTCTTCATGTGGCCGGCAGTCACTTGCCGGCCTGCTGTTGCTGCAACTGCCGCAGTGACGCGGCGAACTTCTCGATCAGCGCGGCCGGCTCGACCACCGGGGCGGGGTCGTCGGTGGTCGCCAAGGTGGTGCCGTTCGACGGCGGCGCGACGCGCAGTTCGTCGGGGATCTTGACCCCGAGGCGCTTGGCGGTGGCCTCGGCCTGCTGGAAGGTGACCAGCTCGGGCGCGCGGAATATCTCGTCACTGGAAAAACCCAATTCGGTCAACTCGCCGTAGACGGTGTCGGCGTCGACCCACTGGCGCCGCGTGGCCTTGTCCTTCAGGCGCCAGCCGGGGATGCTGCCGCCGTTTTCGAGGTAGGCGTGCATCTGGGCGTCCAGTTCGGTCTTGAACTGGAGCACGGTGTCAACCAGCGCCTTGGCGCGGGCGAGGTAGTCGCCGTAGGGCGTCGGCCGCTTCACTGCAGTCGTGCGCTCGACCGGCTTCAGTGCCGAGAGGTCGAGCACGGCGCCGGTCCACAGCGGGCAGTCGATCTTGCAGGGCGCGAAGCGGCAGTGCTCGCCCTTGCGCAGCGGCGGGTCGCGGTCGACCGCGGCGAGCACGGCGCCGTGCAGATCTTCCACGAACATCTTCAGCTCGCGCCGGCTGACCTCGGTGAAGGTGAGCGGGTCGAGCCCGCGCGGCTGGATGATGGCGACGACGATGCGGCGCTTGGCGAACAGCGACGGCTTGGTCTTGAGCGCGGCGCTCGCGTAATACATCAGCTGCGGATTGACGATCGCGCCTTCGCCGTCGCTGTAGACGGTTTTAATTCCGATGCCTTGGCCGAATTTCCAGTCGACCAAGACGGTGAACATCTCATTACGCAGGATGAGGTCGACGGTGCCGAAGGCGCCGGGGATGCCGGGGAAGGTGACACGCTGCTCGACGCCGACCACCTCGAAGGCGCCGC
>Ga0193738_1000462_pt1 | contig 21102 bp, 22 predicted proteins | sample L2a1metaG_FD_144927 | JGI IMG/M metagenome (GOLD analysis project Ga0193738, IMG submission 144927) | Soil microbial communities from a riparian zone of the East river system, Colorado, United States - L2a1 | ecosystem: Environmental > Terrestrial > Soil > Riparian zone | place: USA: East River...
CCAAGCTTGTAATGGGCATTGTCTCCGATATGCTGACCTTGGGCTCGGAAGTTCTTGGGATGACTTTCGCGCAATGCCTCCCGCAACACTTGCCATTGACTGGTCTGGAATAGGGCCTGACACCAGCCAACAAGCTGTTTATCGGAACGGAATTGGTCAAGAGTCATATCCACTTATGAGGGTCTACCAAGTCGGGTTTGGACGCAATCATTTCGTCGTAGGGCCGATTGCGCCCTTCATGGACAGGATGAAACACGATCTTCCTATCGGTAAAGTCGATGAAGTTATCTCCGAACTCGTCTCGGAACCAATTGACGAACGCCGCATCCCAACGAGCATTGCCGATACGGAGATCCTCTGGCAGTACACGAGTCAACCTTCGCCAGATGTCTTGGCGGGCGATAAAGATATCCCTGCCACGGTCATCTCCAAGAGTCGCCTCATCCCATTTACAGGTATTGGGGTCGAAATGGTAACGACGAGACGAGGCACAGACTTTCCCCTTTGCCTGCATCATTCGCTCCAGGAATCGAATATCTGGACTTACTACAATATCAGCATTCAGAATGGCGGTGAACCCAGGCAAACTGCTGGCCATCGCCACCATATTTTTTAGGGGCGGATATTGTTCGCTTGGAATGAACACCGTCTTGCGGCTTACAAGCTCCCTTTCCTCGGCGCCAAATAGCACAATGGCGCGGGCCCATACCTCCCACGAACGCTTAGCCATAAGCTGGTTTCGCTTCCATTCCTCATCTTGGGCCAAAGGCCGGAATGAACTTACGGCATTCATTTAGGACGACAAAGCAGTTCTAATCCGCTGTCAGAGATTGATTCGTCCCCCATGACCACAGAGTAGGAATAACCCAACTTTTCCAAAAGGTCGTAGAGCATTTTGGGTCTCACTCCATACCGAAATAACATAAGCGGGTTCATCTCAACCATCATTGCAGGACGACAGCGTTGGATTGTTTCAGTGGCTCCCCTGATAGCGAAGAACTCAAACCCTTCCAAGTCTAACTTGATGAAACCCACATCTTGTAGGTGCAATGAATCCAGTGTAACAGCATTAACCATCACGTCCGATTGATCGATGCTGCTTAAGTGTGACGCACCCACGTTGGTGAAAGGACCAAGAGTGGATTTGCATTCACGATGGAACCAAAGCCCCTCATGCCGATCAGATAGTGCCAAAGGGTAAATATTAGCTCCGGGACAATTATAACGCAGGCATTCGACCATTTCCGGTCCAGGCTCAAAGGCGTGTACAAGCTCTGGGCTCCCAGCCTTTTCCATGTAGGCAATAGTATGGTCACCAAGGGCGGCACCGCCATCAACCACCTGCCTTCCGGGGGTGATGTGGGGCAGGTAATGCAGGGCAACACCATCGTCATGGCAGAGCTTTCCGCTCTCTTCGATCCACTCACAAAGCTGGTCTCTCTGGTCTAGCACCGCAATGCCATTTGGGAGAATCCTCATCGACGGACAAAGACCCCCAGGCTCGGGTTGCACTCCTTTGGATAACCATCACCCCATTCATTCAGGCAATCCACCTGTTCACAGGTTGGCAAAATATATCCATCGAGTTTAGTGCCAACAAGAGACAGGACATACGATCTGACTGGTGGCGGGGCGCGGTGGCTGGGAGTCTGCCACTCAGGCAGGTCATGCATCAGGATGATGGTGCCTTTACGTGTCAGCGGCCATAATGCCTCCAGTTCCTTGGTTGTATGCTCAACAGAATGGTCGCTATCCACGAACACTAAATCGAACGGCACCTCATCACCATAGAATTCGCTAATCTTAAGCGACTCTGGGGTGGGTTGAGATTTGTGCCTAAGGATGTCCCTGAACTCGCGCTGTTCCCACCATGTCTTGTCATGGGCTGGCCGAAAGTCGATGGACACAATCTTGGCTCCAGGCTTCCCGTATATAGCCCGCAGCATGTGCAGCGTGGTAAATCCGGTGCAGGTGCCAATTTCTAAGATCTTACGAGAATCCGTCATCGTGATGATGGCCTCTATGCACTCAGCGGTTTCTGGAGGGGTTATGAAACGAGGCTCGAATAGCGACTCGATCTTGGCCGTGATGGCAGCCCGAATCGCCGCATTCTGCTTTCTCCGGGCCCACGCATCGCATTGCTCGGCGTACGGATTTGGACAGATTCCTACGCCATATCCATTGGCAGCAACTATCTTGGTTATCGCTTCGTGGTCAGTCATTGCGCCATCCTTTCGGATTCCTCTGCACTTGCGACGTAATGCGGCTTTGTTTCGTTACCAAGGTAGCCCTCTATCTCTTTTCGGATCTGATCCGTAATCCCACCATGCGACCAGAAAGTTTTCTGTCTATCAGCCGGAGGCGGTGTCGTGTCCAGGTCAATCCAATGGTAACTGTGTCTGTGAAACCCCCAGGCGAAAGAGCCTAGCGTTGGATATTCAGCGAAGGTCTGCGGGAATTCATTTCGACCAGACAACACGTATGATTCAAACGGCTGGCCCTGTTTCTTCTCGATCCATCGCCGCATCTCAGGATACAGCCAGCGAGGATGGGCGCTTGGATGGCGGCACATCGTGTACATCTCCGCTTTTAGCTTAAGGGTCTTCTCCACCACAGCCTGCCACTGGGCACAATCGCTAATGACCTTGTTCACCGGGTCGTATAACCCAGCGTAACTGCGCCGCAACATGACCGGCTTATCGTCTGTAATATAATTGTCCGGGGTGGTGTGAGTGTGGAAAATGCAATCGGCATCGATGTGAAAGATGATGTCGGATTCCTCGCACCACTCCTCTGCACGACACTCCTGAACCATCTGGTGCAGTTTTCCCTTACCTGCTACCTCATCAAAGAACCTGAAGCGCAACATCGGGTGTTCGTAACAGGCCAACTTCTTGGCCTCCTCCGCGTCTTTGTGCGGCACCAGGATTACAATCTCAGTGAAGCCGTGAAGGAACTTGGTAAACCCACGAGCAGCATACTCCAGCCACTGGAAATCTTTGGCATGAGTCACTACCAGGATGCCAGATGTCCCCTTGTATTTGAGCGGTTTCTCCTCCCAAACTGCGGTGGGAGTAGAAGCAACCGCTGACACCCTTGGCGAGTCGGCTACCTGTGGAACCATCGCACTGGACGGGTCCGCGTAATAGATGCGTAATTGATCGATCAAACTACCATCTTTGCACCTATGGAATACGGCGAAGTTCAAGTCCACCAACCGCACGACATCTCGTGGATGAGTAAATGTCGGCAGTGCCCCCGATCCATTCCAGCACTTCCCATCTTCGGCCCTGATACACCAGCAATGCTGGAACAACTTATCAGCCGAATGCACCACGGACAGGATGTTGCCGGTATGCAGGGTCAACTCCTGACCCATCACAACATCCCATGCGGCTTCTTCAGTGCGAAAGGCTTGCTCGGAATATAAGGCTACGTTAGCCGGGTAAACCGCAGCCCCATTCATGTGTCCCATCCCATCAACGATGTGGCCCATGAATGGCTTGCCAGCCTTCTCGTATTCCTTGGCGATGTCGCGCAGCCAATTGCTACGAATCGCCACTACGTCGGCTTCGATAAAGAACCACGGCTCATTAACCACGGACGCAATGTAGCGGGCGCAGTTTTGCCAAGCCCAGTTGGGTGCGGCAGGCCAGCTTTTCTTAAGTGGAGCCGGATACCAAAGCGTAGTGACACCACTAAAATAACTTTCTGCCAGCCCCTTGAGCGCCGCCACCTTACTGGGAGGTGTTTGGTCGTCATGGGCGATGATTGCCTTAATAGCACTGGAACGGTCCAGCTCTTTCCACCAATGCATATTCTTGATGGCAAGATCGATGTCCTTATCGCAAGCGTGAATGACTACAACCATAGTATTACGAGAAACCGGATACCGGTATGGGTTGCCTGCCTGGCTCATAAGCCCAAACCTCATGCTTGGTTTTGCTTAGCATGAAAACATGCATCAGGTTCATCTTCCATTCGTTGGCCAGAGTTTGATTTACACCATGAATCCACTCCTTGTATTGAGGGAATTCGACTGGAGTTGGATCGCCTCCCTCCCAGACTATTTTGGGACGGTGCTCCTGCCCAACGGATGGTTTGCCGTCAGTTGTGTAACGACAGCGCAGCCCCTTATCAAATTCCAGGACGAACTCTCTCATTTCAATTTGCAATCCTAATATCACTCTTTGCGCTCAAAGCCGCACTTTAGACATGAATAAACAATTGGATCGGAATACTCTGGCCCACTCTTATACTTCAACGGGAAGTGATTGCACTTTGGGCAAACGTTTGATTTTTTGCAGGCTGGGCAAAAGTGGACTGGCTTGCCTTTGAATTTGCCAGAAAACCAGCCAACCTTTTTAAGGACACAGGAAACCTGTCGCTCGATCCCTTTTGCGGTGTAAAAGTCGAAACGTTCTATTTCGTAACAAACTTCACCACAGTCAATAATTCCTATAATTTCCTTTTCGTCACACCAAACAGCAACCCCGTATGATATGCTCATTCTGATTCATCTCCAGCGTTTATTTTTGCAGGCCGGACAGGTTCTTGGCAGTCGAGTCATCCTTCTGATCCATGTGTGACGGCACCTTTTGCACTTAAGCTTTGCGACTTTCATTGGTGAAAGCTCTCATAGTCTATAAGAGCAACCAGTGTCAACAACTTATTCCTCTTTAGATCCGTTCTTGTCTTTTACGGCAGATTCGCGTTGTTGCAATTGAATCTTGGATGCGGATTGCAGATCGCTTATGACCATCTTTTGTCCACTTTGCAGGTCGCTATTACGCAGCTTTTGGTCGGCAGCCTGTTGGCGCAGTTGCATCTGATGCCGAGTCTTGGCTGCGGACAGGTCCAGTTTCGCCTTAGTTTCACTGGCCTTGAGGACAAACTCCGGGTCGGTGCCGCCATGAATGGCCTGAGCCCGCTGCATCGTCTGCTGTCCCTTTTGTTGCTCCATGGCCTGTTGTTCTAGCATCTTGCCCAACTTATCGTGGAACTGAGCCAAATCAGCCCAACGTCGTTGCATTTGTTCGACCACGTTTCCGCGAGTCGGATCGGCGCTGGCTTTCTCCAGGTGCTGCGCCAGGGCTGGCATGATGGCATCTAGAAATGCGTAAACTTCTTGAGGATTGCCGCCTTGCTCCAAGCTCTTGGCGGCATCGCCTGCTGCGCTCAGGAACGTGCTGGCGAAGACAAGGTTGTTCTGGGTGCCTGTGACTTGAGGTGGAACTCCGACCTTGGCTCCGGCCACTTGTGACACGGCAAAGGCGCGCTGGTCAGCCACGCTACTGCCGATGTCGATGTCTGGATTATAGCGGTCAACCAAGGCTTGGCCGGCAATACTGGCGATGTAATCACTCAGTAGATTGTTACGGCCAGCCTCACTGGTCCACAGCGCCAGGGTGCCTAGTAATTTTTCCAGGCCCTGTTGGCGCATGAATTGGCTGCCCTGCCCAGTGATACGGGTGGCTTTGACCGATTCGATGTGTTCCAGAGCGATTCGTGGCACACCGCGTTTGGCGCATTTATCCTGGAATTGCTTGGCCAATCCGCCTCCAGGCTTGAATCCGTTCTGGCGAGGACAAGTGGCGCGCAAAAACTTCACTTCATAGAGCCGGTCCAACTGGTTGTAATAATGGTTGAGTTGGGTCTTGCCAAGGCGAGCCTGTTCGCTGGCACGGATGCTGGCTTCGTAAGCCGTGATTGGGTTGCCGCTCTCTTTGGTCAGTGATGGGGTATAGCTGGAAAGGTTGGAGGATACCAAACGACTCATCTCGCGGTGGAAAACAAGGCCATCTTCGAGATAACTCCCGATGGGGATTTGCTGGACTTCGAACTGCGCTGGCACCTTCCCGTAATCGCCGAACTGGATGATGTTGAGTTGTTCGTTGGCGTTGGCCGTGGTTGGCCGGAAGAGGATCTTTGGCGCGAAAGTTTTGTCCGCAAGATTACACAGAAGCCGGTTCTGATATTCCATGGCAGAATACATCTTAACCCCCATGCCGGTGACGGAATGGTGATAACCACCGCCGTCGTTGTCACTATACATGGGATGCACGATGTCCAACCATGACCGGAATCTGCCGATGTGCTGGAAGAGATAGTTAGTTTGTGTCTGCTGGAAGCCTTCGGGGTTTGGTACAACACAATGAGTGATACGTCCCTCTTCCTCACCTGGCAACGGGAACTCACGGAAGTAGTAATGCACGCACTGGATTACCTTGGATTGGGCCGAATACCAGTAGCTCTTGTTCTTGAGCATCTGCTGATGCCATTCCCAGGAGGAATACTGACCACCGCTCTCAATCTTGGGGTGAGCCTGCATTATGGCTTGTTTGGTAGCCTCGATGTTCCAGCCCATAGCACGAGCGGCATCTTCTTTTCGTATGAAATCGTATAGTTCGGTGGCTTTGTAATCTCGCACTATTACGGCTTCCTCCCACCGGTTCACATCAGAGAGTGTGAAGTCTGAAACAATCAGGTTCTGATTAAGCACCGCCTCGTTTCGCCAATCGCTGTCATCGGTAAATACAATTGGACCGGAACCGTAGAGTACCATCTCGTAATTGCTGATCTGGTTGACGTAATCCCATTGCGTGTCCTGCATCAATAACCACTGGAATTCTTCGGTAATGATGCGACTCCACATCTCTTGCTGGTCTGAGTTACCCCAGCCGGTGCGAATGGTGGCGAAGGACGGAGACTCGCTGAATACATCGTAATAGGCACCACGGGCCTGATTGAGATACATCTCGCTCACCCGCCAGTTGACGTTACATTGGTTGGCACGCCCCGCTCGCTTTAAATCCACGGCACGGTAAGGGGGGTTACCGTCAACCAGTCCCTTAACCAGTGCGCGCCGGCCAGATCGGCCCCTCTTCTCAGCATTCATCATCTGCTGAATGCGGTAAGACGCCTCCAGGCAATCGCACATGCGGGTGTGTGGCACACGACCGTCTTCGGTCAGTGTCAGCAATCCATCGGTTCCTTCACTCATAATGGCACTAGGGTATTCAGGCTGGCTTGACGCTGGGCGCAACCGTCGCAGCCCTGCAAGTTACTTCCGGTCATGTTATCGATAACCTTGGAGATGGGGTTTAGCACCACATGAACAATATCTCCCAATCCCCTAATAGCTTCTGTACAAACGCAATTGGGGGTGTTTCGGCAGATATTATCCTCGAATTCCTCGTTGTTCAGGACGAATCCGTTAGCCTTAACGTAGGCATCCACTTTATCGCGCAACAACGGAACGGTTATGGCTTGGAAGGTGGCTCCAGTTTGGGTGTGAACGTATATAAAGCCCTGGCCAACCACGTTGTCGGGGTAAGAAACACGCATTGGCATATTAAATCAGTGCCTCCTGATATTGAGGTTCTTCATACGACACATTGGAGTATATCTGGTTTACTAATTCAAGTTCGTTATCAAACGCTTCTCGCGAACCTACTAAGCCGAGACCGGTTCCGCCAGCCAATGCGCTAAGGCGTTGGCGGCACAGTTCCACCATAACCGCCCAGGCGTCACCTTGGTCTGGACTAAATCCAAGCCGAGCACGCATGTCCTTCTTCGATTCAACGCAAACCTTGAGTCCTTCAGGGCCCTTGGCAGTTTCGTAGTGGCGAGATTTAAGTTCTCGGGCGAGATCCTTGGTGATGCCCCGAATCTGGCCGTACTTCATGAACTCCTTACCTACCCACCACAGTTCCGACACACGCCGGTCAAACTGCGAATTGGCCATGAGCGTGTCGTTGGCTCGAACAAGGGTCGCACTTGGCGCACCGCTGAAGTTGACTGGCAGCACCTGGGAGTTCCATTCCTCAGAGATAATCGAGTAGAGAGGCGCGCCAGCACCGGTCACGTCCAGAGCTGCGTACTGTGGGGCCACTCCAAGAGCGATACAGTTATCTCGGAACTGGCGGGCGATCTGATAGTCGCGAGGCACCCGCTTCATGGCGTCTTCGTGCAGGACCCGTATTTCGTCCACCTGAATTGTCCATACTCTGTCGATGGACAATCCGTAGCTACCCATCATTTGAACGGTGCGGTCCCCACCGTTGGAGAACGACGGGTCCATGGCGCTGATACGGGTGGGTGGAGCCAGCCAGATTATCTGTTTGTAAGCCTGACCAGCGAGCAGGTCTGCCTCAGTGTAAATCGAGTTATCGATGGAGATGGGCGCCTCGAAAGAACGGCACATCCTCCAGAACATGGCGCTATTCTCACCGAAATCCTTCTTGTGCGTGGCTAACTGCTTGGAGCCGTAAATCCAAGGGAACTCATCTCGACCCATGAGAATGTTTGGAGAGCGAGTACCATCGAAGCGAACGCAATAACCCTTCTCTGTCTCCCATTCGTCGGTATCGATGCTGATCGAGTCGTAACCATCTTTGGGTGCCACGAACTCACCAAATGGATCGTAGCGACTTTTGAAGTTGCTCATGGCCATGAACTGAAAGAACGGATTGGCCATTAGGTTGCCGAAACAAGCCGCCAGGATAGCCGGGGATAGTTCGGCCAATTCATCAGCGATGAATACAACTCGCTTATTCTTCCGCCCAATAAGCTTTCCAACCGCCTGAGCCTCCTTGCTGGGGGCAGCAGCAATCAGGAAGATTCCGGCTGTATCGTCGTGGTTACCATCTGCACGCACGGTTGGTATTTTACCCAACGAATCAATGAGCTTTCCTGGAAGCTGTGGAACGGCATTGAACATCTTGATTACACTCTTCCACACACGATGCTTGGCCTCTGACAAACTGGTGCTGGTAATGAAGACGTAGGTGTTCTGGGGATCGGCTAGCCAGTTAATGATACCAAAGAGGGCTCCATACATCGACTTTCCAGACGAAGCGCATCCACTGAATGCGATGTGGGGCCGAGTGGCGCCAGTAATTGGATGGGCGTGGGCACATTCATTCATCTTTTCAGCCCACGGATGCCAGATGAATGGTTCCTCGCTTTCGGGTCCATACAGGATTTCAGCTATGTTTTTGAAGTGTGCTGCTCCTCCCAAACCGCCTTGCTCAACTGTAAGGTCCAGTCGATAAGCCTCAAGCTCTACCTGTACTTGATCTAGAACGTCTGGGGATTCGATGCCGTACTCATAATGGTAGAGGGCCATTTAGGTGTTGAATGTGGGGGGGCGAGTGATAGCGTGCAATCACTTTATGGCTGGAACTCTGCCAAGCCCAAACCAATGTTGCTCACCTTGCGATGACATCATCATCCAACAAATCTCTGGTCCAACAGGTCCAGCCGGGGCCAATGGCACTAATGGCGAAGACGGTGTAGATGCGTTTACTCTCTTCACGGTTGACTTCACTATACCTGCTGAGCTTGGCACCGACACGGCCACCGTTAGTGACACCAGTTGGATGTCGATCAGCCAAAAGCTTTATGGGTCTAGAGCTGATGGAACCGTACATGCATTCTTCGAAGTAACAGCCATTGGCGGCTTAACGTCGGTTACGCTCAAGAACCTGGAGGATACTCCTACCAGTGCTTATATCGAGAACTCAGCTCCGGGCAGCATCCTAAACATAGGCTCCAAACTGATGCCTGCTGGCATTCAGGGGCCCGCAGGCACCACTATAGGAGCGGCCAGCGGCGATCTCAAGGGCACCTATCCATCCCCAAAGATTGGTATCGGAAACACTCTGGGTTCAAGTCTGTGGGGTAATGGCACTGATACGGTGGCTGTCCCAGCCGGAACCAACGGTCATATGGTGGCCTACGACTCCACAGATGCTGAAGGGGTTAAGACATTCAAGGCCTTACCGCTGACCGGAGACACAGACTTAGCCGATAATCGGGTGATGCGTGCTGATGGCGGAACCGGCCTTCCGGTACCAGCCCAACCAAGCAAGGTGACCATCACCGATAATGGGGCAGTCCGGGCAGATGGCAGCGGGGGAAATGCTCGCGGTGCAGACGCGATTGATTTGCAGGTGGTTCGAAGCGCCGTCACCCAGGTTGCCAGCGGCCTAGTTTCCACCATAGGCGGAGGCCAGAACAACACTGCCAGTGGTGATGGGTCAGTTATTCCAGGTGGTAGCGGAAATGTGGCCGCTGCCGCAAATAGCGCCATTGGCGGAGGAAATACCAACAGCATTACCGGAGTTGCTGTGGAAGGTGTCATTGCTGGAGGAGAGCTTAACATTTGCCAGACAGCCGAATCCTTCGTTGGAGGTGGACGACAGAATACGGCTGGTGACGGGGGCGGGGCCAATCAGCGGGCTACGGTGGTTGGCGGCGAGAACAACACTGCCAGTGGTCAGGAGAGCTTTATCGGTGGTGGAGACAGCAATACGGCCAGCGCCACCCAATCATCAGTGGTCGGGGGGGATAACAATGATGCCACAGGGGTGGAATCATTCGTTGGTGGCGGGGGCAGTAATACGGCTGGCGGCACTGACTCAGTGGTGGCTGGTGGACAGGATAATTCAGCGGCGGCGGATTACTCTGTAGTGCCTGGTGGACTACGCGCATCAGCCGATAAGTACGGCCAAGTGGCTCATGCTTCGGGTCAATTCCTAGCCGTTGGCGATGCACAAGCCAGCGAACTAATAGCCCGAAACAGCACCACAAACGCTACTCCGATTGAACTGTTCCTGGATGGGTCGGCCACGCGCATCACGGTGCCAGCCAGTAAAAGTTGGATGTTCCAGATCATGCTTGTGGCCAGACAAGATACGGGTCTGGATTCGATCTACAAGAGTGAGGGGATCATTCGTAACAATGCTGGCACAACCAGCGTCAACGCCGTCACCACCACTGAAATCTATGATGGCATAGGATTGCCAGCCACGCCGGTCGTGGTGGATGCCGATGATCCAAATGATGCCTTGCGAATCACTGTGACGGGTGTGGCTGCAACCAATATCCGGTGGGTAGCTGTTATTCGGATAGCGGAGGTAAGCTTCTAATGGGAAACGTAATCATCTCAATAGCCAACCTGCCCGGAACGCTTTGTTACTCAAACCCGCAGCAAGATTGGCCGCTGTTGGTAAGCTATCTAACGGCAAACCTCTCCGGCACACTCAACACATTTAACGTCGGCAACTCTGTTCCAAGCGCCGACAACCGGGATAAGCCTTGGATTCGGACAAACTCCGATGGAACTCCAGACGCCCTCTATCAGTATTCAGGCGGCTATTGGCTGAGCAAGCATCCACTTCCAACAGGATTGGTATGCATGTATGAAGGGACAGACGCCTCTATTGACGCCTTTGATGGTGGTGAAACTGCTGCCATAACCAACATATCCGGTCCGTTCTGGGAGAAGGTCACGGAGATGGAGGCTAAGAGCCCAATCATGCCAGGCACGCTGGAAAGCGGAACTGTGCTATCGATTGGGAACAATTACGGTGAGGAAAAGCATACGCTGTTGTCAGAGGAGATGCCTCGCCACACCCATACCATTCAGGCTTGGACCAGCGGTGCCACTGGCGGCGACGGTGGCCAGATATTAAACCAGCCGGACCCCGGAACCGAGGTGGAAAAGACAACCGGAGCCACTGGTGGACGAGAGGGTGAATCCAATCCAGACCCATTTACCATCATTCATCCGGTACGAACCATTTTCTTCCTACGTCGAACGAGCCGGATCTATAGAAGGATCTAAATGCGCGTCACATTTGGAAGCATCAAAGGCAGGTTGGCCAGAGTGTTGAACATGTCCAGCACTGACACGCGCATCCTGGACTACTGCGGAGATGCCTGTGAACGCCTTTTGTATTCTGGGAAATGGGTTGATAGCCAAGTGCGGTATGCGGTGTGCGTTAATGAAGCCTGCCTGACTTGGCCCCGGGACGTGGAGACGATTGAGGCGGCTGCTATCTGTAGTTGCCCGATCAACATTCGCAATGGTTGGTATGAATTCCTGGATGGCGGGCCCGGAATCGTCACCGAGGAAGACGGCTGGATTGGCCGCAACTTGGTCGATAGAGAGAATGCGGTAGCCTTCGATGATGTAGTTGGCACTGGAAAGAAGATCGCCGTTTACGCTGATGGCAGTGAGGCGGTGGGGTCACAGATCCTGTTGCGCTACTACAACAGTACCGGGAACAAGGTCTACACGGGCGCTGGGAGTGGGCGTGAGGAAGGCGAATACATCAGTCTTCCGGCTGCCGGAGGTTACACCTACAGCACCTTTGAAGTGTTACCTTACGGCCTGTATGGGGTGATTAAGCCAGTCACAAATCGGGTGATTCGACTCTACGAATACACTGTAGCTGGTGGGGCCTTGAAACCGTTGGCATACTATGAGCCAGACGAGACGGTGCCTGTATATCGAAGGAGTATTATCCCGTTCCTTAAACGTGGAGGATGCAGCGCCTCTGGTGAAGGCTCTGAAGGGGGCTGCGATACCACGACCGTAACGATTCGTGGAAAGCTCCGATACATCCCGCCAGTTAATGACAATTCGATCTTGCAGATTCCACACGCCACGGCGATCCGGCTGGCCTGTCAGGCACTTAAGAAGGAGGAGGACAATTTAATCACGGAAGCCGAGATGTATTGGCAGAAAGCTTATGAAGCATTGAACATGCAATTGCACCACTGGCAAGGGGACGGTGCATTGCAGCCGATTCGCGTCGAAACCCCATCGTATCCAGTTTTGAACCTCCAATAAATTTATGGCAAGCATGATGGGAGCATTACTTCGGGACGTGCCAAAGGCACCGAAGTATAACGTACTGGACTTCGAAGAGGAGCAGAGGAAGCAGGCACAGGCCAACATTAATACGCTGCCGTATCTGCAACCATTGGCCCGTGACATCAACCGGTTCATGGCCGAAGAGACCGAGCAGAGCTTGCGACAGGCATTACCGGGGGCCTATGACCAGATCCAGCAGAACATTAAATCGGCGTTAGAGGGACAGATCCCGGAGGACGTTGAGGAAGGGATACGAAGACGCGGAGCCGAGATGGGTGTTGCACGAGGAACTAGCGGCTCACAGGGCCAACAATATTCAACCTTGAGAGACTTGGGTCTGACAAGTCTATCCAGGAGTGATTTTGGGGTTCAAGCGGCTGAACGCTGGTTGCAGATGGCCCGCAGCCCAATCTTCGACATCAGCAGCGGTTTTGTCCCCATCCAACAGCGCATGAACATCCGTCTGGAGGAACAGAAACGATTGTTCGAACGACAATGGTTACGAAACAAGCTGGCCGCAATTCCGCAGGGCGCCGAGGCTGCGATAATCACTCTGTTTGATAACATCGAAGAGATCGGGAGCAGTGTGCTGTCAGCGTATGCCGGTGGAGCGATTGGCGGAATGGGTGGAGGTGGTGGCGGCGGAGGGGGAGGAGGAGGTGGTGGTGAAGGCGGTGAAAGTCCCTGGTGGTAACCTATGGCTGACTGGTCTGACATAAGCGATTTGTGGTGGCTCCAGCCCCAGAGAGAGTCTGGGCGTGCGCTACAGGGGTTGGCGCTTGGCGCGCAGATGAGGCAGCAGCGAACCCAGGAAGACTGGCGCAAGGAACAGGCTCAGAGCTTGATTGACCAGCGCAGGGCAGCCATTGAGACGCAGCAAGCTAAAGTCCAGGGCGTGGCCAAGATTAGTTCTTATCTGACAGATGTAGCTAAGCGCAATGCATGGACCGACCCCGAATCCAGAGCTGGTCTATATAGCCTACACGCTCAATATCCTCAATCTTTAGAGCCAAACGAATTGCGCGCCATAGATCAGAACTTTGTTAACGCCATAGAGAGCCAACAGAAAGCCAAGGATGCACTGCGCACGCCCGACATCACCGAAATGGAAAGGGCCAACAGGGACGAGGAATTGGCCAATATGATTGAGGAGATGGGGCCACTGGAACCAAGGATGGCATCCAAAGTTGCACAGTTAAGACAAAACTCACAATTCATGCGTAGCCAATTTACTCGTCCAGGTGAAACAACTCGCGTCTACGGACCTGGAGGTGAAGTGGTTTTTGAGAGCATCAGAGGTGGCGCTGGCGCACCAAAAGATCCCAATGCTCCCACCCAAGCGGTGCTTACGGAGACACAGAAACAATCCCTGGCTGGAGAGTCTGCTGTGGCTTCTGGCGTTAACCTAATCAATAACCTGACTGAATCCTCCGTCGGTGCGCGAGGCTTCTTCAATGAATATGTCATAAACCGTGGGGTGGCCCAAGTGTTCCCGGAATTTCAACAAGATGAAGTAACCAGCGGACGCACAATGATGCGTATCTTTAATGAGCGACAGAAGAAGGCCATCAAGGCCGATGCTCAGCTCAATGAGAAGGAGCAACAACGGTTAGAGGATGCACTTCCAAAATTTGGCCCATTCGAAAACCTTCGCGCTGCCAAAGTAAAGATGGCTGCATTCATTGAGGAGCATAAGACCGTAGAAAGAATTAGTGCGGCTCGAACCAAGAGACCTGTTAGAGAGTGGGCCTGGACCAAAGAAGATATTGCCCAAAAGTTTAAGAACAGGGAAATTGATGAGCAGACTGCCCGAAATCTGCTAAAGAGCTATCACTATAATTTAACTCCAGCCGAACGTGCCCCAGTTAACTGACCAGGAAATCAACGAGATTTTGGGCATCAACACGATGCCACTGAGCAATCGGCCGGTGATGAATGCACCCCGAGAGATTGCTCCTCCAGGTCCACAGCCAACAACTCAGACCACCAGGCCCCAGAACGATTGGATGTCTCGTAATTATCGAGGCATCAACATCGATCTGTCACAAGAAGGCCCCTACGAGATGCAGAAAGAGTTAATGAAGCGGTCTCGGCCAGAGGATAAACTCTTGTTTTTGGAGCAACAGGTTGGGCTTGGAAATGCGCGATTAGCCGATGATGGCACCGCTCTTATCACTCGATTTGATCGGCAGAGCGGACAGCCATACGAGATTCCAGTTATTTCACCCGGAATGACTGGCAACAAGGCTGCCGCTGCGATGACCACCACCGCCAGCCAGGCGGCAGGAGCGATGCTTGGCATCCTGGCAGCAAGACGCATCCCAACTCCAACGCCAATTGTGGGCGCGCTTAAGGAAGCCACGGCCGCTGCGTTGGCTGAGAAAACATTCCAAGCCGCCCAAGACGCTGGGGTCTCCGGATCACCACTTGGAGAGATTATCAGTGAACGAGCCGGTGAAGTTCCATCGGCTACTGCCCTTAATCTTGGCGGGGCAGCCGTTGGTAAAATGATCGGGAAAGTGGCCACACCGTTTGGGCAAGCAGTTGGACCAGTTCAGGAACAGACCAGTGAAGCCATTGAACACTTCGCCAAAAAATACGACGAATCTTGGCCGATGACACTTGGAGAGAAAACTGGCTCCAAACTGTTGCAGCGGCTCGAAGCCAGTTTGTCTAGGGCTCCTGGAGCGAGCGTAAAATTTGAGAAGATAAAGCAGGAGAAGTTGGATTCCTTTCGACGTATCCAAGCCAAGATTCTTGAGAAAGGCGACCCATCAGACGTTGCCATGTTAAGTCGGCTTGAGGAAGACATCGGCGATGATGCCATTGCTGTCATACGAAACAATATCGATCCCGTCCGTAAAGCCGCCCTGGCAGCACAAGACTCTACTCAAGCACAAGCCACCCAGGCTGCACTGGATGAGTTCGGTGCGGCTGCTCCAGGGCCACCACAACTGTATCCAAATAAGGTTGGAGCAGCCTTAAGGGCCAGGGCCTTTACGGACCGAGTGAAGTTCAAGGCTGAATCAAACGAGGAGTATGGCGCGCTCTATGAATTACCTGGTGGAACTGACAAGATCATCACCCCTCCCAATCTAATCAAGGAAGCTGAGGAGTTGCTGAAGAAGCAACCTTCCCAATTACAAACAACCCAAACCCCAACGGCAATCGTGGGGCCTTCTGGTCAGCCAATCTTGATGACGGAAACCAAAGAAGTTCTAAAGAAGGAATTCATTGATCCAGATGCCGTAAAACGTCTTAAGTCATTAACTGAACCCGGACAGTATTCCTTGCAAGATTTAGTCCAGATGCGACGCAATGTCCGGGATGCCATTGAGAAGGGCGAGGCGTTGCCAAACATCGACACCCACTATATGGGAAAGATCGAGGATCTTTTGACAAAAGCCATCGATGAGGGCACCAAGGCCCTACCTGACAATCAAATTCGGGAAGCTTGGCAATTGGCCAATAACAACTATCGAGTGGGTGCCGAACGATTCAAGGACCGGACCATTGGACGGGTGTTTAAGGAAATCGAGAGCGGTGGATTCGTGAAGGATGAGGATATTGTCACCGGCATGGGGCCGAGTGAATACGCATCATGGAAGAAATTCCTGGGGGAAGATTCGCCTGAATTTCGAGGGCTGAAACGGTCCGTGGTTGATCGGTTAATTGAAGACAGCCGCCCCGATGCTTCCAGCCCACTTCTGGACGGCAACAAACTCATCTCCAACTTGAGCAAGTTTGCCCTGGGCGAGAATCGGTCAGTGGCGGAGGACATTTTGGGTCCAGAACGGGTCAAAGAACTCATCGGTTTGGGTAAATTGATAAAAGCCACCAAAGAGGGGCCACTCATCGATTACCAAGGGTTCACTGAAGCGATGGCTCGCGGTGACAACTTGGGCGATGCCGTTCGAAAACTGGCAGCCACACAGGCCAAAGAGGTCGATCTATATGGCAAGGGCATCGCAAAAGACATCGCCGATGGGAAAGTAGGCCAAAACTTCGATTCCACCAAGTTCGTTGACTACTACTACGACAAAGCCAGCCCAAAAGAGCTAAAAGCCATCCATGATCAGTTGAAAGACAGCCCGGAGACACTTTCGGAATTGCGCCGTAAGGTGATGGAGCGGATTTTCTATCAATCTCAACGAGGAATTGCCGCAGGGGACACTTCTCGTGTTGGTGGAGGGCTATTTCGACAGCCTCACACCGGTTCGCTGGAAAAAGTGATTGGAGATGACCAAAATCAGGAGCGGTTGAGGATAATTCTGGGCGATAAGTTCGAAGATTTTGAGAATTTGGGAAAATTGCTTCGAAGCAGCGAGGTGGCGGAGCAATCTTTCGCTGGAGCTGGAGGTTTTTCCGCTCAAATGCAGATCCAACAGATGATTCGCGGAGGCGTTTTGAGTTACGCAGAGGATTGGGTGAAGCAAAAAGTGGCCGCATTCATCTATTCCAATCCGATTAGCCGTGGATGGCTTGGAAATCGGCTTCTGGCCAGCGACGCCGGACGCACGGCGCTTATGCGGACGATGATTGTGAGCCAGCCATTCCTAAAGGCCATGACCAATGATTTCGGGGAAGACAAGGCCAAGGTATTTATTTCCAATTTGCTGGACCGTGTTGCGCTGTATGAGGAGCGCGGATCACCTCAATCGGCGGTATTGCGACAACAACCATGGATCGATCAGGTAATAGACAAGAATCGTCCAAGGGTTCAACCAATAACCACGCCAGCAGCCATTAAATGAGCAAGAAACGCAAAAAGCGAAAGAGTTACTGAGGTTTCGGTTCGTGATGGATGCAACCGAATTCAGGACCTGTAAAAAGGTCGCTTAAAAAGTTGCCATCATGGATAGGGGACACTGAAGCCTCATAAGCAACTGGGCCATGCCTGTTGATGTGTTCGCAGATTTTGTTGTTCCCATAAGTCGTTACGGTCCTCGTCAGCAACGATCTTCCCCACCATCTGCAAGTGTCGCAGGTGTTCATGGTTTCCATATCTGGATCACGGTTCTTTCTTCCGCTTTCGTGTGAACCTTTTGAGGGATGACATCCCCGAGGAGCTGATCCCAGTCGTCCCCATCCAGCAGACCAGATTTAACAAGGCAGTCCTGAAGTTGCTTGGTTGAGTAGTTGTCCCAGTCAGCGGGCCGCACGCTGTATATGAGGAAACGGATTCGAGTGCGTTCTTCAGGGCGAAGGCTGCCCTTTTCTTTTCTCTGAACTCTGCGCTCCAATGAACCCCCTTTAGCTGGTTTCGCGTCGTCGGAACGTAACCCGGCAGGACGATTCGAATCAGCCTTGGTGTTTCGTCTAATGGTGGACTTACTGGCATAGGGGAAAAACTTCTTTAGGTCGGATTCATTCACTTAATCCATTTGAGTCAGAAAATCCACTACCGGTCCAGCCTAGCCTTGTCCGGTAAAGTACGGACTAGCGAAACACCATAGACATGGTGTAAAAGCCTAACCATGAGAACGCTTAATCGCGACAATGGCTATGTGAACATGCGCCTAGTGACCTTTGCCGGGTTGGTATTTGGCGCAGTTAGTTGGGTCGTTATTGTCGTGATGTGGTTCATGAGGATGCTGCTTGAACTGTAAGTTTATGAGCAACGAAGAGAAATAAGCAAGAGGTGCGGCTCGACATGGAAGACAAGATTGTCATCACGCAATATGCGGCTGAGTTGGTGGAAGAGTTGATGAACACGATTCGTGGTGTGGACGCAACGCCGTGGTTCATAACCATCGAGCGCAAGATGAAGAAGTTGATGAAGCGATTGCTCTGTAAGCGGCAAAATAAACCATGAGCGATCAGAACCAATCCAGCTTGCTGCGTCAGTTGTCTATAAACGATGGACTACGTAACAAGCCTATCAAGAAGATGCTCGAAGAGAAGGACCGCGAGATTGGCCAACTAGCAGATATAAATCAGGACTTAATTGTTAATAATACCGCTAACATCTGCCGCATCGACGAAATGGCCAGGTTGCTAGACGATGCCATGGGCGTCTTTAAGGCTTACGTGAATGTGCCGGAAGCCAATGCGCTGCGCGAACGATGGGAGCAACTTAAGAGTGAATTGGTGGTCCAAAACATTTCCACCCTAGCAAAAACAGCAGGATGAACAGAACGATGTTGCCACCAAGCGGTTTGATGTTTCCTGCGACTGGCCAGCTTGCCCAAAGGCCGAAGACAAACCAGACCAACCACAACACCCAAAATGCAAGACCAAGGCTCATAGGTAGGGAAAGCTATCGGCCAAACAGTGCTATTGCAAGAGTCGCCTGCGTATGCCCCTATTGGTCTATATGAGAGATTGGCAAACAACTGTCTTCGGAGCGATGGCCGCTGTGGGCGGGATTCTTTTCAATGCAGCGTCGCTGCCGCCGTGGGCTTGGACTGTAGGTCAATGCCTCACGGCGATTGGCTTGGTGGGACTTGGCCTGTATTCGCCAAGCAAGAAGATCAATCTCCAGCCGAAAGACCCGGTGCCTCCCGAACCTCCTAAGATACCATGAGGGCGATTCTGATTCTGTTGTGCGTAGCCTGCCTGTCAGGTTGTGCATTCTCTCGGCCCTACATCGTTGAAACCACAATCCAGACTAACGGTGTGACTGTGGTGCGCGAGTTGCGCCTGACTCTATTTGCGGTTTGGCCGGCAACCCAGACGATGGAGAAGCAGCGGGGTAGCATCGGTAAAACTCTGTCGTTGGGGGTGACTGGAAGCGATCAGGACACTACAGGAACAAACGCTATTGAGGCGCTTAAGGTTATCGATTCTATTTTAGGCAAACTACACCCATGAAAATACTACTGGCCCTGCTTCTCTCCGCCATCAACGCAGTCGCTGCCACCACCAACATCACATTTACATGGGATGTGCCGGCCGGAGTCGTAACGGGATTTAAGTTTTACGAGATTGTCGGAACCACCAGAATCTTACTTGGTGGAGTCACCGCTAACCGATTCACAGTACAGAACTGGACTGTTGGTACGGCAAGGACTTTCACCGTCACGGCAACAAACTCGCTATGGGAGAGTGCTGAGGCCATTCCCTACATTGCTCCGCCCAGCCCGCCAACTCCATCCAATCTGACTCCAGTGCCTTTTACGTTTATGACGCCAGTTCCTGGGGTGCTGGAGTTATCACGAGACCTGACTGATTGGCGACAACGCTTGCGTATTGTGTCGGCTTCATCCAGTTCAGCTAACATCGAGCTTGTGCAAATCCCTTCGGAGCCCATGTTGTTTGGACGTGTAAAATCACCCTACACCCAGGCTTCCCTGCCCACCCCAACTTCACCACCATAACAAACACTCAAAGAGAAAGCACATAAAATGAACCCGGTCGAAGGATACATCCTCTATTTTAACTCTGGGAGTAAATTGCAGGTCTTAATCTACTTTGAAATAACCCCTAGTAAGACCTACGTCGTTCAGGGTACCACTGACGGCATCAATTACACCGACATCTTTGAGTTCACCTCGGTCCCACAACAGAATAATTTTTCCTGGACGGTGACCCCGACTCCCGGCGTTCTGTGGCCACGGCTCCTCCAAAAATAAGTTGCCCATTACATACACACTGGAAATACCATGAAAACATCCTTAACCCTCTGGGCCATCGCAATAGCCTTGGCGTTACTCACCACGATCAGCAAAGCATCCGGAGCCGACCGAAAGGCACTTCATCTCAACGCTCCGACCAATGTCCCACCGGCACAGCCCGCTCCAGCAGAACAGAGTTGGTGGACCAAGATCAGCATCTCTCCATATGGAGCGGTAAAGCACCCTGATTTTGGCAAACCGGTCTGGGGCGCCGGGCTGGACCTAGGATATGCCATCAACCGAACCGTTTCGCTGCATCTTGGAAATTCCATCTTCGATCAGCCCGACATCGAAAGAAAGCACGAAACCTTGAATCAAGATTGGTTTAGCGGCTCAGCCATTGACGAGACTGAATTGCTATTCAGGGCTGACCTGATACGTGGTGGCGGGACAGGTAAAGACCGATTTGTTGGCTACCTCATCGGCAGTGGTACTCGTGACTGGGAGTCAGAGGATTGGGGCTTTGGCGTGGGTGCAGGGGCTGAGCTTCGCTTCACCAAAAACATCGGCCTTGGGGCAGACAGCCGCATCCGAGCTTGGTTTGACGCTGAGAAAGACGTGATTACCAGGGCATATCTTTCTTTGAAGTTCTGACATGAAACTACTCCAATATTTATTGGCCCTCCTCATAGCACCATTTTCATTGGCAGCTCAAAGCGCCTGTGAAACCAATATCACCAAAGGGCTGAATGGAGGGTTGCTCCTGACATTACAACCAGGAATCGCTCAAACAGTTAGTTGGGATTTCTCCACCTGTTGGTTTGGCATCCAAAACTTCACGATTTACGTCACCAAGCCCAGGGCGTGTCCCTCTTGTAC
>Ga0193738_1000463_pt1 | contig 21093 bp, 13 predicted proteins | sample L2a1metaG_FD_144927 | JGI IMG/M metagenome (GOLD analysis project Ga0193738, IMG submission 144927) | Soil microbial communities from a riparian zone of the East river system, Colorado, United States - L2a1 | ecosystem: Environmental > Terrestrial > Soil > Riparian zone | place: USA: East River...
CAAATCCGTAAATTTGTTGCTCTCTAACGATTAATAGTCATTGATATTTTTGAATGGTGTGAAGAAAGTTTTTTTTAAGTCTTCTTTCACATCTTTGTTCGACGTCCCTTGCGACGCTCCGTTCATCTGCATTAATTCTTATCATCAAAAAATGTTGAATAGAATTCCGGGAGTTGAAGAGTGCGACGCAACGGAAGCTAAATAGTAGTAATAAGCCCGGCTAATAAAAAGATTAAATCAACAATAGACAATATTAAATAGTAATGGAGTACAGGTTCAGAGATATTGAAAAAAAATGGCAGGAGTGGTGGAAAGCGAATAATGTATATAAAGTATCGAACGATTCACCAAAGCCCAAGTATTATGTGTTGGATATGTTTCCATATCCGAGTGGGGCCGGTTTGCATGTGGGACATCCGTTGGGTTATATCGCATCAGATATTTATGCACGGTTCAAGCGGCTGAAAGGTTTTAATGTATTGCACCCGATGGGTTATGATGCATTTGGTTTGCCGGCTGAGCAATATGCGATCGAGCATGGTATACATCCTGCCGTATCTACAGAAAATAACATTAATAATTTCCGCAAGCAATTAGATAATATCGGTTTTTGTTTTGACTGGAGCCGTGAAGTAAGAACCAGCGAACCGGATTTTTATAAATGGACACAATGGATCTTCCTGCAACTGTTCAACAGTTATTTCTGCCACACAGAGAAAAAAGCATTACCCATCTCTAAACTTATTGCCAAGTATGAAACAAAGGGGGCTATGCCAAAGAATGGAGAACCAATACCGGGCAAACATTTTTCAGCAGAGCAATGGAAAGCATTTTCAGAAAAAGAGAAAGCGGATATTTTGATGAAACGACGATTGGCGTATTGCGGTTATGGAGAAGTGAACTGGTGTGAAGCATTAGGAACTGTTTTAGCAAATGATGAAGTAATAAATGGTGTAAGCGAAAGAGGCGGTCATCCTGTAGTGAAAAAAACATTACGCCAATGGTATCTGCGTATTACTGAATATGCAGATCGTTTGCTGGATGGACTTCAAAAGGTGGATTTCAGCGAAAGCATGAAAGAAATGCAGAGTAACTGGATCGGAAAAAGTAGTGGAGCTGAAATCGATTTTGAGATCAAAAAATCCCCTCTAAAGCTTAGAGTCTACACTACCCGTCCTGATACAATTTTTGGTGTTGACTTTATGGTAATTGCTCCTGAACTGGAAATGGTGAATGAAATAAAGTCGAAAGAACAAACTATAGCCGTTGATGAATACCTGGCTTATGTAAAAAGCAGGAGTGAAAGAGAGCGGATGGCGGAAAAAAAGATCACGGGTGTATTTACAGGTGCTTATGCGATCAATCCTTTCGATGGAAGAGAAATCCCGATCTGGATCTCAGAATATGTATTAGCGGGCTATGGCACCGGTGCTATTATGGCTGTGCCTTGTGGTGATCAGCGTGATTTTTTATTTGCAAAGCATTTTAATATCCCGATCACCAATATTATTGGTTCGCATTATAATGGTGAAGAAGCTAATCCAACTAAAGATGCCATTCTTAAAAGTTCAGATTTTATCAATGGCATGGTGATGAAAGATGCAATTGATGTCGTGATAAATGAGATTGAAAAAAGAGGAATTGGTGTAAGAAAAGTGAATTATAAAATGCGTGATGCTGCATTCAGCCGTCAGCGTTATTGGGGTGAACCATTTCCAATTATTTGGAAGGATGGAATTGCCTATCCGCAGGATGAATCTGAATTACCTGTTTTATTACCGCATATGGATGATCTCAAACCCGGACCTGACGGTGAAGGACCCTTATCTAATTTGACTGAATGGAAAAATTATAAAGACGGAATAAGAGAAGTGAATACAATGCCGGGTTATGCAGGAAGCAGTTGGTATTTTCTTCGTTATATGGATCCTGAAAATGATAAAGAGTTTTGCTCACGCAAAGCATCTGATTATTGGGGACAGGTTGATCTCTATATCGGCGGTACAGAACATGCAGTTGGTCATTTATTATACAGTCGTATGTGGACGAAGTTTCTTTTTGATCTCGGATTGATCAGTCATGAAGAACCATATAAAAGATTGGTGAACCAGGGGATGATACAGGGTAGTTCAAGATTTGTTTACAGGATACATGGTTCAAATAAATTTGTTTCATTTGGTTTAAAAGATCAATATCAAACTGATCAAATTCATGTCGATGTAAATATTGTCGATGGTGTCGAACTCGATACGGAAGAATTTAAAAAATGGAAAAGGGGAGAATTTGACGACGCAGAATTCGTTTTAGAAGCTGGAAAATATATCTGCGGAGTTGAAGTAGAAAAGATGAGTAAATCAAAATTCAACACTGTTAATCCGGATGATCTTGTTACAAAATACGGGGCAGACACTTTCCGCATGTATGAAATGTTCCTCGGTCCTGTTGAAATGAGTAAACCATGGGACACGAAGGGAATTGAAGGTGTTCATCGGTTCCTAAAAAAGCTTTGGCGTTTGTTTTATGATGAATTAAAAGGAAAAGTTTGGAATGAGGAAAAGGCAACCGATGCTGAGTTAAAAGTTCTTCATAAAACAATTAAAAAGATCGAAGAAGATACGGAAAGGTTTAGTTTCAATACAGGTGTCAGCACATTTATGATCTGTGTAAATGATCTTACCGATCTGAAATGTTATAAAAAAGAAGTGCTGGAGCAGTTACTTATTTTATTAGCTCCGTATGCGCCGCATGTAAGTGAGGAATTGTGGAACGTATTGGGTAACAGCGGAACCGTACTTGATGCTTCCTTCCCTAAATGGAATGATAAGTATTTGAAAGAAACCTCAAAAGCATATCCTGTTGCCATCAATGGTAAAACAAGAACGGAACTTACGCTGGCACTTGATATTACTCAGCAACAGGTAGAAGAAATAGTAATGAAAGATGCTATTGTTACCAAATGGCTTGAAGGCAAACAACCCAAGAAGATTATTTATGTGAAAAATAAAATGATCAACGTCGTTGTCTGATGTCTCCGTAGGAGACAAATATTTATAAAAACCAATAATGAACATCCTTGTTCAACTCCTATAGGAGTTGAATGTCAACGGACACGATTTTATTTCCATAAGGATTAAACTCCTACGGAGTTTGGGTAGCTGCAAAATTTATAAATGGCATTGTTGAAATAATATAGTTTCGTAGTTTACGCAACTAAAATTATAGCAATGAAACGCCTTTCTCTATCATTAGCATTTTGCTTTTCAGCAATTGTATTGTTTTCTCAAAACAATACATACTTTCTTACTAACCCCACACTTACTCCCGATGGGCAAACCGTCATCTTCGCTTTTGAAGGTGATCTATGGAAGGCCAATGTGAGTGATGGTAATGCAACACGTCTTTCAGCCATGCAAGGGTATGAAACTTCACCCCGTGTTTCTCCAGACGGAAAATGGATCGCATTCACAGGAAGACAATATGGTAACGGCGATATTTATATAATGTCTGTAAATGGTGGTGATGTAAAACAAATCACTTATCACAGCGGCAATGATGAAGTAACAAGCTGGAGCTGGGATTCAAAAACAATTTATTTCAACAGTGGCCGCATGGGGCAGGTGGCAGGCTTTAAAGTAAGTGCAGAGGGCGGCACACCTCAACGTGTTTTTGGAAATTATTTTTTTCAATACGATCACAACCTCGTTGAACATCCATCTTCTGACGAAGTTTTTTTTAATGATACATGGGAAAGCAGTAACCAGGCGCAGCGTAAAAGATATAAAGGGCCATTCAACCCCGATATTCAGTCTTATAATTTAAAAACAAAACAGCATAAAAAATACACGAACTGGGAAGGAAAAGATTTTGCTGCTACAATTGATAAGAATGGAAATGTATATTTTATTTCTGATGAAGTAAACGGTGAATACAACCTTTATACACTTGATAATGGAAAAAAGAAAGGCCTGACAAAATTCTCTTCATCAATAAAAGCACCACTGGTAAATGCTAACGGCGGAAAGATAGTTTTTGAAAAAGACTACCAGCTCTGGGTATATGATGTAAAGTCTGACAAAGAAAGCAAGCTGAATATTTCTATTATCCGTAATAATATTTTACCTAAAGAAAAAGATTATGAAGTGCGGGGGAATATTTCTGCTTATGATATTTCGCCAGACGGAAAAAAGATGGCATTTGTTTCCCGTGGGGAATTATTTGTAAGTGATGTTGACGGAAAATTTATTCAGCAGGTAAATCGCCGTTCTGCCGAAAGAGTAAAAGAAGTAAAATGGCTGAGTGATAACAAAACTATTTTATTCAACCAGACACTTGATGGCTATACAAACTGGTACACAGTAAGAGCTGATAGCAATGCTGTGTCGAAACAATTAACAACTGACAAAAGAAATAACCGCAATATTGTGATGAATAAAAAAAGAACACAGGCCGTTTACCTGAGTGGCCGTGATGAAGTGCGGTTGCTGGATCTGAAAACATTGCAAAGCAAAACAATTGTAAAAGACGAGATATGGGCATTTCAAAACAGTGATCCAGGCTTTTCTCCCAATGATGAGTTTGTTTTGTTTACTGCTAAAAAGAGCTTTGAAGAAGACATTTTTGTTTATAACATCAAACAAAATAAAACAACCAATCTTACTAATACAGGTGTAACAGAAACAGGGCCGATCTGGTCCGGTGATGGAAAACATATTTATTTCACTTCACAACGATTGAGACCATCTTATCCTTTTGGAATGGCGAACGCAAAAGTTTATCGTTTGCCATTGGAAAAACTGGATGAGCCTTACCGGCTTGACAAATACAATGAACTATTTAAAGAAGAAAAAAAGGACACGACAAAAAAAGCTGTAGCTGCTGTTGATTCTACTAAAGACATAGTAATTGACTTAGATCTGATCATGGAACGACTTGAGCAAGTTAGCCCGGCACTGGGGGCACAGTTTTTACAGGCTGTATACCAAAAAGGGGAGAAGACAACTGTTTTATATACCAGCAACCATGGCGAAGGACGGGCTGCACTTTGGAAAACAGTGATCGAACCATTTGAAACGAACAAAACCGAAAAGATCGCAAATACAGATAATGCAGGTGGATTTGATATCGTGGAGGTAAGTGATAAATTATATGCCTTGTTTAATGGAAGCATCAACAAGCTGAATCTTGATGGTAATAAAGTTGACCCGATCAGTATCAGCTTTACATTCAGGAGAAATCTTTCCGAAGAATTCAACCAAATGTTTTATGAGGCATGGGCTGGAATGGAAGAAGGGTATTATGATGATAAATTTCATGGTAATGACTGGATGAAGACAAAAGATTATTACAAACAATTTTTATCTCATTTAAATAACAGGGCTGATTTAAGAACAATGTTGAATGACATGCTCGGTGAGCTCAATTCATCTCACCAGGGCTTTGGTACATTCGGCGAAGATGAGAACATTACACTTCAATCCGCAACTATGGAAACAGGGATCATTTTTGAAAATGACGATCCTTATAAAGTAAAATATATTGCCCGCCGTTCTGTTGCTGATAGAAGAGCCATTGATATAAAACCAGGTGATGTGCTGGTAAAAGTGAATGACGAACAAGTAGATAAGAAATTGGACAGGAATTATTATTTCACGGTTCCCACAAGAGACAGGGAGTTAAGATTGACTTTTGATCGCAATGGGCAAATGGTGAATATTAAAATTCATCCACAGGCTACACTGTTTGCTAATCTTTATGATGAGTGGATCGATAATAATCAGAAGAGAGTAAATGAAAAAGGAAATGGCCGTATTGCTTACGGTTATATGAAGAATATGGGTCAATTCGAACTTGATCAATTCATAATTGATATGACACAGGAATTAAATAAAAAAGATGCTTTGATATTTGACCTGCGTTATAATACCGGCGGCAATGTGCATGATGAAGTATTGAAGTTTTTAAGTCAACGCAGTTATTTGAAATGGAAATACCGTGAAGGACAGTTAACACCTCAGTCAAATTTTTCACCTGCAGACAAGCCGATCATTTTATTAACCAATGAGCAATCCTTAAGTGATGCTGAAATGACCTCGCAGGGTTTTAAGGCTTTGAAGCTTGGAAAGATCGTTGGCAATGAAACTTATCGCTGGATAATTTTTACGAGTGGAATTGGTTTGGTTGACGGATCAAATGTCCGCATGCCGGCCTGGGGTTGTTATACACTTGATGGAAAAGACATGGAAATGAGTGGTGTGCAACCGGATATTCTGATCATCAATAGTTTTGATGACAAGCTAAATGGCCGCGACCCGCAACTTGACAAAGCAATCGAGGAAATTTTAAAACAGCTGAAATAGAGATTAAGCTCTTTTCAATTTGCGCTGGCGATAATGGATTTTCCTTTTGATGAAATCACTCAACTTATAACGTTTGAGTATTTCTTCAGGAATGTGTGAGGCTCCATTGATAAAACCAAGACAGCCGGGTTGATTACAATAACATTGAAAAGGGCTTGCCATGTTCCATTCAGTTGATGGATAGAAGAAAGTGAACTCTTCGCCTTCTGCTACATCACGCAAAGCGGTTACTTCCATCTTTGTTGTATCAAAGAAACAATTGGGATTGCATCCATGATTAATGTATTGAAGGAAATAAGGATGCAACGCAATATGCGTTTTGCTTCCTGTTTGAACAGTTAAATAAGAAGGCTTGTCGGAAACAAAGGCGGCACCCAATGGACTTATTTTATCGCCTTTTCTAAAACTTCTTAATGCGAATAAAACTTGTTGCCCTGTTTCGCGGTCCTTTCTTATTTCTGCAAATTGGTGATTAGCGACTATGTCATAGTCGTTGCTGGTTGCTGGGTTTACTTTCATAATTGGTTAGTAAGTAATTTATTTAATAATAGAAAATAATGGTACAATGAAATTATATAGAATAAATATAACAACAAAGTATATTCGTTAAAATGTTAACTAAAAGTGGATTAAACTTTGTTGAGTTGGCTAACAGTCATTCGAAATAAAACATTGAAATCAGTATGAAAAAACTTTTTATCGCTATCAGTTTTATAGTTTCTATAAGCGTTCATTCACAGGAATTGAATGTAATGACATTTAATATCCGGCTGAATATAAAGAGCGATAGTCTGAATGCATGGCCGTATAGAAAAGATAATGCTGCTTCGCAAATCAAATTCCATAAGGTACATGTACTGGGTGTGCAGGAAGCCTTGCATGACCAAATGATGGATCTGAGTCAATCACTTTCACAATACAAGTATGTCGGTGTTGGTCGGGATGATGGTAAAACTAAAGGAGAGTACTCTGCTATTTTTTATGATAGCACAAGATTGAGACTGCTCGGATCATCTACCTTTTGGTTATCACTTACACCTGAAATAGCCGGCAGCAAGAGTTGGGATGCTGCGATAACGAGGATCGTTACATGGGCAAAATTTAAAGATGCTGCCAGTAAGAAAACATTTTTTGTATTCAACACTCATTTTGATCATATAGGCAAGGAAGCAAGACGGGAAAGTGCCAAACTATTAAAACAAAAAGTAAAAGAGATCGTGGGCAATAATCCTGTTATCGTCATGGGTGATTTTAATTCAAAGCCATCAGATGAACCTATTAAGGTTTTAATTGATGCAAACGATCCGGGTAAATTCATTGATACTAAAGCAATAAGTATAACACCACATTATGGGCCGCAGGGAACATTCAATGCCTTTACTTCAAAAGAAACAGACAATGAGCCTATCGATTTTATTTTTCTAAAAGGGAAGTGGAAAGTGTTACAACATGCCACTCTTTCACAAACCTGGGGAGGAAGATTTTCATCTGATCATTTCCCGGTTTTTACAAAACTTAGTTTTTAGAAATTACGGGGCTGCGTTTTGTTAACCTGATAACAGCGCTGCTTTCTTCCGTGCTTTTCAGCATCGCTTCATAGCGTTTGTTATCAACGATAGCAAGCATGTAAGATGTATTGGGAGGAATGGATCCAAGATTTTCAGCAACCATTACCAGTTCATTAGCCTCATTCAATTCACTAACCGGTAATTTAATAGTGTACGCAGCTCCTGTAAGCCGGATATGTTGAAATATCAGTTTATTATTAAGAAAAAGTGAGATCGAATCACCATCTATTTCTGCATTATCATAAAAACTAAGTTCAATTGAATCACCTGTGATCGGTATATCTGTGGCAATAATTTTCTCTCTTATTTTAAATTCTTCTTCGATCGTTTTCTTTACTGTTAGCTGTTTTTGTTCTGTTTTTTGTACTGGTTCTATTTTTACGGGGTCCACATTTTGAACCTGGTTATTTACTCTGACCGACTCCTTATTTTCAGGAGTATTTTCTTTTTGCTGAATAGTTTTTTCAACAGGAACAATAACCGGTGTTGAAACGATTGATGAGACACTGTCAATATAGTAAGGGTCATTAGTACCAGCAGTATAGTTTTCGATTATAAAATCCCATTCATCAGGAAATAAAGTTTCATTTGTTTTTTCAAGAAGAACCGGCCCCTGTATCGATTCCCTTTTGTTTTTTAAAGCCGCATCGCCTTCTAACAACATTTTATCACTTCCTGGGCAGTTAAAATCCGCAGATGATAAATAAGGAATTTTTCCGGGAGTATTTAAGCTAAACTTCCCGGTTTTTTCTTCCAGCAATTGATCGTCCCACCAGATCCCTTCATGGGTATTCGGATTAATATAACCTCTAATGGAATAGCGGCGATAATTGGTCTCTGACTCGTAGTAGTAACAAGTGCCAACAAGGCTATCTCCTTTCTGAATTAATTTAACCTCTGCCTTTTTCTTATTGATCTTTCCTTTCCACACACCTGTTATCATTTGTGCAGAGGAAGAAGTGGTAAACGAACAAATAAAAAAAAGCAAACTAATTTGAGCTAAGACGAATCCTTTTTTTAACTGCATTTTCCAATGTTTTCCGGGTATTGAACGGGTAATAAAAGTAATTATTTCATTATGATTTGTTAAGTGGAAAACTACTGTTCAAATTCAAAAAATAGTTTTAGAAGATACCGAAAACACCCTTAGGCTTTTTTCAGGAGTTATTTGAAAATACTCATTCCAGACCGGAAATAACGAAGGGGTCGCAGAACCACCTTTTATTGAATTTATTTTTTTAACAATTTAAATGCATGTGTCCACTGATTTCTTATAAAACCAGGAATACACCAAAGTATACAAAGAGGTTCAATAGCTCTTGCAGCTTCCACTTTTCCCATATCTTCTGTTTCCCAGCCAAATGATGTGAGAATATCTGTAACTGTTTTTTTCGCTGTGTCATCATTGCCACAGATGAACATGGTAGGTATGTTGCCATTAAAATTCGGTTTGTACATAAAAGCATTTCCAATACAGCTAAATGCTTTCACCACTTTTGCATCGGGTAATATTTTTTGGATCTTTTCCATAAGTGATTCTTCCAGTGTTGTAAAATAACGGATCACTCCGTTTTCTGGTGGTACTGCTGCAATAGGGTTAGTGGCATCAATAATTACTTTATTACTGAGATGTTCTTTACCTGCCAGGTTAATTGCATCTTCGGCTACAAGACCACTTACTGCTAATACGATCACTTCTCCGAACTGTGCTGTTTCCTGGAATGAACCAAGTAAGCCATTTGTGTTCTCATTTTTCCATTTTGCAACTTCTTCTTTACTGATATTTCTTGTGCCAAGCATTACCTCGTGGCCTTCATTTAAAAAACCTGTTGCCAATACACGACCAACATTGCCGCTTCCAATTATCCCGACTTTCATTGTATCTTTTTTGATGATTAGAATTGTTGTAGTACAAGAGTGTCCTTCGCTTCGCTCTGGATAAACTGTGCAACAAAAGCATCAATAGAATTACTAATGCTGGTTACACACACAAAAACTAATTAGCGTTATAAACTGCCGCAAATGTCCTGGCAAAATCCTCAAGCTTTGTTTTACCAAGTTTATCGGGATGATGCTTCCAGTAATCTTCGAACATGATGCCAGAATGTATGGCATGGCCCATTTCAGTAAAATTTTTTGCGGCATTTTCAGGAATACCCATTTGCGTCATTCCCCCAAAAGCCTGCTCATCACTAAAAGTGATCCATGGAAGCTCGGGTTTGCCAATAGCAGCACCAATAGTTTTTGCAATATCATCTGTACTCCTTTCATCGCTGGCGATATAACGAACTGAATGACCTTTGAAGTTGAGCTTCGACAATTCTTCAAATGCTACTTCAGCAACATCATTAGTGTCGGCCAGTACCATTTTGAAATCAGCGCCACCAAAATTTCCGCCAATAATGTTCATATTTTTTACCATCCCAACATTGCCAAGAAAGTTTGCAAAAAAATAAGCAGGACGCAGGTGTTTGATATTTGTATTTTTTAATTCATTCAATAATTGTTCTCCGCGACAAAGACCAACGACAGGTCCACAGCCTTCTGGTAAATGAGCACCAATACTGCTGAGGTTTACAACATATTTAATATTATTTGCTTTGAGGGCTTCCGCATAATTTTTCTCAACCTCAGCGATGCTTTCCTTTATATCATTTGTGTTGTAGTTGGGAGGAGACATTGTATAAACAGCATCAGTACCGGCAAAAGCCTTTTTGAGAAATTCAATATCCTCTACTGAACCAATGGCTGCTTTAGCACCCATATCCGTTAATGATCGGATGTTTTCTGCATTGCGACCGATCACAGTAACATCATGCCCGGCTTTTAATAATTTTTCAGTAAGCGGTTTTGAAATATGACCCGCTGCTCCTGTAATTACAAATTTCATATTACAAGGTTTTGTGATTAATAATTTAGCTTTACAAAAATTACGAAAAAAAGTTCATGGCTAATCCTAATCTTGATAACAGTAAAAATTTCTTAACCCCCGCAGATAAAGAATTTGAAAATAACATCCGCCCGGCACATATTGCTGAATTCTCAGGCCAGGCACAGATCATTGAGAACTTAAAAATATTTATTAAAGCTGCGAAGATCCGTGGTGAGGCATTGGATCATGTTTTATTTCACGGTCCGCCGGGATTGGGTAAAACAACTTTATCAAGAATTGTGGCGAATGAAATGGGAGTGAAAATCAAAGAAACATCAGGACCTGTAATTGAAAAACCCGGAGATCTTGCTGGCTTACTTACGAATCTTGAACCTAATGATGTTTTATTCATTGATGAGATACACCGGTTGAGTACAGTCGTGGAAGAATATTTGTATGCGGCGATGGAAGATTTCAGGATCGATATCATGATCGATAGTGGACCAAATGCAAGAAGTGTGCAGATCAATTTGAATCCATTTACATTAATTGGTGCTACGACAAGAAGTGGTTTATTAACGGCACCATTGCTTTCACGTTTTGCTATTAAATCAAGACTAGAATATTACACTTCAGATATTTTAAATAAGATCATTCAGCGTTCATCAACAATTTTGAATACATCGATTTCAAAAGACGCGATCGCTGAGATAAGCAGGCGGAGCCGCGGCACTCCACGTATTGCTAATGGCTTACTGCGAAGAGTAAGAGATTTTGCGCAAGTATTAAATGATGGCGAAATTGATCTTGGCATCACACAACATGCATTAAAAGCATTGAATGTAGATGAACATGGATTGGATGATATGGACAATCGGATCCTTTCAACCATAATAGAAAAATTTAAAGGTGGCCCTGTTGGCATTACTACAATTGCAACAGCAGTTGGTGAAGAAGCAGGTACATTGGAAGAAGTGTATGAGCCATTCCTGATACAGGAAGGCTTTATACAACGTACATCAAGAGGAAGAGAAGTGACTGCTAAAGCCTATGAGCATCTTGGAAAAAAACCAGGCAAGTCGGACCAGAATCTTTTATTTTCCTGAAGCTTCGCCATTCTATAATCCAAACACATCTTTCATTAATCCAGATACATCTTTCGTTAACCCAAACACGCCTTTCGTTAATTACTGCTTTGAGTCAAGCGCATAAAAATTGAAATTTAGGTGAAATAGAACGACTGCAAATGCTATAAGCATTTCGGAAAAGTGTTACAAACGAAGTCCGGAAAACCTGTTGTTTTTCGGAAGACAATTTTTTTGTCTATCAATAAACATTCAACTTTTTATATCGTAGAATTTTACGGACCTCATAATTACCATTGAAGTAATCTTGACTTTCAACAAGAAGATTTTAATGTAAGCCAATAGCGAATCCATATCTTTAAGAGGCTGAATAACTGTTATGAGAAAAATATATTTACATATTGTTCTCTCCTCTCTCATTATTGTATTTGCAAATACAATTTCATATTCACAAAAAGGTATTATTACAGGAAAAGTAAAATACGGCATAGAAGTTTTACGATCTGCCACCGTCTCGCTGGGAAATCAAACTACATCCACTGATCATAAAGGCGAATTTTCTTTTTCTATAAAACCTGGGAAATACACAATTACTGCCACACATGTCAGTTACAAAAAAATAGAGCAAGTTGTGACAGTGGAAGAGGGCGGCACAAAGAATATTGATCTCGACATGATACCGGATGATCAATTGGGCGAAGTAACAGTGTTTGGTTCCCGCTCCAATGTTCAGCGAAGCAATTTGAATACTGCGGTTCCAATAGATGTATTTTTATCAGCCCAGTTAGTACAAACAGGTCAAACGAATTTGATGCAGATGCTCAACTTCACAGCCCCGTCTTTTAATGCATCGATGCAAATCATGACTGAACCAATCACTCTTCGTGGTCTTGATCCCGACCACACATTGATCTTGCTAAATGATACCCGTTATCACAATAGCGCCTATATGAATCCAGGACTGCCGAGAGGTCAATTGGGCAGAGGCTCAGTTGGCAATGATCTGAATACGATCCCTTTTCCTGCCATTGAAAAAGTTGAGATACTAAGAGACGGAGCAACTGCACAACATGGTTCTGATGCCATTGCAGGTGTTGTCAATATACGGCTTAAAGAGTCAACTGGTAAAACATCCGTAAGTCTTCATTTAGGTCAACATTATAAACGTGATGGAGAAAAGTTTAAGCTGGGCGTCTATCGCGGGTTTGATCTGAACAAAAAAAAAGGATTCCTAAGTCTTTCCGGAGATATGCACTATCGCGAATCAGCTTTTCGTGGTGGAGAATATAACGGGACAGTTTATAAAAATATTCCAGTTGGTACTAGGCCCGCAGATAGTATCAAGATCAGGGCGCAAGATGACTCAATGATCAAGGCAAAAGGTTTCGATCGCAAAAAAGCGAGTAATGCGGGTACCTCAAAACTTGCGAGTGTTTCATTCTTAATGAATGGCGCTTACCGGGTCAATGACAAAACGGAATTATTCTGGACAGCCACATTAAGTTATCAGACCTTAACTTTCATTGGCGGTCAAATTTTTCCCAAGATTGACAGGGCTATAGATACATTTTTATTCCCTGACGGTTTTAAAGCGATCGCAAAACCAGTTACATGGAATGTATCAGGCATAGCAGGAGCAAGGGGCATTATGGGAAAAGGTATTCATTGGGAGTATAGCACTGCTTACGGAATGAATAGTATCCGGTACAATGTAGAAAACACAAACAATGCATCCCAACAATACACCCTGGGAAAAAATGCGCCAACAACTTTTTATACCGGTTCGGTTATTTATCATCAAATGACCAACACTATCCATTTCACAAAAAAAATAAATAACCCTGGTGATAACTCAAAAATTATTACCCTTGGCTGGGGTGCAGAATGGAGGATTGAAAATTTTGGAATGAAAGCGGGTGAAGAAGCCTCCTGGAAAAATTATGATCTTAGGAAAATGGGTGGCGTCACTGCTCCTCATATTGTTTCGTATCGTGATGCCCTGAATAAAAACCGTAGTGTAATGTGCGGATATGCCGACCTTGAAGCGGACCTTAATGATCGTTTTCTTTTAAACCTGGCAACCCGCTACGAACACTACAGCGATTTTGGCGGCAATCTTGCAGGCAAGATGGCTATCCGGTATAAATTATTTGATAAGCTTTCTCTGCGCGGATCTTTGAGTAACGGTTTCCGTGCACCATCTATTCAACAACGTTATTATAGTGCCATCACTAATGGAATAAGGCCCGGAAGCGCACAGTCATCAACGACAAGGGGTATTTTCAACAATGAACACGAGGTCACGAAAGTATTTGGGGTGCCTTCCCTGGAGGCAGAAAAATCGTTGAACCTGAGTGGTGGATTGACATCAACTATTTCACGGCATATCTATTTAACGATCGATGCTTATTGGATACAGATAAAGAACCGGATAGTACTGAGTGGAGCTTTTGACAGGTTTCTTAACCCGGAAGTAGATAGCCTATTGAAGAGTAGTTCAATCGATGGCTACCCGGATGTTGGACAGGTATCTTTTTTTAGCAATGCCATCAATACAAAGACAAAAGGGATTGATTTTATAATACATGGAAAATGGAAGATCCGGAAAGCGCAGCTTATTGGTAGCCTTGCAGCAAATTTTACTAAAACCCGTCTTTTTGGTGAAATAAAAAAGGTTCCCAATCTTTCCGATTCAACGGCAAATATTAATTCCCTATTCGATGATGAACAAAGATCAGATGTAGAACGCGGACAGCCACGAAGTAAAATCATACTTAGTTTGAATTACCAAAGAGAGAAGATTGGATTTATTGTACGCAATACCCGCTTCGGTGAGAATGCCTACGACTTTTCTGACAACGTGAACATCATTCGGCCGCTGGAAATTTTTTCACCAAAGATCATAACTGACGTCAGCATCTGCTATACACCAAGATCATGGCTTTCCATAACGGCAGGTGCCAACAATGTTTTTAATGTTTACCCGGATCGCATAAAGAATGACGTTAACACTGCCGATGGACGGAATATATATGCATTGGATGTCTGGCAGTTTGGATTTATGGGAGGGTATTATTATGTGAGTATGGGCTTAAATTTTTAATAAAAATAGTGAAACGCAATCTCCATTCTTTAGTCATCCTCCTCTTAGTAATTATTAATATAATTAATCAAACTGCACTTGCTCAACCTCCTCCTTTACAGTTTCAGCATCTTACACATGACAATGGTTTATCACACAACAGGGTAACCGCTTTTACACAGGATAAATATGGTTTAATATGGATTGGCACCAACGACGGATTAAATCGCTTTGATGGATACAAAGTAGATGTTTACCGGAATGATCGTGGCGATAAAAATTCTTTGCCAGAAAATTCAGTACGATGCTTATTCACCGATTCCCATGGTGTAGTTTGGATCGGAACAACAAATGGACTGGCATACTATGACTATCGCTCCAATTCCTTCCAATCATTTTTTTCCGATAGCAAAGATGAGAACTCACTTCCCTTCAATAATATTTCTGCTATCAATGAAGATGCAAATGGCATTCTCTGGATTGGTACGAATTCCGGTTTATGTTCTTTTGATATAAAGAATAAACGATTTAAACGATTCCTTCACGATGGTCATTCCAATTCTATCTCGGGCAATGTTATCAGGGACATTGAAATTGCCCCCGATGGAACTATCTGGATCAGCACAAACGATGGATTGAATCGTCTTGAACTTTCCACGATGAAATTCAACTCTTTTTTTAATGATCCCAATGACAGCACTACATTATCCGGAAACACCCTCACTAAAATGGCTATTGACAAAAACGAAAATTTATGGGTATGTGTGAACGAAACAACTTTCCTGGAGTGCTTCGATACCAAAACTCATCGTGTCAGTCACTTTAAGACGTTTACCGAAAAGCAATCACATATTTCTAACAATAGTCCCCGTGATATTTTTGTTGATAGAGGCGGGAGGCTTTGGGTAGGAACAGGACAAGGAGGTTTGTATCTCTACTCGCCTGGAAAAAATATTTTTTATCAATACAAGGCTGATCTTCTTGATCCAAGCAAACTGCACTCTAATTCTATTATTGAGATGTACCAGGATAATTCAGGGATGATCTGGTTAGGTACCCATGCTTACGCTGAGCGGTTTAACCCCGATGAATCAAAATTTATTTTTCATCGCCCAAAATTCCCTACGACTCAGAATTTTGTCGACCCGTTGGTGCAGGTGGTTACAGAAGATTCATCTCATCATATTTGGATCGGGACAGATAATGGTATTTCTGTATTGGATCGCAAAACAAATTCTTATACAAGTTACCAATGGGATCCAAAAGATCCACATTCGATCAGTAGTAATGGAGTTCAATCATTTTGCAAGGACAAGTGGGGTAATATGTGGGTTGGCACCATGAAAGGTTTGAATATGTTTGATCCTATCAAAAAAAACTTCCGCAAATTTTACTCTAAAAAAGACACTTCTTTTGCAATGTCTTTTATTCAAAGCATTGTGTCTGGTAAAAATGGTGATCTGTTAATTGGTGGCCAGGCTGGATTATCCATATATAATTTTGAAAATGATTCTGTTCATACTTTACTTAAAGATGCAGTTCGTATTATTTATGAAGACAGGAGCGGAGTACTATGGATTGGAACCGAGGCTAGCGGACTGATCAAATATAACCGCCTGACAAAAGAAAAGGAGCGTTTTAAAAACTTACCAGATGATTCAACCTCTCTTACATCAAACCAGGTCTTCTCGATCGCCCAGGATCGCATGGGAGAGATCTGGATAGGGACCTCATTAGGATTATGCCGTTTTAATGGACGCACTCGGAAGTTTACCACCTTTTCTGAAAAAAATGGATTGCCTAATGATCGGGTGACTCAATTACTCGTTGATGATAAAGATTGCATTTGGATGTGCACCAAAAAAGGGATCAGTATGTTGAATGAATCACGGGTAATATTTACCAATTATAGTACCGGTGACGGTTTGCAGGGATCGCAATTTAGTGCTAGCCCGGCATTCAAATCACGTGATGGTTATTTCTACTATGCTGGCCAAAACGATTTCAAAATGTTTCACCCGGATTCACTCAGAATAAATGAATTTAAACCGCCAGTGATCCTCAAACGCATAATGATCTTCGACGAGGAATTGAAAATGGATAGTTCTTTCACAGATCTGAAAACACTTAAACTTTCGTATAAACAGAACTTTTTTTCTTTTGAGTTTGCAGCGCTCAACTACGATCATCCTGAAAAAAATCAATATGATTATCAACTCATCGACTTTGATAAAAAAGTGGTGCATAATGGAACGAACCGTGTGATCAGTTATACAAATGTGCCTCCCGGTAATTATACACTCAAAGTAACAGCATCGAATAATGACGGGGTTTGGAATAAGGCAGGATTTGAACTGGAACTTATCATTATTCCTCCATTCTGGGCCACCTGGTGGTTTATAACAATTGTAGCCCTTGTGCTTGTTGGTTCTGTACTTCTTTTCTTCCGGCTTCGTGAAAACAGGATCAGGAAAGAGGAGGCTCGTCAAACAGCGATCAATAAACAGATCGCAGAAATAAAAATGATGGCGTTGCGTTCACAAATGAATCCGCATTTTATTTTTAATTCACTAAACTCCATTCAGCATTTCATTACAACCCATGAAAAGGAGGAAGCACTCAACTATCTTTCCAAGTTTTCAAAACTGATAAGAAAAATTCTTGAGAACTCCCGTCAAAATACGGTGAGTGTAAGTAATGAGTTGGAATTACTGAAACTTTATATCCAACTCGAACAACTCCGGTTCAGCAATAAATTTGATTATCATATTTCTGTTGATGAAAAGATCGATATTGAAAACACAGAGATCCCTCCTTTACTTATTCAACCCTATATTGAAAATGCTATTCAACATGGGTTGATCAACAAAAACGATAAGGGCGATCTATGGCTTTCTCTTGAAAGAAATAATGGATTGCTTGTTTGCAAAATTGAAGATAACGGCATTGGCAGAGACAAGGCGCAGGAGATCGAACAAAAAAAGATCTCAAGACATGTTGCTCTTGGGATAAAAGTGACCAACGAACGTATTTCAACATTATCAGATTTGCTTGATTACAAGATTGACGTGGTAATTGAAGATCTGTATAAAACGCAACAGGATGCAGAAGAAGCGCTGCAAGCTACCGGAACAAGAGTTACGATCTCAATTCCTGTTAAGGAAGAAACATAAGATCGTGTAATTGGATAATTAAAAAATCAGCCTATATGATTCGCACCGTTGTCATAGAAGATGAAGAGCACAGCCGCAAAATGTTAATGGAAATGCTGCAGGAGAATTGCCGGGCAATAACTGTGGTTGCCAGTGCTGATTCTGTTAAGACAGGGCTAACAGCTATAGCAGAACAAAAGCCGGAATTAGTTTTTCTCGATATTGAATTACAGTCGGAAACTTCATTTGAGATACTGGAAAAACTTCCTGAAATAAATTTCGAACTGGTCTTTACTACAGCCTTTGATCACTATGCATTGAAGGCAATAAAATTTTGTGCGATCGATTATTTGCTGAAGCCGATCGATCTGAATGAACTCAGGACAGCCGTTGCAAAGGCTGAAAAAAGACTGAATCGTGAATACCTGAATAAGAACCTGGAAGTGCTGGTAAATAACTTAAAAAGTGGTTCACAAAATAATCACAGGATCGCCTTGTCAACTCTGGAGGGATTATTGTTTGTAAATGTCCGTGACATTATTTATTGTGAAAGCAGCGGTCCTTACACAAAATTTATTTTTAAGCAGGCAGACAAGATCATGACCTCAAAACATTTAAAAGAGTATGAGGATCTGCTTAGCGGGTATGATTTTTTCCGCATTCATAAATCTTACCTGGTCAATCTCCAGGAAATTAAAAAATATATCCGGGGCGAGGGAGGAAATTTGATCATGTCCGATGGAGCAACCCTGAATGTATCAAAACAACGAAAGGAAAGTTTTTTGCGGATCTATTCCGGTTCTTAAATCTTTCAAATTCCTTTCTTCCCCATTCCTTAACTCAAACACATCATTCATTAATTCCCACTTTGAGCAGAATTTTTAATGATTGATATTTCAAGTTAAAGCCGGGACAGCTAAGATCCAGCACAGCTGTTCGCTTGATTTGATAACCTGACTGTTTATTTATTGACCTCAAAAAAATTGTTTATGAGAAAATATTTACTCTTATTAGTAATTCTCTCGGCGAATCTTTTTGGCTTTGCTCAAACCTCATCTCAAACAAGAACGGCAACCTATCTTAATAACCTTAATCAGTTTCAACAAGTTTTCGGAAGCCAGAATTATCCCGGTGCCCGCCCCCAGGATGTAGCGGCTAACGATAATATCTATACTTGTACAAGTAAATTGACAGGTGAAAAAGATTCCGCAGCATGGACCCGGTCCGGGTCAAGCCTTGCTTTACAGGGTTTCGGATTCACCATTCCGGATGGTGCTACAATCGAAAAAATTGTGCTGAAGGTGAGACGATTTAAAAAAGGAACTCCATCAGTCGGGGATCATATTCTTTCTTTAATGCAAAGATATCAGCAATTGAGTCCTGATGCACCTAGCAGATATGGAGTAATGTGGTCTTACCTGGATGACGAAGAACTCGCCTACGCTGGTAGAATTTATCCGGCAACGGAAACAGAATATTTATTTTCCCAAAGCGGAAGCGGAAATAACGGAGGAGTTCAGCACAACCAGGTTTACCAATGGACTCCGGCTATTGTTAATGCGATCACTTTTGGTGTAAGAATTGATAACTATCATCCAATTGGTAAGGGTACTGTCCAGATCTGTTACGACCTGGTTCAAGTTACTATAGAATATTCTCAGACTGCAACAAAAGCCGGGAGATCATCAGCTGCAGAAGAAGTAAAACCTTTGAAAGAACCGATCATTTATCCCAATCCTTTTACAACAAAAGCAAACATACAATTTACTGCATCAGAAAGTGGAAAAGCAGTTGTTGAACTATACAATATTGCCGGTATTAAGATCCGCACTTTATTTTCTGCTAATGTGGCCCAGGGAGAAGTGTACAATGCTTCTTTTGGAGATGCATTGTTACCTGGCGGGGTTTATGTTTATACGATAAGCAATGGCAAACAAAAGCACACTGGCAAGCTGATCAAAGTTGAATAAAAATTTATCAAACAAAATAATTTGATAGTAATCCAATATTTTATTTCAAACCATCATCGATCTTAAACCAACAATATTTTAAACAGTAAAAAAGTCTTTTATGAAACTCTTCTCAAGTTTATCGATCATACGTGGGATCGGATATTTGCTTGTTTTTATTTTATGCGTGAATTGCAAGAAGGATCATAATTCAACAGATCCATCACAACTTCCTCCTGGGTCAATTTCACAGTCAGATGGTGGAACCGTAGCTGCACCTGGCTCTGTCCTGTCTCAAACCAGTACTGGTAATGTATTTAATAATTTGGTTCCACCTAACCATTGGCTTCAAGCAAGTCCTCAATATTTATCGGCAGATGATAATTCATATGCTATTTCAAAAAAATTATCACGTGCCCGTGGTTCTATACCTATAATATTACAGGATTTCCGTTTTGATATCCCTTCAAATGCAATTATTGAAAGCATAGTTGTAAGTGCCAGGAGATTTAAAACAGGTAAAGGTTCAATTGCTGATCATTTAGTATACCTGGTTACTCGTGGTACTACTAATCCCAGAAGAGGTTTTGGAGTAATTTTTATGAATTCAAATTTAATTCCAGGTATAGAAACTGAGATCAGTTATACTCAAAATGGAGCAGGTGATAATGGCGGTCTTCCTGATGAAAATGGGGACTATGAAGAATATCAATGGACCCCTGCTATGATCAATGATCCGGCTTTTGGAGTATGGTTTGCCCATGGACAGCCAAATGGTTCCCTGGTGGTCTATTATGACCAGGTAAAGATCACGGTGCACTATTCTTTACCAGAAGTTGTGGCCCCTTAATAGAATGATATGATGAGTACTCAGTGCAAGAGTACATAATATAAGATGCAGTAGAGATCCGGTTATATCCCTCCTGATGTAAAGAATTTTATTCTTAAAGTTACAAATCAGTTAAGGCTTTTTTTAGTAGCAGCATTTTTATTTTCTTCTTCATTTATTCCATATGAGGTCATAAAGTA
>Ga0193738_1000464_pt1 | contig 21049 bp, 15 predicted proteins | sample L2a1metaG_FD_144927 | JGI IMG/M metagenome (GOLD analysis project Ga0193738, IMG submission 144927) | Soil microbial communities from a riparian zone of the East river system, Colorado, United States - L2a1 | ecosystem: Environmental > Terrestrial > Soil > Riparian zone | place: USA: East River...
CGCAACGTCCGGATGTTCCTGCATTTTCTTAATTGCTTCGTGACCGTTCGCTGCAAAAACGAACTCGTATTTTTTGTCACGGATCTTTTGCCTGAACTTCTGGCGAATTAGTGTTTCCAGATCCGGCTCATCGTCAGCAACTAAAATCTTGGTCATACTTCTAAATTTTTAAGCTTTTCCTTTAGATAAGAAAAATCGACAGGTTTTGTCAAAAAATCATCGGCACCCAGTTTCATAGCCGCCTGGTAATTGTCATCATCGCCGTTAGCGGTGATCATCATCACAATTGGAGGCGGGGCCGCATATTTGGATTTGATTCGCCTCAACAACTCCAGTCCATTCATGCCTGGCATGTTGATATCCGATAATATAAGAACCGCTTCGTGTTCATTGGCCTGCATGTATTGTAACGCCTCCTCTCCGGAAAATGCGAATACAAAATTCATTTCACCCCCTTTGATCTCTTTGCGGAAACGTTGTTCAAATAGGGTTTGAATGTCGCGTTCGTCGTCAACTACTAAAATTTTCATAGTGCTAAAGTGGTAAGACAATAGTAAATGTTGTTCCTTGAGTATTCACCATTCTCAATGTACACGATTATTTTGACTCCGTAAAACTAAACGGCGGGAAGAATTATCCTGAATATGGTCCATTCTCCTTCCTTTGTTTCGACTCTCAATTCGCCGTTGTGAGCTTTGATGATATCGTAGCTGAGAGACAAACCTAGTCCCGTACCTTCACCGGTGGGCTTGGTGGTGAAGAACGGCTGGAAGATCTTTTCGATAATATTTTGTGGAATGCCGTTGCCATTGTCTTTGACTGAAATTTCAATTTTGCCCCGTCCGACCGGATCATCCGGGCGGGCGTTCAACTTTTTAGTTGTTACCATAACTGATGGCTCATACGCATCACCTAACGACCTCTTTTTTTCCGTGACTGCATAGAATGCATTTGTTATGAGGTTTAAAATAACACGACCGATGTCTTGCGGAATTACATTTATCATTCCCGCGGAGCTATCAAAGTTAGTGGCAATAGCAGCATTAAATGTTTTGTCTTTTGCCCTGAGGCCGTGGAACGCCAGGCGTAGATATTCGTCTGCGAGGTTGTTGATGGATGTGGGTTCTTTTATTCCACTACTGCTTCGGCTGTGTTGCAACATACCTTTTACGATACCGTCGGCGCGTTTGCCATGATGAAGTACCTTCTGCACGTTCTCTTTTACACCTGTTGATAGCTCCTTTGCTTCCTTAAGGTTTCCCTTTTCTATTTCTTCTGTCATTTCGTCAATCAGCTCTTCAATTACTTCGGAAAAATTCTTGACGAAATTTAGCGGGTTCTGAATTTCATGAGCTATGCCCGCAGTAAGTTGTCCCAACGAAGCCATTTTCTCAGATTGTATCAGTTGCGTTTGCGTTGCTTTAAGTTCGTCGAGTGAATGTTTAAGGTCATTTGTACGCATCGTTATTTTTTCCTCTAACAGGATATTCTGTCGTTTCAGACTTCGGGAGCGGTATTGCACGAGGGAGTAAATGATTGTAATGAAGGCTATAACTACCAAAATCTGGAACGCCCACGTTTTCCAATAAGGATTTGATATTGTGATCGACAGAATTTTTTCAGGACTCATCATTTCCGTGCCTATTGTCGATGCCTGAACTAAAAGCTTGTACGATCCGGGTTGCAAATTTTCCAGACGTATCGGTTGATCGGGCCCGATGTATATCCATTCGTGCTGAAGGTCTTCGCCTTCCAGTTTGAATCTGAGGCGGCCCGCGCCCCGCGCATAATAGTCAATGATTCCTGCTTCGAGGGTTATGTTATTTTCGTTATGACGCATCGATAGTTCCTGCAGGTTATTCACGGAAATCGATAGTGGATATTCATGGTTATTGACCTTAAGTGTTCTAAGATAAACTCTTGAGGGGCTGGCGGAAGACTCATTTCCCGGTTGCACTTTTGTTAACCCGATCGAGTCAGCGGATGTACTTCCATCAGTAGTACCGTTTCCAAAATAAATGTTACCCCTATTGTCCTGACTGCTAGGGGCAAACTGATCGAAGAATCGCTTTTGATAGCCGTCGAGTTCCGACAGGTAATAAACTGAACCTGTTGAACGGTTGACTTTTCCAACCTGTCGAAGCATGTTCGAAAACCAAAGGTTTCCTGAACGGTCAACTTGGGCCGCCACGATTCTACCATTTGCCTTTTCGTCTGGTTTAAAGCTTTTGATCTTATTGAAATGTTCATCGTAAAGTAAGATTTCATTTCTCAAGCAAACCCAGTAGGATCTGTTGAGTGAGTCGTACGCGATGTCTGACCACTTAAGGGAGTCAAAAACGTGAGGGACTCTCGTCCACTTCCCGTCGCCCGTAAAATTAAAGGTTGTATTCAGGCCGGTTTTGGATAGTACCTCACAAAAAAGTACCCCATCACCGATAACAAATCTTACTTTAGGGAAAGCAAATGGAATCACTAATTCCGCTTCCCGGCTTTCTGGCTTAAGCTCGAAAATGCCATAGTTGTCTTCAGCGATCAGATACTTTCCTTTGAATGGTTTTGCAGAAGTTGGACCATAGATGAGATTATCCAATTGTTTGGGTCCGTCGCGGAAATTTACGGGATAGGCGTTCATGTTCTTAAGATCAACTTCATAGACCTTCATGTTCCAGTAATTTACCTGGGTGCCAACACTTATCCAGGCCCTTTGCTTTATGGTATCGACAAACAGGGGAGCAAACACTTTACCGCTTAAACCCTTGAAGTCCTTTTCCCGAAGGATCTCAAACGTCTCGGTGACGGGGTCAAAGACATTCAGGCCATCAAGCGTTCCAAACCACATTTTTCCCTGAGCGCCCGGGACGATGCTTGTCACCGTTGAGTGGCTTAATGAATTGTTAGTCGAACCACGTGAATACATTTTTACTGATGGGCTATATGGAATTAGCTCGTAAATTCCTTTTGCCCAGAAATAAGAAGCCCAAACAATGCCGTCGCGGTCAATATACAGCTGCAGGTTAGCTTCCGAGACATCTTTCTGTAATTTTGGATCAGAAAAGAGTTTATGTCCCTGGTTTGTTTCCGGGTCATAGATGAATATGCCGTGGGGATTTGTTGCAAACCAAACCCGCCCGTCTCTGTCAATATCAATTCCAACGTAACTGTTGTAGTCTTTTGCTTTCGTGATTTCATTCAAAGCATCGATGACGCGAAATTGTTTCGACTTCAGCGAGAATTCGAATAATCCAGAGGGGGTGTTGATCCATATTGAATTTCTCTTGGGATCCAGTTTCATTGGCTGAAAGGTTTGCGCCCGATCAGGATAAATGACTGGCCACGGATATATTGTTTGTTTGCCGTCGGTAAGAGAAATTTGGATCAGCCCGTTAGCACCCCTTTCAGAGGAGGGAGCGAGTGACCAGACAGAGTTTGATTTGCTGTCAAGAATCGCGGGATTATTAAATGGTTGGGGGGAAGTTAGAACGGTTTTCTTTTCCAGCGAGCGAATGTCAAAAGTGACGATCCGGGTTCTCGATTCCAAACAATATATATGTGTATTAGTAGACCCAAATGGAATCATCGACGCGTCGCTGGTTGTCGAATCAATTTCTCCAGGAAAGTTTGTAAAAAGATCAGTTTGAATATCATACCTGGAGACGCCGCGTTCTGTAGCCATCCAGATATTATGGAGGCTGTCTTCAGCAAACGCCGATACTCCGCCGGCGTTAATTGCGCCGGATTTTTTTAGCTCGGGCAAAAACGTCTTAAAACGTGCGCCATCAAATCGAGCGAGTTCATCAGTAAAGCTTCCAATCCATAAAAACCCTTTTGCATCTTTCAACATCACGTTCAGGTAGTCAGTGTTGAGTCCCTCTTGTGTTGTCCATAGGACAGCGCGGTATTGATCGGGTTTATTGACCTTTTGTGCAACGGCGGTGATGCCTGCCAGACAGATTAATAGGCTTAGAAGGAACAATTTGATTTTGCACAGGTCGAACATCATAGCTAACATTTATGCACATTTGGCTGGATTGCTGAATATCTCATAAAATTCGGAGATCTAACAGGGGGGTCAAACTAATTCTCAAGCAACCGACCCAAGATGTTTTGTGACAACGCAGATGGAGATGACTAGAATTACAAGAATCAAACCGACGACGATGATGCTGGTCATCAGAAAAGCCAACGACGGGACTAAACGGCAGGAAGAATTATCCTGAAATTAGTCCATTCTCCTTCTTTTGTATCGACTTTTAATTCACCACTGTGAGCGGTGATGATATCATAGCATAGCGAAAGACCTAATCCCGTTCCCTCGCCGGTTGGTTTTGTGGTGAAAAACGGTTGAAAGATCTTTTCGATTATACTCTGTGGAATGCCGTTGCCGTTGTCTCTCACCGAAATTTCTACTTTATTGTTCGACTTTTTCGTTGTCACCACTACTGTTGGCCCATACGCATCACCAAGCAACTTCTTTTTTTCCGTGACTGCATAGAATGCGTTCGTGATAAGGTTGAGGACCGCGCGCCCTATATCCTGTGGAATTACATTAATCGATCCAACGGAGTTATCAAAATGAGTTTCAACGGCAGCGCTAAATGTTTTGTTTTTTGCCCGGAGGCCGTGGAATGCCAACCTTAAATACTCGTCAACGAGTTTGTTGATAAGTGTGGGCTCCTTTATTCCGCTGCTGCTCCGGCTATGTTGTAACATTCCCTTCACTATCCCGTCTGCTCGTTTACCATGGAGCAAAACCTTCTGCAGGTTAGCTTTCACATCTTCCGAAATTTCTGTGGCTTGGTTCAAGTTCCCCTTTTTTATTGCTTCCCCCATTTCGTCCAGTAGTTCTTGACTTAATTCAGAGAAATTATTGACAAAGTTTAGAGGGTTTTGAATTTCATGAGCTATTCCGGCGGTGAGTTGTCCCAGGGAGGCCATCTTCTCTGACTGTATTAGTTGAGCTTGTGTTGCTTTGAGTTCGTCGAGCGAATGTTTAAGATCATTTGTCCGCATTGTTATCTTTTCCTCAAGCAGGACATTTTGTCGTTTCAAACTCCGCGAACGGAATAGAATGATGGCATACACAACTGAGATGAGGAGTATTGCAACCAAAATCTGGAAGCCCCATGTTTTCCAATAAGGGCTCGACATAGAGATTGACAGGATCTTTTCTGGACTCATCATTTCAGTGCCAGGGCTCGACGCCTGAGCGATGAGCTTATAAGAACCAGGTTGTAAATTTTCCAGTCGTATAGGTTGGTCAGGTTCGATATATGACCAATTATTTTGAAGGTCTTCGCCGTCCAGTTTATACCTGAGCTGTCCCGCACCCTGTGTGTAATAGTCAATGATCCCAGCATCGATGATTATGTTATTTTTGTTGTAAGGGATCGTCAGTTCTTGCAGATTATCGACTGACACATTTGTTGGATATTCATTGTCGTTGATCTTCAGGTTTGTGAAATACACGCTGGCATTGTTCGCAGACGAATAATTTCGAGGTTTAATTCTTGTAAAACCGATTGTGTCGTTCGAAATCCGTCCGTTGGATGAGCCACTCCCAAAGTAAATGTTACCCTTGATATCCTGACAGCATGGCGCAGGCCAATCAAAGTGTTGTCCTTGGTAACCATCAGCCTCAGAGAGAAAATAGAGTGAACCTGTGGAGGTATTGAGTCTTCCAATGCTTCCACCATCGTTTGCATACCACAGATTTCCCTGTTGGTCCACCTGGCTTGTCATGATCCTTCTGTTTTTGCCCGCACTATGCCTGAATGTTTTTATCCTAGTAAAATTTTCATCGTAAAGGGCGATTTCATGTGATAATGAGACCCAGTACAATCGCTTGAGCGAGTCGTAATGAATATTTGTCCAGAACAGCGAGTCGAAGTGGTGAGGGATCTCCGTCCATTTACCGTTGGCAGTAAACTTAAAGGTTGAATTTACACGGTTTCCGCCTCCCGAGTGAAAAAATAATATTCCGTCTCCTATAACAAACCGTCCCTTTCGGGACGCAAATGGAATCAATAATTGTGCTTTCCGACTTCCTGGCTTGAGCTCGAAAACACCATATCTATCGTCAGCGATCATAAAGCTGCCTCTGTAGAGTTTTACATAAGTTGGATCATATATTAGTGTATCTAACTGTTTAGAGCCGTCATGGAAACTTATTCGATAAGCTTTCATGCTCTTGAGATCGACTTCATAGAGATTCATGTTCCAGTAATTCAAATGTGTGCCGACACTGATCCAGGCCGTTTGCCTGGTTGAATCAACAAACAGGGGAGCAAACACTTTACCCTTTACACCCTTAAAGTCTTTTTCGCGGAGGATTTCGAATTTCTCAGTGACGGGGTCAAAAATGTTCAGCCCATCAAGTGTCCCAACCCACATTTTTCCATGTGGGCCTGGAACGATAGTTGTTACCGTTGAATGGCTCAATGAATTGCTATTCGATCCGCTCGAAAATGATTTAACTGATGGGCTATACGGAAGCAGCTGGTATATTCCTTTCGGAAGGTAGTATGAGGTCCATATAATGCCTTCTCGGTCGATGTACAGTTGATGGTTACGTTCAGCTATTTCTTTCTGCAACTTCCTATTAGAAAATAGTTTATTCACCTGGTTAGTTTCCGGATCATATATCAAAATCCCCAGCGGCTTTGTTGCAAACCAAATCTTTCCGTCTTTGTCAATATCGATACCTACGTAACGTTCATATTCTTTTGATTTCGTAATTTCACTGAGCACATCGATTGCCCGAAATTGTTTCGACTTCAGCGAAAATTCGAATAGTCCGTAAGGAGTATTGATCCAAATTGAGTTTCTTTTGCGATCAAGTTTCATTGACTCCGCGTCCTTACGCACACGACCTGGATAAATGACTGGCCAGGGATATTTTGTTAGTGTGCCGCCGGTAAGAGAAATTTGGACTAACCCGTTTGCCCCTTCTTCACTGGAGGGGTGCAGTATCCAGACACTGTTTGATGCGGTGTCCAGGATTGCATACATCAACACATAAGAATTATTAAAATTTTTAATTGGTTCTTTGAGGGCCACTATCGTTTTCTTCTCCAACGACTGAATGTCAAAGGCGACGATCCGTATTCGCGACTCGAAACAATATACATGCGTTTTAGTGGACCAGAAGGGAATTAGCGATTGATCGCCTGCTGTTGAATCGATTGTGGCAGTAAAGTTCTTGAAGACCTCGGTTTGCATGTCAAACCTTGAGAGTCCGCGGGCCGTGCTTACCCAGATGTTGTTCAGGCTGTCTTCCACCAGCCACGTTACTTGGCCGGCGTTTATCGCACCCTGTTTCTTGGTGTCGGGTATAAATGTTTTAAAGCGTGCGCCATCAAAGCGAATGAGTTCCCCAGTCAAATTTCCTATCCAAAGAAAGCCTTTTGAATCTTTCAACATCACATTCATGAAGTTGTTGTTGAGTCCTTCCTCCGTTGTCCAATGGACGGCACGGTATTGATCTTGTTTATTTGCTTTTTGTGCAAACGAACTGATCCCTGCCAGAAAGGCCACGAAACTTAGAAATGACGTGAGCGCTCTGATCATTTGTAGATATTAGAAGTTCTAAGGTGTTGCTGTGCTGGTTCGGCGACACACAGTAATCCCCTATAGTAATATCCTCATAAATCCGGATTTACAACAGGGGAGAACAAACTAATTCCGCCACAAAAACAATAGCTCGGGCAATCGAAAAAAGATAATCCCTGAAATGTCAAACCGTGACGCCTGAGCACTTGTGCGTTGTGACATCAAACCCACAGTTCGCCGGATGCTTAGACACTGCTTACGGTTGAGCTAGTCTGCTCCAAAATGAAACGCATTTGATCTGATAATAATGAATCAAAATTTTGCTTTGTCTTTGAGTTGCGCAAGTCACAAAACATTGAGGCCCTGTTCAACTTGCCAGTCTCACGATAATGTTTAATTTCATCTGCCTTTCGAAACCTCTACCTAACCTCGAAGTTGTATGAAAAAGTATGCGGTTTTTTTTCTTGTCTTGATTGCGAGTTGTAAACAAGAACCTTCCACTATAGATTCTCTTAAAACCGGTGGTGGTCATAGTCCCTTACCATCGCACTTTCGCGCGGATTCGGGTAGATATGTCGTGATCATGAAAGAGGCGTTTGCTACTCCGTTGATCAAGCAATCGATATCCGCACCTGATAAAGATCTTGCAAGACCTGGAATAAAACAGAAGGTTAAAGATTTTGCCCTTCGCTATGGGGTTGACGTGCCCGACTCGTTGATTTATGCCGACATCATGGTAGGGTTTGCTAGGCATTTGGATAGTGCACAGCGAATGCAGATCCAACAAAATGACTCAGCTATCGTAAAGGTTGATTTTGAAGTCAAATTGGTTGATCCCGTGGGTCAGCGCGACCCAATGCAACAAAGGGATCCGATGCAACAGACTGAGCTTGATATAATTTCAGGTACGGGGACTTGTGAAAATGTCACTTGTGCAGTTCAAAAAGCCGGAGGAAGCGTTGACGGATCGGCAAGGACTCAAATTATTTACATCCTGGACACAGGGGTAGATCCGCATGTAGCCTTGAACCTTATCCAAAGAGAGAATTATGTAATTGGCGAAAATAAACAGGATAAAAACGGGCACGGAACGCATGTAGCAGGTATTGCCGCTGGTCGCAAAGTTACGCTCGGTCCCGGTGTAGGTATTCAAGTTTGTGCTGGCGTATCGGCAGGCGCTAAAATTATTAGTCTTAAGGTTCTCGATAAACAAGGTCACGGATTGTGGTCTTACTTGCTTGGCGCTTTCAATTACCTGGCGATAAAAGGAACGTCTGGAGATGTGGTTAATATGAGTTTAGGAGCATATTGCGTTGACGATTGTGCATCCGCGGAACCGGACATAACTGCCTTCATGGATTTACTGGTTACGGAGAAAGGAGTCTTTTTTGTCATGGCTGCTGGAAATGATGGTGGCTTTGCATCAAAGAATTTCCCAGGCTGTCATAAGGGACGGAATATGGTGACCGTTGGTGCAATAGATTGCTCCAATGCGTGCAGCTTCTATTCAAACTACGACCCGTCGATAGTTGACTATGTAGCAGTGGGAACCAACGTTCTTTCAACTTATAAGAACGACAAATATGCAATCATGTCAGGCACTTCAATGTCGACCGCTGTTGTCTCGGGGATAATTCACTCTCGGGGCGACAAACCACGAAGTGGTGGTACTGTGAGTTGCCCGGTAGGTTCCACGAATAGTTATCCCATTGCAATAAGATAGATTTCAAAGGATTGACTGTGAGAAGAAGGCCAGGTGGGATTACATTCCTTCTGCTTTTTGTCGCATCGCTTCAGCCTTCTTTTGAAGCAAGCTTATTTTAGCTACAACTGCAGGATCGTTCCGTAATTTCTCAAACCATGGTCCGTGCTGAATCTGCGCGTAGTCGATCCAGTTCGCTTCAATAGCCTTATCCAGCCACTTCAATGCCAATTCGCGCTGTCCGCGTATCGCGTATATGCTGGCAATGTAAAATGGCGGATCATCGTCCTGTGGTCTGAGCTCTATTTCATTGAGATTGATCTCTAATGCGTGTGACAAATAGACATCAGCCTCGACATTCTTTCCTTCTTCCAGCAAGATCTGGCCCAGGCCAATAGGACTAGTGGTACTTGGATCATCTATGTATGATTCATTCAGCTCAATGGATCGCTGAAAGTATTCCTTTGCCTGCGTCTTATCTCCCGCGAAATGATCTATTAGTCCGGCGATCTCATAGGTTCTTGAATCCGGCTGCATATTTTGAAGCATCTCAGTAACGAGTTTCCGTGCGTCCTGCTTTCGACCTTGACTTAAGTAAGTGTACGCAAGCATTTCGTAGGTATCCCAGTGGGATGTGGCGTTCAATTCCAGCGATTTTTCAAGCCACGACTCGGCCTGTTGCAGATCGCCCAGCAAACGATAGATCCATCCGACGATCTGGAATGGAATAGCGCCCTTGGGGTTGAGTCCTGCAGCTTTTTTTTCCCATCGCAAAGCCTGGGGCAGATCACCACGAAAGAAGTACGATGTACCAAGATTACCAACAGCCGGCGCGTTCGTAGGATTCAGGGCCACCGCTTTTTTTAACAGAAGGAATGCCGTGTCGTACTTCTTTGCGTAGCTATATGCATTTGCCAATGCCTTATAAGAATCGGACGATGTCGAGTCCAGACCTACCGCTTTTTGACCAGCAACGATGCTTGAGTCTATCCACGAAACTTCCTTACCAAAACGGTTATGCATCTGGCTGTATGCATCACCTAAACCCGCCCAAGCCAACGCATAATTGGGATCAAGCGCGATTGCCATCTTGAATTGGTCAATAGCCTGGTCGTTGCTACTGCTTTTATATTGATAATACAATGTCCTACCCTTTACGTAATAGTCGTATGCAGTGGGATTTTGTGTAGGCCAATCGTCGAGCTTCGCATTTTCCAGCTCGTTGATGCGAACCTTCAGCACTCCTGCAATGTTCCGGGCAATTTCACTTTGAATGGACATTATATCCTTGTTGGTCCTTTGGAACGTTGCGCCCCACAGATACTTGTTGGTGGAACACTCTATAAGTGTCGCAGTGATCTTAATCAGGTCGCCGGAGCGACGTACGCTGCCCGTAAGGATGTTAGATACGTCGAGCTCGCTAGCAATGCGTTTATACGAAAGCTCCTTGCCCCTGTAGTCAAGAATTGATTGTCTGTTGATTACGTGCAGGTCACCAAGGATTGAAAGGTGCTCAATGATTTCGTCAGTGAGGCCATCGGCGAAGTATTCGTCTGTCAGCTCATCGCTGCGATTTTCAAATGGCAGAACCGCTATCGATTTCTCATTCCCGCGGGCGGGTCCGAAAAAATTCTGCCGAACCAGGTAAAAGAATACAAACTGGAGTAAAACTACGGTTGACAATAGAACGATGATGGTGTTTCCAGTTAGTGGCTTTTTTTGTGCCGGCGTATAGGGATTCTCCGTGGATTCAAGCGACGACGTGCGAATAAATCCAGTTGGACTTTTTTCAAAGAGCCACGCAAGAATCACTGCAATAGGAAAGAAGCCAACTAGTATCCAATCGAGGTAATAACTGAACAGGTAGTGAAGGTTGACAAGTCCGGTGAGGATGATTATCATCTGACGAAATGCAAGCGCCACTATTAGGTATGCAAACGCTGCCCTAAATACATTTCTACGGATTAACTCTGACCAAACCCATCCAGCATTGCGCACAGGGGCAGCGATGCGTCTTTGATCAGCGGTTTTACCGGGAGATCGTTGTTGTCCTGACCGCAGCGCGTGGACAACCCTGTAAATGGCGTTCGCGGTTTTGTTGATCTGATCGCGATACACGGTTTTGCTGCTGCTTTCGGAACGGCTGTCCGAAGGAGTCAGCGGCCGGTTGACGCCCAGCGATTTGAAGGTGAATGATATGGCACGGATTGGCCCGCCGTTTTCTTTCTCAAAGAGCGTCAGATCCTCTTCACTGAGGTCATGAATCTGCACAGGCAAAATCCGACTGGTAAAATTGCCATCGGCAAGCTGTACTTCGAGACCGAATTTGTCTTTAACGGCAACGTCCCGAAACGCCAGGAATTCATGTCTCCACGCAAAGCTCGTTGGATCACAGTAAGTACGTGAGATGATGGGAATGAGTATAAGGCATTTGAGCTTCCCCTCGAGACTCCTGTCGACCTGATCTGTCTCCAATAATCCATCGTGAGGGTTCTCGTCAAAGTAAATGGAGATGTCTTCCTTAAAAGTAGATTCAAGCTCTGTCCGCAACGCCTCGACAAATTCAGTCACCCAATGCCCGCCTTTGTTGTCTTTATGACGGTAGCTGATAAAAATGTCGTACTCATATCCCGGAATCAGGGAGGGCATATTCAAATATACTAAGTCGTTACGTCACATCCATTTGATGGATCACTAATCATTACGTTGTAATGACTAAACGCCAATTCACAATGAGAGGGGTAATTGTTCTCATCTTTTTCCAGGGATAACTCCTCACTTACAATCGACAAGCAAATGCGTGTCGCGACAAATATATCTTGTGAGACAGAGAAAATTCATTCAGATATTAACACAAATCCGGAGGGGTAGACAAGGTGCTATTTGGAAGAAAGCGTTACAGCCTGACGAACCATTCGCTAAATGATCTCCAGAAGGGGAACTTATGAAAGTTCAAAACCGAATAATGGTATAGAAGTAGAATTAATAATACGAATGGAAATACGTTCCACCTTCTATGGGAACGCCAGTCCCAGATAATCAATCCTACGATGATGATATCAGCCATCAGAAAACCTGCGATGGGGACCATTGGTTGTCCATCAATGGCATAGAAATGTGGTACGACAGATGGAAAATAGATGTGTATGATTCGGTCTGTAGCTGGGGTTATGAACGGAAACACAGTGCTTACCATGTAACGCGCGTGGAGTCCTGATCTCTTCCTGTAGTATATCGCAAGCCCATACAGAATCACGAATGCGATCAGGGCGTTGACCACTAGCGCGACGGAGTGATAGTCGATGATGCGTAGACTTGGAACCTTGCTCAACTGATAATGGAACAAGTCCAGCGAAGTGAATAAAATCAACGGAACCAATAAGTACGAAACCTTACCCAGACGTTTATGCAGGCCGTTATTTTTTGTGCGTATGAGGTATGCTTGAGAAATCAACATGATGCACCATAGTGTGAGCGTGATGCCATGAAGGTGCATTCGATAGTTTGGCTGCTCAAATATTCTAGTGATGTATGTCATCCAAAAGGCGGAGATCACCAGCAAGAAAAATACGATGAAGTAGAAGTAGCTTTGTTGTGATAAATTTTTTTCGAGTTTCATTTTTTGACGGATTGTAACCACGGAGGTGCTGGAGACCATCAGACCCAATGTTCACCCTTGTTGTCTTTGTGACGGTAACTGATGAAAATATCGTACTCAAAACGGGGAACGACGGATGACATAATCAAATATAATATAAAAAGAAACTCCTCCCGAGGCGCGGAAGTAGGATAGAAGTACGCGATAGTGTAAATTAATCCATGCCGCCTGGCCTATGAACTGCCGAACAAATATCCTGACCCTCGCCCTCTGGTGCTACGCGTTGTGCAATACCCACGCTCAGGATATACGTAAGCAATCGCTATTTGAGGAACGAAGCCCACTATCGATCAAGCTGGCACTTTCACTTTCGGAGGTGAAAAAAAAGACAAATGATTCCACCTATATTCCAGCGCTACTCTCTTTCAAGAACAACAGCGGCGGGTGGGATTCAATACCGATCAGTATACGTGCCAGGGGAAACTTCCGGAAGAAAAATTGCTCTTATCCACCGTTGCGCATCAAAATAAAAAAGAAGGATGCTGCTAACACAGTGTTCCAAGGAACGAAGAGCCTCAAACTGGTACTTCCTTGTTACCAAACAAAAAGCAGTCTGGAGCTTATTAATAAAGAGTACCTCTGTTACCAGCTTTATCAACCAATAACTACCTACCATTTCCGAACGCGCATGCTCGACATTACGCTTGTTGAAAAGGGAAAACGCGAAAAAATTTCACAGGTCAATGGATTTTTTATCGAAGACGATGATCAGCTGGCGGATCGTTTACAGGCAAAAGTGGTCGATGAGTCAAAACTGAATCCTATGCAACTGGAAGACACTTTTGCTTTGCGTTTTGACCTGTTTCAATATATGATCGCTAACACCGACTTCTCCACAACCTTCTTTCACAACATAAAGGTCGTGCTTACGGACAAAGGCATCTATGTAGCCGTTCCTTATGATTTTGACATGTCAGGAATTGTAAATGCCCCTTATGCCACAGTGGATCCGAAATGGGAGGTAAAAACTGTGCGTGAGCGAGCGTACAAAGGCTACTGCCGAAATCCGAAAGTGGCCGAATATGTGCGTCAGGAATTTATTGGACGCGAGCAAGATATTTACGGTATAATAGATCTTCATGAGAAGGTTCTGAATCCTAAGGAAACAGAAAGTCTTAAAAAGTATGTCGGTGAGTTCTTCGCAATCCTGAAGAATGATAAAGACTACAGGGAATTTATCACGGAAAAATGCCGGAGTAAGTAATGAACTACTTGAACTGCAAACGCTCGCCTAACTTGAGTACGCGATAAGGTACCTTTAAGCGGTTTGCCTCCTGCTCAAAATCATGCGGATCGGCGGTATTAAATTCAAACATGTGATAATGATGGGGAATCACCAGCCGCACGTCAAGAGCGTGACCGAGCTCTGCTGCTTCACGCGCGTTAAGATTGCCAGCTACACCGCGCGCAGGATCGTTTCCGTTGATGGGTAGAAACGCCAGATCGATCTTAAATGGATCCAGAACGTCAACGATGTTATCATACGACAATGTATCGCCGCTGTGGTAGATCACCCATTTTCCAAACTCCACTACAAACCCCATGAATTTACACCGGCCCTGGGGGTCGCGCTCTATTGTGTTGTGAGCAGCAGGCACTCCGTGGTAAGTAAACCCCTTGAGCGTGAATTTTTCGCCGTCGTTCAAGCCAATTGGGAAATCCGACGGGCATTTCAATCGGTCGCAGACAAAAGCCCTGTTTGCTTCAGGAATAACAAATGAGATACCTGGATTTGAATCTAATATCGGCTTTAATGTTTCCGCGTCCAGGTGATCGGTGTGATTATGACTGGAGCTCACGATATCAATATTGTTCAACAATGTCGGAGCTATGACTAACTCACTCATGCGCACATGAGGCTTATCGGTACCGTTGTACTTTTTTGTGAGAGAATCTGAAAGGTAGGGATCAAAAAGAACCAGTGCTCCATCCCATTGAATAAGAAAACCACTTTGACCTAACCACCAGATGTCAAAATGGCCTTTTCCAGCCTTTGATTTTGCGTCCTGGATCTGGCTCTGCAGTTCTTCGCCACTGGAAAACGCCGGAATTAATTTATGACCTGACATAGTTATAACGACTCTCGAACTTTTTTTGCTCCCTGCACCATGTTAGCAAGTTTTTGCTTGGACGCCCACCGGGCAGTCTGGCTCAATCCGCAATCCGGGGCAACGGCCAGTTTTTCGGCAGGAACGTAGGTCATGCATTTTTTTATTCTTGTCACTACATCGTCAACGGTCTCGATGTAGTAATTCTTAACATCGATGATGCCAACTGCAACATCCATTTTTTGAGCGAACTCTTTCAGTAGTTCTATTTCCGCGAATTCGCGGTTAGCCATCTCGACGTGGACTTCATCGATCTTAAGGTCAAGGAAGTCGGGTAACATCGGTGCAATGCTCCGGTATCCCACAGGCCTTCCCTTAAAGTTGCCAAAGCAGAGGTGAGTTGAAAGTCGGCACTTACCGTAAATAGAACTTACCGTACGGTTAAATATATCAACAAAACGTTTTGTGTCTTCCTTGTATGCATAACAACTCATGGAAGGTTCATCAACGGTGATTTCCTTGCAACCCGCGGCAACCAGATCTTCCAACTCCTTCCTTATCATTGGAAGCAGCGCTTCAGTTACTGCATAACGGTCGGGATATTGTGAATTAGGCAGCAGCCTTCCACTCAATGTGTAGGGTCCGGGGACGCTTGCTTTCAACGTTGGTCCAGCAGGAGCGAGGCGTTGCAGGCGTTTGTATTCCTTCACCACGCCGAGGCCATTTGGTGCTGTGATGGTATCGACGATAGAATTTTTTCCCCGCTGATCGTGTGCAGCCGGTCCGAATCGGCGGAGCTCGTCGGTATTTTTTTTGATTCCTTTCAGATAGCCATAAAAGGAAAGGTTAAAATCCAGCCGGGTTTGTTCGCCGTCCGTGATCACATCCAGACCGGCGGCTACCTGATCATGTACCGCTGCGATCACGGCATCGTCAATCATTTCTTCCTTGTCTGCGTTGCCGAACTCATCGAGATTTTTTACCGCAAATTCGAGCCATCCCGGAAAGGGATAACTTCCGACGACAGTGGTGCGAACAGGTATTGGTTGCATAGTGATAATTTTATTTCTGTTTCACATTCTGATAGAGACGAGAAAGGCGATGAGCATGTTCATCGTAAGCGTTTTCAAATAGTTCAACGGCACGCTTGTCACCCACAACGGCTGCGCCACTCAAAACTAACGGAGGTTGTCCACCCGCTGTCAATAATCTTGCTGTTTCCGCTTTCATGCAGTTGATGAGCATAGCACCTCCCACTGTTGATCCGGGAGAGACCGGAGTATCCAGACCATCAACATAAACCATTGCATCGCCAGCAGGAGCGCCGGTGTCGAGAATGAGATCAGCGAAGTCACCAAGTTTCTTGCCGTCGGCTCGTTTGCTCTTACTTTTTTCCGAGTGTTGTTTGGTGAGCACTGCCACCACACGAATTCCATTCTTTTGAAAAAGCTCAGCCATTTCAATCGGCACGATATTACATCCGCTCGATGAAATGATCAGTGCGCTGTCTTGTTTGCTGAGATCGAAATTTCTAAGGATACGTTCGGCAAGGCCGGAAACATTTTCCAGGAACATCGCCTGACGTTGTCCATTGGCGCCAACCACGAGATTGTGAAATGTAAGTGAAAGTTCGACGATTGGATTAAACCCGGGGAATGATCCATAACGCGGCCACATTTCTTCAACCATAATACGGCTGTGGCCAGAGCCAAAAACATGTACCATTCTGCCCGCGAGGATCGTTTCCGAAAACCACTGGGCAGCCCGTTGTATCTGTGATTCCTGCTTCGATACGGTTTCGGTAATATCCTTACATTTCTGCAGATAATCTTGTGTTGGTGTCATGTTACTATTTCAATTTTGATAAAGCGAAACCTGCGGCGCCTATCGCGCCGGCGCGGTCAGAGAAAAGAGCGAGTTTTACGGGAGTTTGCTTTCCTCCAGGTCTCCATTCATAAAGTGAAAGGAATTCACGCAGCGGTTCCAGCAGCGCATCCTGCGCTTGTATGATTCCGCCACTCAGGATAATAGCTTCCGGCGAGAGAATATTAATGACGGAGGCAATCGTGACGGCTAACTTCCGCACCGAAGAGAGCCAGATCCACGTGGCAATATGATCTCCCTTGCGAAAGTCGTCTACGAGATCTTCCGTATTGTGATACCTTCCATAGGAGCGTTCCGGAAGGGTAAGATTTCCTATAGCATTTTCTATGCTTCCCGGCATATTTGTAACGTCCTGGCTAAGGGTATCAGCGTCCACCGTCGAGTGACCGATATGACCTGCCATTTGAAATACGCCCTGATAGAGCTGCCCGTCGATAAGGATACCTCCTCCAACACCGGTTCCCAATGACAACAGTGCTGCGTGCTTGAGTCCTTTAGCTGCTCCAAACGTAGCCTCGGCCATGATTGCTGCGTGCGCATCGTTCAGTACAAACACCTGTTGCTTGATGACATCAGCCCATATAAAATTTTCAAGTCCAGGCAACCTTCCCGGCATGAATGAGATACATTGATTGTGAGGATCGGCCAGCCCGGGAGCGGAGAGGCCAATGGCATCAACGTTACCTCCGGATTCCTTGATGAAACCGCGTATCATATTGGTGACAGCACTTTTCCAATGCTTGTCATCTTTTTCGTTGGTTTCGGCCTTTGCTTCGTTAATAATCGTGCCTTCGCCGTCGACGAGCACACCTTTTATGTTTGTGCACCCCAGATCAATTCCTATCGCGCGTCTTGCTTGCATTGAAATTCAATATTGTCCTTCGCTTACTGACCAGCCCCCATCAACAGAAAGTATCTGACCGGTGGTAAAATTTGAATAATCCGACATGAAATAGATTGCGGCCCCATTCAGATCTTCCGCCTTACCGATACGTCCTCCATCAAGTGGTTGTTTTGTCTTTATAAAGCTCATTATGAGTTCATCGTTCGAAGCGCGTTGCGACATCGGTGTTTCCACCAGCGCAGGCGTTAACGCATTGATCCGGATATTGTGTTCCGCATAATAGGCGGCAATGGATTTTGTAAATCCGATAACGGCGGACTTTGTCGCTGCGTAAGCATGTGTGACAAAGTATTTTGGTGACGGTGAAAATCCAAGTACGGAACCCATGTTGAGGATCGTTCCAGGAGTTTTCTGATCAAGGAACGCTTTCACCGCTGCCTGATTCGAAAGCATCAGTGAGGTTAAGTTCAATGAAAGTGTTTGATTCCAACCGTCTAATGAGATCTCATGCAATGGACCATCGCCAAATTTCCGGCCACTGCCACCGGCCACATGATAGAGACCATCAAATCTGCCAAACTTTTTTTTACAAGCTGCGATTGCGTTGACGGCCGTTTCGGGCAGCGATGCATCCGCTGCTATTGCCAATCCATAGTTGCCAAGAACGGATGCAGCCTTCTCGACGCTTTCAGGATTACGACCGACAACAACAACTCTCGCGCCGTGTTCTACAAAAGCAAGGGCTGCTGAAAGGCCGATCCCTGTCGTTCCACCGATAACTACAATAGATTTTTCGTGAAGCCAGGCGCCTGACATGCGGTTTAGTTTTGGCTCGCAATGTAAGCATTGTTTTTAAATGAAATTACAGGGGATAACTTCAAATCAATTGCAACTTTTCCACTACTTCTTCACAGATCTTGTGTGTACGCAAATGGTCTTTTGTGTTGATCTGCGGAGCTTTTCCGGATTCAACCGCACCAAGAAAATCATCGACGATCTGTTCAAAGCCCCGCTTATGTAAAGTGGATGTCCAGTCGTCCGTGCCAGATTTAATGATTTGTTTATTCTGATGAGTAAAGACGTCCGTCACATTGTATGCTACCATCTTCGCTTCAGGCGAAAATACCTCAAGAATTTCCTCCGCTGTACCGCTATCGCGATTCATTATCCCGATAGCCGTAGCGCCTCCTGATGAGCTGAACTGAATTACCACATGATAAAGCATATTGCCTTTTTTTCTCCCTGAAACGTTTACCCTTTCAATGTGATGTGGAAAGAAATAAAGCAACGTATCAACAACATGAATAAAATCGTCAAAAACGAATGTCCGTACATCTCCCGGAAGGGATTGACGATTCTTCTGCATCACAACCATGTTGTGGTTCGCTAAAGTCTTCAGCTGTCTGTAGGCGGGTGCATACCGCCGGTTAAATCCAACCAAAAGTATCAGACCTTTTTCTTCGGCCAATGCAATCAACTTTTCGCTCGAGTGCAATTCATAGGTCAGTGGCTTGTCCACATAGACGTGAATATTATTATTGAGAAGCTTTTCAACGATCTCAAAATGTGATGATGTTGCCGTGTGAACAAAAGCAGCCTGAATTCCGCTGCTTATTAACGATTCAAGAGTTGAATGAGTGTTGTTGAACCTATACCTCTGCGCAACCTGGCGCACAGTGGCTTCATTCCGGCTATAGAGATGACATTGGATCTTTTTCTTGCTTAGGATGGGCAAATATGCTTTCTGAGCGATGTCGCCCAATCCGATTATACCAATTCTTAACACGGGCCGAAGGGTGAGGTATCACAACTCCGTTATTGGAGTCATGCGTATTATTTTTTCGAAATGATAAGCTGTTGCTCTCTTATCCACTCGTAAGCTTCCTGCTGACTTGAGAACACACCGAGATGGACGTCGAAGGTGTGGAATTTTTGCTCTGCATCCTGCTTGAAGTTCTCCATTGGATAGTCAGCGTATATACTGTTCCCCAGGATTACGGCATGGATCTTTACTTCACGCTGAGCAAACAACAAGTCCTCCCAAACATCCACCAACCAATGTTCCGTTTCTTCGTCGAGCTCTCCCAGCAGCGTGGTATCGGCCAGCCAGGCCAGCAAAGAATAAGAGTTCTTTAACTTCTTATACTCCGCCAATACCTTTAACAAATTGGACCTGAAATCCTCTCCATCTGTAGCGCGCTTCCAACGGTGGCGCAAAACGGGAAGAGAATCATCCAACTCGCAGGTCAAAAATTCATTTTCGAAAATCCGAATGATCATTGGCTTAAAATTACACTATTCCTTCGTGTATCTCCAAAATAGAAAACAATGTTATTGAAAGGAAAATTTATCTTGCTGAAAGTCACGCATCAACAATAGATAACGGAAAAACTGATTTAATATTTTCAATCGCGACGATTACGGCAATCTGCAAAAAATCACCCCCGGATTTTTGTTTAATTTTATAACAAGTAGTATAAAATGAATAATCCCTCTCTTTGGAGACATCTTCGAGATATTCTGCTATTGCCTTTCACCATGTCGGTCGTTGTGCCATACTTTATATACAAACCACAACGGCCCCTGCTACCAGCACATGATCTACTCTTGAAAGTTTCTGGCTTGGCAATCGGAATATCCGGGATTTTTATGCTTCTGTATACGATTTCTTTGTTCGGAAGGTTCGGAAAGGGTAGCCTCGCCCCATGGAGCCCCACTCAAAAACTTGTCGTCGTCGGCCCGTACCGTTATTGTCGCAACCCAATGATCACTGGCGTGTTTTTTATTTTGACTGGCGAAGCGTGTTTTTTTAACTCCACAGCCATACTATGGTGGGCAGGACTCTTCTTCATCATAAACACCATCTATTTCATATTGAAGGAGGAGCCTGACCTTGAGAGGCGATTTGGCGAGGAGTACAGGATCTACAAACAGAATGTGCCACGGTGGATACCGAAAATCCGTCCTTATAAACAAGCGGAGTAATTCCGAAGGATCTGTCCTAGCGCCACTTTCTGACTGTCTTCCGGAGCGCCTTCGCACAGGATTAAAACTTGCGCACTTGAAATGGAGGCACGCCTTTGGCATTCTTAGATGCATTCTATCGCGAAGGATCTGTCAAAACGTAAGGAAGGGTTTCTTTAGTAGCAGCATTGCACAAGGTTGAAGCAGATCCTTCGCGTGAGGATTCACCAGTTATTATCTGGTTTGCAAAATCCATTCCTTGTGCGCAGTTGTATGACAGAGAAGAAGCGCTTACAATGACGTTGGTCAGTTGTGTTTGATAATCATATCGTTACGGGTTGAAGATCATATCCATACCTCGAAGCTTCTCTCATTAGCATTGCTATTTTTCGGGCTCG
>Ga0193738_1000465_pt1 | contig 20958 bp, 14 predicted proteins | sample L2a1metaG_FD_144927 | JGI IMG/M metagenome (GOLD analysis project Ga0193738, IMG submission 144927) | Soil microbial communities from a riparian zone of the East river system, Colorado, United States - L2a1 | ecosystem: Environmental > Terrestrial > Soil > Riparian zone | place: USA: East River...
TCACCATAAATCAAATTAGACTTTTCCTTAGGCAATCTCATTGATAACGCCTATTTTTTTGCCTGGATTTCGCATAAAACACTTTATTGTTGGCAGCAATTAACCAAAGCAATCAATGAAAGCAAAAATCGTTAGAGTATGTTCGTGGTTTACATTGATCTTTTTTGGTCTAACCTCAGTTGTGGGACTAATAATGTTTTTTATTGAAGATTTTAATATTTCGGGAATCGTTGCTTCTGTAACCTGTCTTTTCGTAGCTGCAAATGGATGGTATGCTCGAAAATTTGGACTGCCCGAATTCAAGATTCATGTCGCCTCCAAGCCAATAGCAGTAGTTTCATTGATTTTTGGAATTGCATTAGTAACATTAGTGCCGATTCTTTTTGCGAACAGTTTTGGGTTTGTAGACTCATGGCTGGCAATAAGAAATCTGCAAATAATGTTTCTTCCAGTTGTGATCTCAGCCATCGCAGTTTTGTCATCAAAGTCAGGGATTTCGGCGGACGATTTGATTGTGATCAAAAAGGACAAGATGGAGGTTGAGTAAACTGCTGCCAAACAAACATGTATGCGTCATTTAAATTTTTATTATTTTTAACACCAAGGTAAATTTAAACGACGCATACATTAGCGTTGAGCCTAGCAAGAAATTAAAACTCACACCCCAAACGCTGTAAGTACAAGCCGACGCGCTTCGCGATGATTTCGGTGCTCACATAAATAAATTCCCTGCCACATTCCGAGGTTTAAATCGCCGTCTGTGATAGGAATACTTACTGAACTACCGAGAACTGATGCCTTGATATGCGCAGGCATGTCGTCGTCTCCTTCGGCGTCGTGTTGATAATAGGGTGCGTTCTCCGGAACCATCACATTAAAATGACGTTCAAAGTCACCTCGCACAGTTGGATCAACGTTTTCGTTAATGGTGAGTCCTGCCGATGTATGCTTGATGAATACCTGTAACACGCCAACTTTGATTTCACGAAGTTCGGGTAAACTTTTTTCAATGTGACGTGTGATTAGATGGAATCCCCTTGTGTAGGGTTCTAGTACGATCTCTCGTTGGAAAAATTTCATTACGCTTCGATTGAAACATTAACTCATATCTTCAGTTTGTATTTCACCTGAGTACTATTGGAGATGTAATCAGGGCGATAAATAAAGTTTTCCGGAAGTGGTACCTTCAGTAACTCATTTGGCAATCCAGGTCGTTGTTCGATGATCCATATATCAAGTGGTTCCTCGGGCAGCATTTCCAGATCGATGGTAGTACCTCCCGGCGTTGAAGCATTGAACTGAATGAACTTCAGCTCGCTGACCTGACTTGCTTCTATCACCCTCTCATTTAACGCGACCGGCATAACATTATTGACGAAGTAAATTCTAAATCCCCTACTAGTACTGTCTGGTGTCACTCTTAATTTGACGCGACGTCTTAAATCCACGGACGAATCCTGTAATACTTCCACTTTTCCCTTCTGAATGGTACTAGCCGGAGCTTTGCTTTTCCAAAAAATGTTTCCACGGCCAGGATAGAATTCATCAAAGTCCGTCTTTGTCGCGCCCGGAAAATAATTTACCAGCCATGGATCCAATTTTTCCTGAGCGGATATCCAATATGAAGCATTTGAGTCCGCATCTACGGCATACATGAGCTCCGTCTGTAACGGAAAACGATTCGTATACAAGGAATGAATATGCCCCAGTACCAGGCCCGTGATGATAAGAGCAGCGGGAAATATCCACGCAGGAAATCTTCCGAACGAGTTGACAAAACCCAGTGTGGGTAACAAAAAAGGAGCGCAGAATACCAATAGTAAAACCGCACCTAAAGGCATTGCAAGACTAAATACGACGTATATCGTATAGGCTACCGGAATCCACAACGCCAACGCAGGAACTATCACGATAACTTGTGTCAGTCCATACACGACGGGAGAGTCCTTGCGCGTAACTTTCAAACTGAAAAGGACGAGATACACGATAAGCAGGATAATGACGGGGTAGTAAATGAGATAAGCTCCGGTATTAAGATTCAATTTAATGCCGATCATTATTACAAGCAGCATGAATACGGCTCCCAACATTACTGAAACAAGTGAATCTTTTGATGCCACGTGTTTGAACAACGCTATGAAACACAACAACACGACTCCGGCCACGGTCCAGAAATAGTCCGTTGCATTGTAAAAGTTATTACTATAAAAGTTCGTGTAGTGTGGGTAGATTAAAAGGATCAGCTTGGCCAATCCCCATACTAACAATCCGCTGAGTACAAAGAAGCCTATAAACAATCCCATGCCTGCAAAAATTGAACTGCCCTTAAGCCTTCGTTTTTTTGTTCCAAGTATTACAAGTGCAAACCAGAGGACAAACGCTAATGCCATCAAAGGCAAATCCAGACTGAGGGGATAGAGCACCATGAAACTCCCGATTGGAGTAAAAAATACCATATCCTCGTCTTTGGTGTTGTCAAGCGGCAGGTCGCCGAAATGCTGAAGGGACTGAGTAAGCAGATCTCCCAGGTGTTGTAAGCTTCGAGGGTCCAGATTTTCTACCCTGTCCTCCATGCTATGATAGTAGGCATAACCATTGATCAAAGCAGTATTGAATCCGCTGATGTTAGTTTCTCTGAACATTGAAAAGTCTGTATCATTCGGCATCATTTTATAAATCTCGTAAGCGAATGAGTTTGCATAGGGTCGTTCAACGGCCTGGCTGTACTCCCGCATCATCCATCCATTAAGCTTGGAGAATTCGAACGTAAAACCTACGCCCGCATTTCCCCGCGCTTCGAGATTTATGATCAATCCGATACTGTCCAATTCAGGATACTGACTAACAAACGCCTCAGCTCCAAGCAGCCCGCACTCTTCCAGGTCGGTGAACAAAAACAGAATATCGTTGACAAGGGGTTGCTCATTCTTCAACAATCTCATGGATTCCATCATGGCAGCTACGCCGATACCATCATCACCGGCTCCCGGTGTATTGGGTTGCGAATCATAATGTGCCGTCACGAGAATGCTTTTGCCCGATCGGGACCCCTTCATTCTTGCGAGTATGTTTTGTGTACGGCCTGCAGTGATGGACATCGGTCTTGCTACCAATCCGGTCTGATCCATCAGGTTGGTTTCCAGTCCTATTTGCCGGCAGTAGCTGAGAATGTAATCACGGACAACGTCATGCGAAGGCGTGCCCCCGGGATGGGGCTCCTTCGCGATTTCCTTTAGAAACGTCACACTCCTCTCTGCAGAAAAATTTTTCTCTCCTTCCGATGCCGGCACCACGTCAGGGGGTTCGACCAATCTAAGGCTAACCCAGCTGACGGCGATGACGACGAGAATAAGGGCGACAGCAATTGCTCTTGAGGCTGTTTGCATAGGATACCATTTTCCTTAAGATAAAACGTAAAAGAAGGCGCTAACGTATTAGCTAACTATTCTGTGGTTATTTTGCCAGAGGATCGGGTCGTATCTGGAATTTGAAAACTTTGCTTGTCGTTCCCTTTCCTCCCTCCATATGAAATGGTGTCCGCGTACTGATAGTTGCCCATAAACCTCTACCCTTCCAACCCCCATTCGGATCATCGATCCTTCCATCCAGCCACTTCGTATAGAATCCTAACGGATAAGGTACACGCATAACAACCCACTTTCCATCTTTCAAGGCCAGCAAACCTTCAGACTCGTTGCCGGTGTTAATAGGTGTGTTCTCTCCTAACCCGGACGTATTGAATTGATCTACCCACGTATAATAGCTTGCTTCTGCGCTTCCTTCAGTCGTCACGCCTTTAAGTTGTGGCAGAGGCTCGGGATAGAAAGTCCATCCCTCGGGACAATGTTGTCCTGTAGCATTTGGTCCATTCAAAGATCCTTTACATTTCCTTCGATCAAAACTAGCCATATGTCCGCTGGCAAGAGCTACCCATGCGACGCCATTGCGATCGACATCCATTCCGCGTGGAGAAAATCCGTTTACGGGTTCACCTTTCGCATTGAGGGGAAGTTCATAGTATTCCACCAAAGCGGTCGCAGGCGGATTTGATCCCGGGTCAAGACGAATAACAGCGCCTGGATATCCCAACGACGATCCCCACACCGATCCGTCAGGCGCGGGCGAAACTGCGTATAGCCCTTTCGCGATTCGCTTGTCAAGCTTGGGGTCGACAGGAGCATCAGGTTCAACATACTTGTCGCGCTTACCATTGCCGTTAGTATCAAGGATAAGTGCCGTCCATCCCTGTGAAGCAGCCTCATCGCCCGTTTCCCTGTATTTCTTTGTATCCAACCATCCAATAACTTCACCTCCGCCGCTGGTCCACAGTGTATTCTTGTCATCCTCGGCAAACATCAAATGGTGCGTGCTGAAGCAGGTACTGATGTGGGTATATTTTTTTGTTTCAGGATCATAATAGCCCAGGTGCCTGGAAGCCTGTTCCACAGGGAATAGTTTTGCTGATGGATGGTCGGAGCCTTCTTTACAAAAATCCGGGTTATCGGATGGACGTACCGCTGCGGTTATCCATACTTTGCCGTTTTCATCCATCATCGGATTGTGAACATTCGTCTTGCTATGCCAAATTGGTTCATCGCCCCAATAGGGCGAGGGTTGTGGCATATGAGGACCTGTAGCTAGTTCTGTACTTGTATCACGAACTGTCAACTCGACTTTACTTATTTCATTCTTAATTGGATTAAGAACCGGCAGATAGTCGGCGCTTACTTCAGCAGCTCCATACAAGGAACCATTGGGATTGATGGTAGGATTTCGACGGTCGGTTGAAACAAGATCGTGAAGGTATGTTTTAGGATCTGCCCAATCCCATTGGGTGATAACAACATTTCGTTCCACTCCTTGCGGGCGTGGTGGTGCTGAAGGTACTTCACCTTCTGCAATACGTGTTGTCCAGTCCGCAAACATCCGTAACACTTCTTCCCGCCCGACTCCATGAAGTGCAGAGATCATACTTCCGCCTGCCTGCCCGGATTGCAAGCGACGTTCCCATGCTTCAACAGAGGAATTAAATTTTCCCATCGATGGTTGAAATTCTCTCGTACCCTTAGTTCCTAAGGCATGACAAGCCAGACACGTACCCGACTTAACGATCCTCAGGAACTGGGCCTGGTTCAACATGCTTGGAGCAATTCCATTTCCTTCAGGACCGGTGCCAGGGAAAACGGATTTATCCGGCACCTTCAGTAATGAAAACCAGTAGCCGGCGGGATAGTATTCTGCCGCAGCCCGTTCATCCGGCGCCTTCACTGCTTCGAGATCCAGTGTAGCACCGGGTTTCGCTTCTTTTTTTGGCGAGTCTACCAAACCATAACCTCGTACCCATACTGAATAGTTTGCAGACGGAAGATCCGGAATGAGATAATTTCCGTTATCGTCTGTGACAACAATTTTGGCATAACGTGTCGGAAGGTCATTTGTTTCTGCTATTACCCATACTCCGGCTTCAGGGCCATCCGGTCCGGTAACCACGCCTGTTATGTGAGCACCATCGGATTCACCCGATTCGTTCCGGACATTGCATGAATTCAGCCATGCCAGCGCAACCAGGAATATGATAAATGCGGAGCGTTTTAAAATCGATATACTTCTATGGGAAGTGATAAGTGAATTGATTGAGTTTGTTTTCATAGTAACATCGTTTTGCTAGAATGAATCGACCAAAGGCAAAATCCTTTGCTACTGAAATGATACCTTAATATAGGCCTTTTTTCAACCACTTTCCGTCACCAATTAATATGAGCGACGCACTGCAATTATTGTCGGCAGGTTTTGTATATATTAATTGTCTAATAAAAAAACCATGAGAACTCTACTGACAACCCTGCTTTGCTCTATTGCCATTTCATCGGCCATTAGTCAAACGCGTGAACGTGGGCCGTGGTGGCCTAACGCGCTCTGGGGACCAAAAGACGAGGCGGGCGCTTCTAATTGGATCACTCCCGAAAAGATCATGAAAGCCATGACCTATGTTAAAGAAGGAAAGGTATATGAGCTCGGCCATCCTTACGAGCGGAGTATGCCTTATGTCGGCACGCGTTCATACAAGATATCAGTTGTAGACACCGGTCCCGCTGCCGGGAAAAATATGCAGCTGGGCAACGAAGAAGTTATAGCCGGAGAGCTGGGTCAGGTAGGAACACAGTTTGATGGTCCTGGCCATATTGGCGCTTTAATAAAGTATGGCGACGGTACCATGAAAGGAGTTTATTACAACGGCTTTACACAGGAAGAAGTAGTTCACCCCGACGGTCTAAAACATCTGGGAGTTCATAATGTAAAGCCGATATTATCGAGAGGAATTCTTTTGGATATTGCTGCTTATAAAGGAGTGCAACGACTTTCCAATGGTTATGAGGTGACAGTTGCTGACGTGAAGGGAGCGTTGGCAAAACAAGGTATACCCGAAAGCAGCATCACGCCTGGAGACGTAATCATCTTCCGTTACGGATGGGCGTCATTATGGAAATCTCCACAGGAATACACACGCAACGCTCCTGGTATTGGTCTTGAGGTGGCGCAGTGGCTTGTTTCCAAACAGATAAGTATGACCGGCGCGGATAGCGGAGCTACAGAAGTAAATCCAAACCCAAATCCTGATCTTGTCGTACCAGTGCATCAGGAACTTATGATGAAGAACGGAATCTTTAATCTCGAAAACATGGACCTGGAGACTTTGTCAGCAGACAAGGTATACGAGTTCTTCTTCATTTTTACACCTATTCGTTTCGTGGGCGCCAGTGGATCACCTGGTAGACCGATCGCAGTGAGGTAGCATCAACAATCAACAATGATGAGTGACCAGAAAACTCTGCACTGAAGATTCTCGCCCTAAAGGGGGTCGGGGGGGTGGGGGTTGGACAATAAGGGGACATACCGGGCCAGACTGCAACCGACTGGTTTGATCGACCGTAATTCGAAGAATATTCCGGATCAAATGCACAATTCTATATTAACCTTATTGCGATTGAACGTTAGCATTTGTTTCGTGACACTTGTTTCGTTTGCTGAAGCTCAGACTGCCAAATATATAATTGAAGACGTAGATCCACGCACAGTCACGTTTAAAACCTACGGTGGTGACAGCCTCGACAGAGCGATGAGCATTCTGCCTCTTGACAATAAAAGCGATCTGGTAATCGGTTTGAACTTTGACACAGGTTCTGGCGATCCCACCATTTCCAAAGTACGCAAGAAAGATCTCAGCGTTGAATGGACAAAAGTCATCAAACTAAAGGGATACGATTTTCTCTACTCGGGATCGCCGACGCCCGATGGCAACTATGTGGCTAGCGGCTTCACAAACTCTTCAGGCGCCGGTTCGCTGGACTGCTGGATCGTTAAATTTAATCCATCCGGAGATACATTATGGACCCGCACATTCGGTGGACCTAAAGACGAACGGGGATATGAAATAACTGCTACATCGCATTACAGCTACGTTGTGGCTGCAACTACGACGTCATGGGGAAGTGGTGACATCGACGGGCTTATCATTAAGGTAAACGCTTCCGGTGATATTCTTTGGCACAAGGTTATTGGCGAAAAGTTGATCGATAGAACTTATTCTATTGTTGAGGTGGAAAATGGAGACCTTGTCATCTCAGGGATCACGAATGCAAACTATCCGGGTAACTCTGACATTCTCCTATACCGGCTTACGAAGGACGGTGACACGGTCTGGCGGAAGGTCATGGGTGGAGCCAAAGGCGATATAGCACATTGTCTTTTAAAAAGACCTGACAATACATTGATGATGATCGGCTACACAGCTGAGAAAGGTGATTCGTTGAGCTATCCTTTGATTATACATCTTAACACATCGGGAGAACTGATCGAAAAATTCGAAGTAGAGCCAGGTATTGACATAAAGCTCATCGATGGATATATTAACGAACAAGGTGATTGTATTGGCACAGGCTTCATGCGCGCGTCGTTAAAATCGCCTTTCGATATTGTGCTCTTCAAGCTGGAGTTTGCGAAAAAGAAACTTACCATCAAAAGACTGCCCGTAAGTGCTAATGCCGAAGAAGCGTATGGGTCGGCCACCCTCTCTAAAAGCAATGCACTTATCGTCGGGCACTCCATGGCCACGCGAAAAGGGGATATGCTTTTCATTAAATGGACTTATTAGGTCAGTATTGAAATCGTGCTTAGCGAGGAATCAGAAGTTAGGAGTTAGAATTTAGAATTTGGTGTGGCGCGAGAGTGTGGGTGTGTCGCACCCCGGACTTGAGCCGGCACAGGCGGTCTTTTTTGCCACCATGTACTTCCCTCCCATGCCATGCCCCTCCTAACTTCTAAATTCTAAATTCTAAATTCTACCTTCTAAATTCTAACTTCTAACTCCTCCCTCCTACCACATTTTTTTATCTCCGCTCTTTCTATTAATTTAATCCTCTTTCAAAATTAAACCCCGTAAAACTTCTACCCTTATGGAACATCCAATCCAACATTATTACACCATGGTCGAGGAAGTACTGACCGAACTTAAGATCAACCCTGCGGAAGCCCGTGGCGAGCAGCCTGGGCAATGGAACCTCGTGCACGGGTCAGCTAGTGTATGGGTGGATGTATTTCAATCTAAGGATGCGCAAGGCAATCTGATACAAGCCGGCTATCTGCAGATGCTCGCACCGGTTTGTGATGTACCCGTAGCTAATCAAAACATCTTCACGAAAGAACTGTTGGAAATAAACCATTCATTGTATGGTGTTGGATTTACGATTTTCAAGGAAAAAGCTTACATCAAGGCGATACGCGAACTTCAGGGATTAGATAAGTCAGAATTACGAGCTACGTTGGATCGCGTGGGCATCTATTCTAACGACTATGATGATAAGCTGAAAGCGAAGTATTTTCCGCCACCACCCGCAGGAGATTTTACTGGCGGAAGCAGAGGATAGTACTTACGAATTCCTCCACATGTTAATGAGGTCCGCATCGTCGATCAACTGGTTATGGATTGAATTTGCGAAACACCTCATTGACCCTCATTAAGAACAAAGAAGCCCCTTTTTTCGCGTGTTGATTTGTAGAGTAGGATCAAATCGTTAAGTTGAATAGCATCCTGCCAGGATATCTTATGCCCGCAGGTATCAAGTATGAAGAAGAAAATTGAAAAACCGTCAAAGTTAGAAGAGGCAAAAAGTCAGAAGTTGCTAAAGGCAAAACAGTCGGCGCTGCAAAAACTTAAAGATCAAGCGCGGGTTGAGGCAGCGTTGGATCGCGTTTTGACCTTAGCGATGGGATTGAAACGCTCTTCAGAATTGGCAGAAATTGTCGGCGTATTTCAACAAGAGCTGAACAAGCTGAAATTCAATCTTGACAATTGTGTGGTTTGGATTATTGATGGAGTTAATCCCTCGGCGAACGTCTGGCTGGCTCCGGTAGGAAAGAATAAGTTTCCGCGATCCGCCCACTTTGAATTTTTGGATCTCCCTTATTTCAAGCAATTACTTAGAGCATGGAAAAAAAGAGAATCCATTTGGGTCTATGAACTGAAGGGACCTGAAAAGAAAAAGCTCGATCATCAGTTGTTCACTAAAACTGAACTTTTTCAACTGCCTGACCACGTCAAAAAGGAATTGATGGCAACGGACCATGCTTTCGTTTCCATATCCTTCTATAATTATGGCGGGCTACATGTTTCCACTCCTGAACCCCTTTCGAAAGAGCAGCTGAACATTCTCAATAGATTTTCGAAAGTTTTTGACTTGTGCTTCACGCGTCTCAAAGAGATCGAGAATGCAGAAACCCATGCACGGGAAGCTGAGATCGAGGCAGCGCTTGAAAAGATACGATCGCGCTCATTGACCATGCAAAGCCCTGGCGAATTGCAGGACGTTGTAAATATTCTTTTTGGAAAATTAAAGGGTCTCAACATTGGTTTGGATGCTGCGAACATCAACGTCTGGAAACCAAACTCTAAAGACATAACCATTTGGGTCGCCGAGTCTACCCATCCGTATGACTTACCTTATCTTGGTCATGTTGTGCAAGTGGATGTCTGGAATGCCTATGAGCGAGGTGACGAAACATTTTCAAAAGTGTACTCCCGTCAGGAAAAAGACTCGCTAATGAAAATGTTGTTCGAGCAAAGTCGTTTCAAGGAAATGACCACGGAAAGAAAACAGTTTCTTCTGGACGCAAAGGGTTATGCAGTGTCGTTCGCGTTTTCTAAAAATGTTTCCTTGTCCATCTCCAATTTGGAGGGGAATCAATTTTCAACACACGCAAGTAAAGTCCTTCACCGGTTTGCGAAAGTTTTTGAACAGGCCTATATCCGCTTTCAGGATTTACAAAAGTCCGTGGCTGCGGCGAGAGAATCACAGATACAACTGTCGCTCGAGCGTGTACGTGCCAAAGCCATGGCCATGCAAAAAAGCACGGATGTAATTCAAGTAATGACGGCGCTGGTCGAACAATTAATCCAACTTGGATTTAAGGTGGATTCTTGCAACTTCAACACTACTGGCTACGAAGGCGACTGGCATTTATGGTTGTACTCAGCCGGATACATATATCCGGAACAGGTTCACATACCTGAATTTGACCACCCTTATTTCCATAAGACCAAGGAACTTCACAGGCGAAGAATGAGTGAACCAGATTTCGATTTCGATGTTTCGTCCTTTACAAAGGAGGAGAAAGATGGCTTTCTCGATCACGTTTACTCCAAAACGATTGCCGCAAAACTTATAAGCAAAGAAAGAAAAAAATATACGTACGATGGCATCGGTTTCGACTGGTCAGTCGCATTCTCTGGGAACACAGCCGTCACGGCGGCCAATTATAGTGGTATCCGATATACCGAAGAACAAAACCAGATCCTCCGCAGGTTTTGTAATGCTTTCGAACAATCGTACAGGCGCTTTCTCGATCTTCAGAATGCCGAAGCACAGGCGAGGGAAGCACAGATAGAGACAGCGTTGGAAAAAGTACGCTCCCGTTCTTTGGCCATGCACAAAAGTCACGAACTGCAGGAAGTCATCTATGTGGCATTTGAAAAGCTGCAGGACCTTGGTATAGAAATGGGCTCTGCCAGCATTATAATCAACCGTGAAAATCCCAGAGACATGGATTTCTGGGTTGCAACTTCCGATCATGTGTACTCAACCAGTCTATTCCTTCCTTACGTAGATTTTTCAGTTTCGAAGGATCTTGTTGAAGCGAGAGAAAGAGGAGACGATTTTTTTGCAAAACAATATTCATTTGAAGAGAAGAATAAATGGTGGAAACACGCATTCGAACACACTGGCTTCAAGACAGTACCCGCGGAGCGGAAGAAGTTTATTTTAGAAAGTCCACACTTTTCTATCTCAGCTGCCACAACTAAGAACTCTGGAATCATGATCACTAACTACAGTGACAATATTCTCTCCGGTGACAGCGCAGAAGTAGTCAAACGGTTTTCCAGGGTTTTTGAACAATCGTACACCCGTTTCCGCGATCTGCAAAAAGCTGAAGCGCAAGCGAAAGAAGCACAGATTGAAGCGGCGCTGGAGAGAGTCAGGGCAACGACGTTAGCCATGCACAAGAGCGAGCAACTGGCCGAAGTAGCTATCGTACTTTTTGAACAGTTCTACTTACTCGGAAAAATTCCCAATCGTATTTCAATTGGAACGATTAATGAAGAAGCGGAAGTTATCGAATGGTGGGTTACCGATCAAAGTGGCAGCCAGTTAAATCATAAATTCTTTGCAAGCATCCATGAACCAACAAGCATGGCGAAAATGTATGCGGCCTGGAAAGCAGAGCAGGAATCCATTTTAATTGAAATTACAGGTAAAGATCTTGAGGACTGGATTCGATTCGTTCGAGAAGAATTGAAGCTTAGTGTGGACGACTCCAATTTTAAGGGAAAAAGAGTTCACCAAGGAGCTTTTTTTTCGAAGGGTTTATTGCTTTTTTCCACCAATGAAGTAGTTGGAGATGATGTGATGCAATTACTTGTGAGATTTACCCGCGTATTCAACCAGACTTATACACGTTTTCTCGATTTGCAGAGAGCAGAAGCGCAGGCGAGGGAAGCGCAGATTGAATCGTCGCTTGAACGTGTGCGTAGCAAAACGATGGCCATGCATAACAGCGAAGATGTGAGCATCGCCACAAACACCATGTTTGATGAAATAGCAAAACTGGGTGTTGAATCCATGCGTTGCGGTATTGGCATCCTCAATGAAAATCAAGAGATGGAGGTGTGGACCTCGGCGGTTACCAACGAAGGACACAAAATGAAAGGTGTTGGCAGCTTGAATGTCAATCTCCATCCGTTATGGCTGCAGGTCTATAAAGGATGGAAGAAAAATGATGCAGTATTTTTTTATCACCTCGCAGGTGACGATTTGAACGCCTACTACAAAGCGCTAACGTCCCTTTCGAGCTATTCAGCCCCATATATTACTGGCGATCTTTCTGAACATGATTGTTACGGCTTTTATTTCCAGGATGGAGCCGTTTTCACTTTTTCATATCAACCCTATTCAGAAGAACATCTTGCTATCTGGAAGCGTTTTGCTTCTGTTTTTTCGCTCACTTACAGAAGGTATAAAGATCTTAAAAATGCCGAAGCGCAAACTCGCGAAGCGCATATCGAAGCAGCACTGGAACGCGTCCGCGCAAAGGCGATGGCAATGCATTCAACAGCAGACTTAACAGCAACGGTTAGCACTATATTTATTGAGTTGAGAAACCTGGGAATAAAACCGCTGCGTTTCGGCCTCGGCATAATTGAACGTGACACACGCAATGCAGCGCTCTACAGCACCAGCGTTTCAGGTGATGGCGGCGACCTGCAACTTTTAGGATCGGTAATGCTTGACGATCACCCGATACTTGAAAAGATATATGATGGTTGGGTGACAAGATCAGATGGATATTTTCCTGTATTGAAGGCCGACGTACTAAAAACTTACTATGAAAAATTAAGGCCGGGATTCAAAACTCCCGACTGGCACTCCGACTATGAGCAGTACGGACAGTTCTATTACTTTGAAGAGGGATCATTGTACGCGTGGTCCGAAAAACCGATCGCTCCGTCTGAAATACCCATTTTCAAACGATTTACATCTGTCCTTGCATTGACTTATAAACGTTACAATGAACTACAACTATCGGAAGCTAATGCACTCGACGCTATCAGGCGTTCTTCCATCGATCGCGTGAGAGCAGAGATAGCCTCAATGCGTACCACAGGAGATCTCGAACGCATCACACCTTTGATCTGGAACGAGCTTACCAAACTTGGTGTACCATTCATTCGCTGTGGTGTGTTCATTATGGATGACCATGCAGAGATCATACATACTTTTCTTTCTACCCCTGATGGAAAAGCGATCGGAGCATTTAATCTGCCATACACTACCCCCGGCAATATTCAATATGCATTAAGTCATTGGAAAAAAAATGAGGTCTATATCGACCGTTGGACCGAAGAGGTCTTCAGACAATTTGCAGATACGCTGGTAAAGCAGGGGGCACTGACATCTCCTGACCAATATTTACTCACAATCCCTCATGGAGGCTTTTATTTGCATTTCCTTCCCTTTCCGCAAGGCATGTTATATGTGGGAAATACCGACGAGCTCCAGAAAGATCACCTTCAATTGATTCAAGCTGTAACCGATGCATTTTCCGCAGCCTACACGCGCTATGAAGACTTTGCAAAGCTTGAAGCCGCGAAACAACAAGTGGACAACGCACTTGCTGACCTCAAGCTAACTCAAAACCAATTGGTGCAGGCTGAGAAGATGGCTTCGTTGGGCGAGCTCACTGCCGGTATTGCCCATGAAATTCAAAATCCATTGAACTTCGTGAACAACTTCTCGGAAGTAAGCAACGAGTTGGTCGATGAGATGGTAGAGGAAGTAAACAAGGGAAACTTTGACGAAGCGAAGGCTATTGCGCTTGATGTAAAGAAGAACCTAGACAAGATAAACCACCACGGCAAACGAGCAGATGGTATCGTGAAGAATATGCTTCAACATAGTCAGAGTGGTACCGGGCAGAAAGAGTTGACTGACATTAATCAACTGTGTGATGAGTATGTACGGCTGAGTTATCATGGCTTACGTGCTAAGGACAAATCGTTCAACGCCAAAATCGAAACCTTTTTCGACCCGACCCTTGGAAAGATCAATGTCATTCCGCAGGAGATAGGACGCGTAGTACTGAATCTCGTTAACAACGCATTCTACGCAGCGAATGAGAAAGGAAATAACAATATTCAGGGATTTGAACCCAAAGTTTCTATTACCACAAAGAAACGAGGTGACCGGATTGAGATAAGTGTGAAAGACAACGGCCCGGGTATTCCACCAAAAATGCTGGATAAGATCTTTCAACCGTTCTTCACGACCAAGCCAACCGGCCAGGGTACCGGCCTCGGACTGTCGCTAAGTTATGATATCATAAAAGTGCATGGCGGCGAGCTTAAGGTGGAGACTAAAGAAGGTGAAGGAAGTGAATTTGAAGTTCATTTACCGGCCTAGCACAACGCTTCCGCGAAAGGATTCTACTTGTCCAATCGATACTAATCCGAATGTCTGCCCTCTCTCCGATCAAGCCTCAACGCCCCTTTGTAAAAAACATAAGATGCAATCGCCAACAGCGTATGACTAAGGTCCAGATAGTTGAACCACTTATGCGGCGACAGTTCATTCATAAACACAATTGACGCAATCGCCGTAATGCCGACTGCCCACATTATCGTGAGGCTGCCCCTATCCTTAGTGCGGTAGTACGTGTATGTGTGGAATGAAAATACTATGATGAGTAATCCATAGGCAGAATGAAACTCTACCCAAAAAAAATCCAACGTGGTCATAGTAACGGTCATGATGATCACAAGTTCAACGATGTTCACGACGAGAAAAAACGTTACGACTGCCGGCTTAATTAATCGACGCGCATGCGATATAGCAGAACGCTCGATCATCGCTACCGACACCATACTGATGGTCCAGCCCGGCAACTTCCAGGGAAAGCTCAATGCATACAGAAAACCATGACCGATAACACCTCCCAAAAACGTCGCTATTCCGATGAGCAAAAAATAGTAACAAAAATACCATTGCGACCGACCCGGAAGCTTTTTCTGCGAGAGTTTGTAAAAAGCATAAAAACATACAACAGAAACGAGAAGGTCTGTAGCGACTGCTATAGGCTCATCGATGCGTATCCCAAAAGGATAAATTGACGGCTGCGGTTCTACCATATCGTTTCGCAAAACTGGATTGTAACGAGCTGTTACAAAATCCTGGCAAGATATCGAAATCCCCCCAACATCTTAGATCAAAGATGTAACACAATTCGGCCAGTGTTTATGACTTTTCGGTGGATTAACGGTGGGGATAGGGGATTAAGGGTACAAGGTATAGGGTATAGGGTATAGGGTATAAGGTATAAAGGTATAAAGGCATAGAGGATACAGGCGTCATCCTTGAGCCGTTGAGTGTTTTTGCCCACGACCATCGCGAAACATTACATAAGTCATGGCTTCTAACAAGCACCTACCATCGAAAACATCAGAGTCCTCTACCGAGAGACTCTGATGGGACGTCAGTATCGAATAACGAACGCCATCGAAGCAATGTCTCGCGAGTTTCTCGGGAACGCTGTGTAATTGGTGAAAAGTGATCTGTGCATTGTCTTCGTGATTTATTCATTGATCATTCCGCTTCATCAAAACGTCCAAGCAGTGTCTCCAGAGCCTCTCGGGGCGCTGCGTGTATTTCACTGATCATTCACCATTGATCATTGATCATTGAATCACCGTCTCCTTCCCATTAACATACTGCTTATAATCTGGTGCCCACTCTATTCCCCATCCAGGCGTTTCCGGCATGAACCATTGTCCTTCGCGAAAAACAAACCCACGCGGAATGATGGCGTGCTCAAAATACCGCGAGTCCTCGACATAGGTGATGTTTTTCTGAATCCGGGCGATGTGGAGAGACATGATAAGTCCTACCTGACTTTGCCACACATGCGGGATCACTTTCGCTTGTCGATATGGTTCTGCTTTCCTGGCAAACGCAAGAATATTACTGAACCCGCACGTATGCATATCGGGTTGAAGATAATTGTAAACTCCGTCGGATAAATAGGGATCGAATAGCTTGAGATCGTTGATGGACTCACCTTCAGCAATCGGTATATAAAAGTTGGTCTCCAGCAACGCGTCACGAAGTTTCCGGTATAGTACCGCGTCATCAGGAAATAACTCTTCCATAAAGTGCATATTATATGGAGCACAACCGCGCATTAGTTTTACTGCCCATTCAAATTGTCCGGCGTATCCGTTGTTAGCGTCGGCCATCAATGTAAAATTGCTGCCCACCGCTTCACGCAATACCGTAAATGCGTCGATATCACGCTGAACACCCGCTTCACCAGGAAGCCACTTTGAAGGTCTACCGAGTTTTATCTTGATTGCGCGATAGCCATCGGCCTTCATCCTTTTGGCAATCTCACCAATGACACTCACATCTTTACCTTGCGCAATTTCTTCGAAGTACAACGTGCCATCATAAGTATCTATCCCATCGCGTACAGGTTCACCGAACAATCTCCACACCGGCTTTGACTTTAACTTGCCGACAGCATCAAGCACTGCGCTTTCAATCCAGGAATAAATTGCGTTGTGAAAATACTCTATCATGTTTTCCTTTACGCCAACTATCCTTTCATCCTTCCAGTTGTAAAACGAAAACGGATCCTTACCGATGAAAAATTTCATTTTCGAAAGCGTCTCTTCGCTCGGCTCGCGATAACCAACTACTCCGATACCTTCTGTGCCATCACCAAGTGTAACCTTGACAATGGGCCGGTTGCCATTGATACCTTTAGGAGCTTTATCGTACGAGTTAGGTCCGATGAATCTGTAAAAGTTTCCCGACGCTTTAAAAATGGTTATGCTTTTTACCGCCGGTCCGGAATCAACATTCCCAAATCCATATGCTGATCTTCCAACAACAATAGGTGCAGCTGCTAATGATGCGGCTATTCGTACAAAATCTCTTCTAATCATTAGTTAGAATTTAGAATTTAGGAGTTAGAATATAGAAGTTAGAAGTGTGGGTATTGATCATTTGTAATTGATCATTGCTTGACCTTGTAATTCTTCTCCTGACTGGCATCGCCGCTACCGCTATACACGGTGGCTTTTGGATACGGTACGAGAGGTCTCGTTGCGATGGTTTTGCCTTGATCTACTTTTGAGCTTATAATGCGGTCAGGTGCCTTGTTGTCTTCAACCCATTCACGAATGAGTCCAACCCAATCAACATTGTCACACCCTGTGCCTCCACCGCAGTGAAGGACGCCCGGAAGCATGAACAATCGAATGTAAGAGTTAAGGTCTTTATCTTTCTCAAGTGCCGCCTCGTAATGCTCTATCGTAGAGTATGCTGATATAGACGGATCATTCCAGCCGTGATAGATAATCATTTTACCTTTGTTCTTCTTGAGTTCGCTGTAATCGGCTTGTGTTGCGTCGAGGAATGAAGCGGCAAAACGTGTATCCTTAGCGTAGTTCTTGAAATCGTAATGAGTATAGTCCCACTGCTCATCCTGGAACACCAGGTATTTGTACATGCTCGTACCAATCATATAGCTAAGACTTGGCGCCTTCGACCCGCCAATCCAGGCATCCCATTCACTGTGGCCCTCAAGTCCCGGCGGGAATCCCGGGTAAATGATCTTTTTGTCGATCACCAACGGTTCATACACTGCTTTCAGCACGGCGAGTTGCTCATTCGTAAAGCAGTTGGGGCCAGTCTTGTTGTTTGCGCACAGAGGCAGTTTCGACAAATCGATCTTGCAGTCGCGCGGATCGTTGATGATGTTGTCGTTCAGGCCATCGAGATTGTCACATAGTTTTACTGTATGTTCCTGTAACCACTTCATGTTGTCGGATGTAAGCACTGATTTCATGGACTTTGCATCTGGATAATTCTTTTGGCTCACATTGATAAACTTAGCTCCAATCGCAGGCCAGCTGTATGCGGGAGCTCCTGCTACTATTCCGTTGAAGTCCTGTGGATATAACTGTGCTTCCACCATTGCCTGTCCACCACCGCGGGAGCAACCCAGGAAATAAGAGTAAGCCGGTTCCTTACAATAGAATGCATTCACGATCGCTTTCGACACGACAGCGGTCCGGTGCACAGCAAGCCTGCCGAAATTGATCTGCCTCTCCATATTATTAAGAGCCCACTCGGCCGTAAAAGGAGGGCCTTGATGGCCGGTGTCGGTTCCCGCCGTCGCATATCCATCATTAACCCGATCTCTGAAACCATTATGGATGGCGCCGACAAATCCACCTCCGCCTGACATAAGAAACCTTCCATTCCATTGTTGCGGTAGAAAAAGTTCGAAGTTAATCTCCGCGCTAATTCGCCCCATCACGCGGCAAAATGGCTTTGTGATGTACGTCATTGGGAGCCATGGCTCTGGATTTTTTATTTTGTCACTTGTCTTTGCTTCAACACTCAGGATAGTGACATCGGGAAGTTTGAGATCTTTCAGTTTGTCACAGGGTGAACACGGTTCTTGAGCAAATGATGAGATTGAAAATGACAATAGTGTCAGGAAAATAATAGCTGCTCGGGTTTTCATAGGAATAAGGTGAGGGTTTGGAAATGAGCTGTGTTGAATTTAGTAAATCCAACGGAACTTTCGCAAGGCTGCGAGCTGTGAAAAGGGGACGCACTGATAAATTATCTCACGGTAAAATTTATCCTACGGAGGCAAACAGCGCCGGGCGATGGCTAAACGTTGGACTATCTGGTTCCCACTTCCCCCAAACAAGGTCGGTACAGAATGGTGAGCATAATTGTACCACCCGCCGAGAGCCAACGTCCCTCCCGCTACTGTCACTGCAACACCAATGTTTGTCATCGTTTATTACTCCCTCAATTATTTTTCAAGAGTAGATCATCCTGTGCGTTTTTAGAGGAGGAGTGTATAGTCTGGACCAGCATGAAGGTCACGACACCAACATTTATGAACTCATATGTTACCCAAGTATTTGAAATGAGACCTGTTGGATCAAAACTTGAGGACAATAGTTAATCCATTATGACGTGGCCTGAAGCTTAACGCGGCCGCGGAGCTTTGCAGGTTCTTGTACTTTTTGTACTTGTACCCACCTACACTCCAAATTGGAATTCCAGCACCGAACAAACCAATACCTGTAACGGCGAGACCAGCTCCTCGCCAGGGAGTGTCAGAATTGTCAGCTGTGTCATTCGTGTTGTCAACTATAACCAGTCCTGTTATAAAGAAAGCAATACCGACGCCGGTCATGATAGCGCCAGCCTTTTTCATTCCTCTATACTTTTCCACTTCGTAGGCATACAACCTTGACGATGATTCCTGAGGAGATTTTTCAGTCCGGACCTGAGCAAAGGTCCTTAAAGAGATTAGCATCGTACTAACGCAAAGCATGATTACCGGTAACTTCATGAGGTTGTGGTTATTCGATCTAAATCTGCGAATAACGTTGATGGGTCCTTGCCATAAATTCTTCAATTGTTGACAATTTTGAGTCGATGAGGTAGATGCGACCTATCATTCCCATACAGTCTTAATTAATAACTCACAAACTACTTGCTAATGAAGTTGCTGACAAAAAGAACATTCCCAACAACGGATCGGGTCGCGGTGTAATTATCCGACAACGAACTCACAAACCGACGGTGAGCAAATTTAGATCCCTCACCCACACTGTATTTTCATTCCACTTCACTTGATACCACACATCGTGTTTTCCAGTGATCTCAACTCTATGGCCCTCGTTGACAACGGAGATTACAGACGCCCCTGCTGAAGGTCCCTCCATAAGGTAGGTATTGGGTTCGCCTATGATCCCCGTGGCAATTTTTTCGCCGACATTAATATGGACAATAAGTGCAGCGAGTATCACGAACAATACGGTTCCGGCTGCAATTGATCTCTTTTTTCCTCTTTTGCGCCAATAGAAAAGCAGACTGAGAAAAAAGACAGCCAAAGCGGCGAGACCAACAGAAATGAATTGTCGGTAATCGTGATAGAAAGACAAAACCAAAGTAGCGTCTGTATATTCATATCCCTTAAGGTTGTACTTGGTGGCCAGTTCATCCATTTTATCCAGGACAGATTTATCATTTGACGCCAGGTAATAGCGGTCCAGATAATAAAGAGCTTGGCCCACGCGACCGAGGCCCTCTTCGATGTAGGCCATTTTCAGCAACATTGATGGTGTATATTCACCCGTATGAAGGATCGCCTGGTAGTGTTCAAGCGACTGCGTGTATTGTTTCTTTTCATATAAGGAGTCAGCCTGCCCGAGCCGGAAGGATGAGACCTGCCCTGAAGCCGCCAAAAATCCACAAAGACCTGGAATTATAAGTAGAATTTTGAGAACCTGTCTTTGCATATTTTTCATATCCTGCTACCTTTGCGACCTCAATTACGGAAATGCCGCCAAAACTGGCAAACCCTTAGTTGAAACGCGAATTTCAAGGTTTTCTTTCGTCTTATTTAGCCAGAAAGCACCTTGTCAGGACGTTAGATTCCGTAGCTCAGTTGGTAGAGCAATACACTTTTAATGTATGGGTCCTGGGTTCGAGTCCCAGCGGGATCACTAGAAAAAAGGCCTAATTATCTGACATACTGATAATTGGGCTTTATTATTTTACAGGCAACTGACCGTGTAACTGACCATATTGCTGCCTTACCAGGGCTATTTCCTTGTCCTATTAAAGCACTTGACGTACCCCCAACAAAACATTGCCAAAGAAAATGGAGCGCGCTCCGTCCTTTCCCTTAACACATGGATCTAGTTCAGCGCATACATAACTACCCGAGCTTCACTGATTGCACCCTTCGGCTTTTGTAGAACGGTAGAAGGGGCGAGATCATTCACGCAAGCTGACGCTTCAGATAGATTTTGCT
>Ga0193738_1000466_pt1 | contig 20955 bp, 29 predicted proteins | sample L2a1metaG_FD_144927 | JGI IMG/M metagenome (GOLD analysis project Ga0193738, IMG submission 144927) | Soil microbial communities from a riparian zone of the East river system, Colorado, United States - L2a1 | ecosystem: Environmental > Terrestrial > Soil > Riparian zone | place: USA: East River...
CGCGAGTGTCTGGAGGATGTGATCGAGAGCGCCACCGGGCCGACCCTGCTGGTGTATGATTTCAACGAGGATCTGGCGCTGCTGCGCGACGCGCTCGGGGAAGATCTGCCTTACCTCGGCGCCGGGGTCAGCGACCGTCAGGCGGCCGACAATATCGCGCGCTGGAACGCCGGCGAGCTGCCGTTCATGGCGCTGCACCCGGCCTCCGGCGGCCACGGCCTCAACCTGCAGCACGGCGGCGCCGACATGGCGTGGCTGGCGCCGACGTGGTCGCCGGAGTATTGGGAGCAGACGATCGCGAGGCTCAACAGGTCAGGACAGCAACGCCAAGTCATCGTGCGGGTCTGCGTCGCCAACAATACGGTCGACGACCTGAAGCTGGACCGGGTACACCACAAAATGTCGGCGCAGGAAGCCTTTGAGGCTTACCTGCGCCGGTGGCAGACGCAAAACTAGACTGCAACTTGGAACGGCCGCGGCGTGGTGTAGGCGGCCTTGTGGTGCTTGGCGCAGTAGGGCGCCTCGATCGGGGCGTGCCCGCCGCAGTAGCGGTACGGCGGCCGGTCGGTCACCTCGCCGAGCGGCCAGCGGCAGACGCCGCTGCCGAGCTGGTGGATGTCGACGCCGGGCGCCGGCGGCGCCACCGGCTCCGGCGGCGGCAGGATCGGGGCATCTATCCGCACCGGCGCCTTCACCATCTTGGGCCGCGGCGTGACCGCGACCCGCGCCGGCTTGCCGGGGTCGCGCACCGGCAGCCCGAGACGGCGGGCTTTGCCGATGCAGGCGTTTTTCGTGATCGGCATGGCAAACATCTCCGACATCATCCGGGAGATCTCGGCGAAGGAATGGCCGACGCCGTCGCGGTGCAGCCTGACGAAGGTGTCGACCATGTCACGGGTCCATGCGTGCTTCTCGATCATTTCACCATCCCCATAAACAAGATCTCGTGAGGGCCAAAGACCTGCTTCTCGCCGCAGGCCTCGCACTTGTAGCGCCGGGCGTCCGGCTCGCAGCCGCCCTGCTCAAAGCCGCAGGCGAGGCAGAAGCCGTTCATCTCGTCGTTGGCGCGCTGGACGTCCTCCAGCGTGAACACGCGCTTAGTCGATGACGGGCTGGTCATTGATCGCCTCCTTGCCGTCGGCCTCGGTCAGCTCGCGCACCGACATCACGATGTTCTGGGCGCGAACGGTCAGCAGCGAGATGTTGGAAATGTCAGTCGCCAGTTCCACGCATTTGTCGCGGAACAGGTGCATCTCGCGGCGCGTCTTTTCGCTGTGTTCCATCAAGAAGCGAATGCGATAATCCTTCTGGGCGTTGTCGGCCTTGAGCTGGCCGATCATGTCGAGGGCGCGGCGCAGGTCGTCGTGCATCTGCTGCACGTCCGCCAGCGCCGAGGCGCGACGGTCGAGTTCGGTGGTCGGGATGGTCAGGTTGGTAGTCATGGATGGCTCCGGTGATGGGTCGGGGTTGTCGCCTTGGTGCGTCGGGTCATGTAGCGGTAGACGCGGTCGATGGTGGTAAAGCGCGGCATCCGGCCGGCCTCCAGTCGGCGGATGAAGTAGCCGTCGCCGGCGGCCTTGAGGCCGAAGGCGGTGCGGGTGATGCCGGATCTGGCGCGATACGCCTCGACGTCGGCCAGCAGCTGGGCTGCGATCGGGTGTAGCTTTGGCATGGCTGCACCCTAAACAAATTGTTAGGGATGCCGCAACAACTAAATTGACAATTATCAATTCAGGCGGATAGTGGCGTCACGTTCAATCACCAACCGGGGAACCATCACATGAATATCGACGTCACTGCCGTCCTCGCCGCCACCATTACGGTGGCCGCGGTGGTCATGATCTACGCGCTGCTGATCTCGGAGAGGGGCGCGCAATGACCCCGCGCACTTACCCGCGCTACGCCGTGGTGCGTGACTATCTCAGCGGCAGCTATGAGGTGGCGCGCTTCGACGCGCCCGAGGATTTTACGATCGTGCAGGCCAACATCCGCACGCTCGGCAAGGCGTGCAAGGCCTGTGAGGAGTGGATCCAGCGCGAGGAGAGCAAGCATGTCGAGGGATAGCATAGCGAAAGACCTGAGCCAGCACTTTGCCGACCGGCTGCGGGATCTGCTGGAGGACACTGCCGACACCATGACCCACGCCGATTTTGAGTACAGGGAGATTGCGGCCATGCTCATTTCCGGTCTGCTGGGCGAGGCGGCCACGGGCGTGCGCAGCCTCAACGGCGACAAGGCCACGTTCATGGCCGCCTGCAGGCTCGTCTACGACGCGGTCGAAGAAACGAGGCGAAGGACCCGGAAACGGGCGGCTAAAAAGACTAATTGACAGGGTTGCCATACTGTCATAAGTCTGTGCCATCGCAACCGGAGACAAGACAATGCGTGTTCAGATCCCTGTCTACACCGACCGCTGGATGATGGGCGACCGCTACGGCGTGGTCGTCAAGTCCACCCGCATGCGCCCGGCAAACGCCGTGCGCGCCGCGCTGCTCACCCGCCACCCGCACGTCGCGCACGAGATCGCCCACGTCAAGCTGGATAAATCCGGCAAGACCGTCCGCGTCATCTTCAGCGACTGCACGGTCGTCTGAACGAGAAACGCCCGGCGGTGGGGGTATAAACCGCCGGGCGCCTTACCACCGCCGGGGGGACACGCCGGCGGGCGCTCTGATCCATCACAAACCGAAGCAGGGGCATGATAGCCCCGGAAAGGCGAAAATGAAAACCGTTAAAATGTTGTTGCTGCAGCCGGAGGTCACCCCCGGCGTGTTCGGGCCGATCCCGATGTGGCTCGACCCGGAGGATCCGCGTCGCGCCGCCGAGCAGCTCAACGAGCACTACGCCCACGGCGGCGGCTGGCAGCCTTTCGAGGGCTTCAAGGAGCTGCCCGACGGCTCGATCGTCTACCCCGACGCCGAACCGCTGCGGCCGCTGGCGGCGATCAGCATGCGCGACGAGATCGTCGTCATGTACCCCTACAGCTGGGTCATGATCAGACAAAAAGACGGCACCTTCGAAATCTGCAGGATGGATTGATGGGCATCCGGCGCATGATCCCGATGGGCACCACGCAGCGGCGCTGCGTGGTGTGCGGCTGCCCGATCAATGCCACCGGGCCGGACCTGACGGCCCACGAACAGCTATGTATTGAAAAACTGATAACCCAACGCGCCGGCCTGACGCCGGCCCCTGACAACAAGGACTGAACATGAAGAAGCTACTGACGACGATCGCAATCGTGGCGGGGCTGCTCGGCGTCGCTGTGGCGCAGGAAAGCACCCTCGAGCGCGAGCTGACCCGCGAGGAGAAGAACGACGCCCTGCGGATGGCCTACCGGCTCAATGGGGGGCGCATGAACGGCCCGATGGTCGACCTCACCGACCCCCGCGTGCTGGATAACTACGCCAGACTGGTGGCCGCGGACGGCGCGCCGCCGGCACCGCTGGTGCTGGAGCCACCGAAGAGGATCAAGACGGTGGTGGTGCCGGTGGACCCGGCGACGTCGGAGCCGCCGGTCAGGACGGCCGATCGCGCCGACATCTGCCGCCGCCACGGCATGCGCAAGGTGGCGTCGGGCAAATCATGGCGATGCAGGAGATAACCATGACCATTCCTACTACACGCATCAAGAGCCTGATCCACAACGGACGCCATTGGGATATTGTCCGCATCAACGATAGTTATTTCGCGCGTGCTTACGGACAAGGCGACTACGCGGGTCGCCCCAGCGACACCGGTCCTTACAGCACCGCGCTTCAGGCCGAGGAATTTATCAAGGCGATCCGCCCATGACACCGATTTCCGAGTAGAACACTCGCTCCGCGTGGCGACGATATACCCATGCCGGTTAAAGAGTTCAGGCGGCAACGGCACGCCGGTCAGCCGTGGATTGACGTTGCCTGCGCACAGGTGCGGGCGCTGAAAGATCACCTCAAAGTAGGAGATAACCATGACCACTCAGTGCGACGTGCAGACCGTGGAGGTAGCGGCGACCCCGCTCGGGCCGTGGCGCATTGAAGTGGGTTGCAAAGGCTCAGGCCCTTGGGACCGCACTACGATTGAGGCCGGAGACATTGTGGTTGCAACGGTCAACACCATGATGAGGGGTGAAGAAGCCGTAGCAAGCGCGCGACAACTCGTTGAAAGAGCAAACGCCACCTTTGCTGCGTCCCCGGTGCCATCGGCTCAATGCGTCTGTCAAGACCAGCACCGCCGAGGGCGTTGCACCGAGCCGGGGTGCCCGTACTCGATCACCTCCACCGACCCCAAGACAGCAACGCTGTTGCCGTGTCCGTTCTGCGGCAGCGAGGCCGATCATGCGGCACTAGACAAAGGACCGTACAAATACGTCGTTCGCTGCCTCGACTGCGCTGCGCGGGTTCAAACCGTTGGCGACAAGGATGACGCCTTCCGATATTGGAACACCCGCACCCCTCAGTGCGACGTGCGCACTGCAACTGACTGGAAGCCGATCGAGACGGCGCCGCTGGATGGATCTGAGATATTGATCCTTACCGCAATTGGTGCGACCCAAGCTCGATTTGCCCCCGGCGGGTGGAGCGACCACCACGAGGGCCGAGAATATTACGGTCCTGTTTGGGTGTGCTGCGACGATAAGTGGCAGATAGAAATCGAAGATTGCGGCAAGGATGGGATGCATCACGGGATGGCGACGCATTGGATGCCGTTGCCCGCCGCGCCTCCCCAAACTGGTGGCGCCGGGCTGGGTACCTAGCGGCTGCAGCGCGCCATCTGCAGCATATTGCGGGCCTGTTCCTTGCAGGCCCGCTCTGCGTTGATGGCGTCGATCTCGGCGCGGGTGTAGACCTCGACCGTCGGCACCACCGGCGGCCGGTCGGAGATGTAGCAGCCGCCCAGCGGCAGCGCGATCAGCAGAGCCTTCCACATGGCCTTCACCTCATGCGTGGCGACGATATACCCATGCCGGCGAAATCCAGCAGGATCAGGATCAGGATCAGGACGCCGATCACGGTGATTGCGACCTTGGCGACACGGTTGAACGGCTCCGCCAGCGGCACCATGTCGATGATGTAGAGCAGCAGCCACATCACCAGACCGAGCACCACGATCATGATGACGAGGTGAATAAGGGACGTGATCATGGGCGTACTCCCCTGTGCATGCAGTCGCGAGACAGCTCGGCGATCAGGGCGTCGCGACGCGCGCCCGATGCCGACACCTCATGGACGACGTAGCCCAGAAACATCACGTTGACCACAACCAGCGCCAGCGCGTAGGGGTGCGCCTTGAGGGCTTCGAAGATGTGGTCGCCGACCATCACGCCGCGGCTTCGAGGGCCTCAATACGCGCCATCGCCTCCTGCAGCGCCTTGGTCAGCGCCGCTATCACGGTGAACGGGTTGGGCGACTGCACATAATCGGGGCTGTCCTTGACGCCGGTCGCCGCGCTCGGCAGCAGCGTGTCCTGCAGCTCATGCGCGATGAAGCCCCACTGCTCAATGTCGTTGGCGACGAACATCGGCCCCTTGGCCGGTGCCGCCGGCAGCTGCTCGCCCTTCGCCTCGGCCTCGGCCCGCGCGTCGGCGGCGGCCTTGAGGTCCGCCGCGATCTGCGCCGGCGGCGTGAAATTTGCCTGCGTATATTTGATCGGGCGCAGTGCCTTCACGGTGTCCCACATGCTGGACAGGCCCGCCACGTCCTTCTTGGTGCGATAGTCCGACGTGATCGTGATGTTGCCGAGGTTGGAGACGTCGATCCACATCTGGACGGGACCGACATAGTTCAAGTTGAAGTAGTTACCGCCGTAAGGGCCGCTGCCACCTGATCGGCAATAGAAGCCTGACCCACCTTTAACTACATACCCCTCGCCGGCGGTTATGTTCTGAACAGCGGTGACCGACCCGTAGCAGGAAAAGTGTCCGCCATCTGTCAGGTTGGCGACGGCCAGAGTGTTGGCGTGGTTGATGAACTCCAGCGTTCCGCCGGAGTTGCGGATGTATTTCCAATAGCCGCTGGCGGTGTCAAACAGGCTGAGGTGCATGTTGCCGCCACCTGTCTTGGCGACGAAACTGCCAGCGGCGTTGATAAAGGCGCCGCCACCCTCAAGGTTAAAGTTAGTGCCATCATACTGCAGGAACTTCGTGCCGGAGGTGCCGAAATGAAACGCCCCTGCTGTCGTCGATGAAGCGGCGTACACCGCTCCATTTGCGACGACCGGGCCGCAATTGAACGTACCGCCGATTAAGTTAAATAAAGTACCGTCGTAGTTAAGGTATTTGTCGGCGGCACTGCTGAACCGGAGTACGGCGGTGGCCGTGGAGTAGCCGGTGTGCATCTCCCCCGCCGCATATATCCCGCTCGAGGTAAACAGGTTGCCGCCAGCGAGTGTGAAATTGGTGCCGTCAAAGTTCAGGTACCCGGTAGCGGAAGAGCCGAAAGTGTAACGGCCAGAGGTACCGGCGCCGGAAAACACGCCACTGTAGGCGTACAGCGGACCACCCTCTAGCAGATAGTTGCCGCCGAAATTGCCGAAGTATTTGGTTGCGGTGTTACCGAAGTAGACCACGCCATTAGTGGGTGTGGTTGCGTCAGTTAGGGTGAGCGTGCCGGTCATGGTATCGCCGGTCACATTGACGTAGCGCGCGTCGTTGTCAGCCTGCGAGCCGGGCTGCTCGGCCCACGCACCCCACACTCCAGCCTGCTTCTGCCGCACAAAGACGCGACCGGGTACCGTGTTAATCAACTCCCTCGCCTCGAGGGTGATATTGTCGCCAGCGCCGTAGGCAACACCAAGAAAATAGGGGCCTGCTGCCGGTGCGGCAGTGGCCCCCGGATTGGAAATGAACGATCCAGCCACAAACGGGAAGCTGTCGTAATTGGTCACTGCCTGACTTGCGATCTCGCCGCTCAACGCGATCATCGCATCGTGCGCGTTGTTGGCGCCGGTGCCGCCGGCCACGATCGGCCGCGGCGCATTGAGATCCTGCGCCACGTCGTTGGTGAAGCCGTTGTAGACCGTGCTCTCGATCGTGGTGCCCTCGACCACGTCGGGGAAGGGCAGCCCGTATTGTCCTGAACCGTCGCGCGGCATTGCTTACTCCCCTGCCCGGTATCGCGGCGGGCGATTGACGAATGGATTGACACCGCGGCGCCGCAGCTCGTAGTCGGCGATGCGCCGCCGCATGGCCTCGACGGCGTCGGGGCTGTTCGCCAGCAGCGCGCGGGCGATCGCGCTGCGCTGCGCCTCGCTCTCGCCGCGGCCGACGCGGGCGAGCATCTCGCCCCCGCCGCGCAATGCGCCCATGATGTTGCCGCTGACGAGGTTGCCGGCGATGCCGAGCGCCTCGGAACCGCCGGGGGCCGCGTTTATGTCGGCGAGCCGGCCCGCGGTCTGCGAGCCGCCCATGACGCCGCGGCCAAGCCGCTGCATCGCCTCCTCGCGCGCCAGCGCCTCGCGCAGCGTCGCCGGGCCGTAGGGTGAGATCGCCTCCAGCTCCTGCGCGCCTTTCTGCGACTTGGCGCGGAGGTAGGGCGGGATGTTGCCGGTGCGCTCCAGATCGCCGCGGACCCGGTCGGCGACGCCGATGCGGACACCCTGCTGCGCCGGCGGGTTCATCTGCTCGATGTGCCGGATGTTGTCGGCGGCGCGGCCGGTGGTCGGCATGGCGCGGCCGAACTCGACCGCGGTATTGACCTGCATCGGACCGGCGTAGGCGGCCCGCGCCGCGCCGTACATCGGATTTTCGATGTCCATCTGCCCCAGCAGCCGGCGGCGCACCCCGTCGATCGCCTGCCCACGCGCCGTGAGCCGGCGGGTTTGCGGGTTGACCTCGCCCTCGATCATGCGGTCGAGGCCGACTTTCAGCGTGTGCAGCGTCTGCGCGTTCGGCACCCCGGTGATGACGGGGTCGCCGGCCGCGTTAAAGCCGGTGATCTGCGCGTCGGTCGGGTTGAACGGCCGGTCGGTGCCGAGCGAGCGCAGCCGCTGCAGCTCGACGCCGTGGCGCAGTCCCTGCTGCGAGATCGGATCCTCGATAATGCGCTGGATGGTTTCATTCCACGTCGGCACCCGCTCGGCCTGCCGGTACAGCGGCGCGGCGTCCTCGCCGGCGCGCTGGATCAGCGCCTCGCTCTCCTCCAGCGCGGTGCGCGGCGCGTTCAGCTTGCGGCCGACCAGCTCCCCGACCCGGTCAGGCATGTTGAGGTCGCGCGCCGTCAGCACCTCGGCGATGCGCTCGCGCGGCGCGCCCGGTATCTTGTGGAGGGCGTCGAGCTTTTTCTCGGCGGCGTGGCCCAGCGCGTCGGCAATCGTGTAATCGGCCTGCCCCGCGGCACGGGCCGCCGCCATCCGGTTGGCGAGCTGCTCCATCGAGACGCCGGCCTCGCGGGCGACCGTGGCGATCTGCTCGGTGGCGATCTTCTCGGGGTCGCGCAGCCGCGGCAGCTGCGCTGCGCGGGCCGCCCATTGACCGCCGGCGAGCAGGGGAGGCAATGCCGCCCCGAGCACGCCACCGACGCCACCGCCGATCGCAGCGCCCTTGAACCGATCCTCGAAGCTGTCGCCCTCGCCGGCGCCGGTCACGGCGCCCAGCCCGGTTGCCTTGGCGATGTTGGTGCCGTAGTTGACGGCGCCCGCCGGTAGGGTCTTGCCGCCGATTGTCACTGCAGCGGCGCGGGTGCCGGAGCCGAGCACGCCGGCGCCGGTCGCCAAGCCGCCGCCGATCTCGGCCAGCGTGCCGCCGACCCCGGCGGTGTTCTCGCGGGTGCGCTCGTTGGAAAGGTTCTCGCGCGCCTTGGCGTAGCGGTAGCCCTCGACAGGATTGACGCCGCGCCGGACGGCCTCGATCGGCGCCAGCGCCGCGGCCATGATCTCGTCGGACCACGGGATGCCCATGCCGGCGCGCTGGGTGTAACCCTGCGTGCCCCACGGCTGCGGCCGCGCCAGATCCGCCTCGGCGGCGATGCGATACTTGTCGGGCGGCGCGGTCGGAGCGACCGGCGGATCGGCCCACGCCGGTGCCGTCGCCGTGGCGGCGACCGGCGGGTCAGCCCATGATGGGGCGTCAGTCATGTTGCGTTTTTACCCTTCTCATGTCGGGCGGGTCCGTCGCCAGACGATAGGCCCGATTGCGCGGCAGGGCGTCCTTTTCCTCCTTGGTGCTGATGACCACCGGCGGCAGATCCGACAGCGGAGTGTTGTTGGGGACTTTTCCGGCAGCCTTGGCCGCCTTCAGCTCCTCCACCACCTTCATCTCCTCGGCCATCTTCTTGTCGAACCGCTCGACGATCGGCGTCGCCTTGCCGAGGCCGTCCTTGATGCCCTCGAACACCGCCTCTCGAGCGCGCTTCATCTGCGCCACCAGTTCAGGCGACGAGCCGGGCTTGGGAATGTAGCGGTTGATAACGTCGGTTATTTCTGCCGCGGAGGTTCCGGCGCCGGTTTCCTTGCGCAGCGCGATCGAGGCGAACTCCTTGGCGGCGTTATACTTGGTCTGGAACTCGGCGCTGGACAGCGCCGTGCCGACCAGCGGAACGCCGCTGATGCCCCACTGCACCCAGTCATGCAGCTCCTTGCCGTCGCCGATGTTGTACAGCGCGCGGCGGCCGCGCTGGTAGGCGCTGATGTCCTTGGACTGCGCCTCGGTGACGTCGGTGTAATTGGCCGCGGCCGCGCCGGGCGGCGGCACCCATGTCCTGCTGCCGGGGTGCCACTGGTGGTCGACGCCGTTGATGGACTTGACGGTCGGCACATCCGCCTTGGCCGCGCGCTCGTTGCGCTCCTTGTAATGCTGCAGCTCCAGCGCCCGGTTCTGGGTCATCTGGTCCTTGTAGGCCTCGTCGAGCTGCTTCTGCTCGGCTTGCCGGATCGCGGCCTCGCGCTGCGCCAGCGGTGCCAGCCGAGCCGCAATGGCGTCCTTCTCCGCAGGGCTGGCGTTGCGCAGTTCCTGCTGGATCCGCTGCTCCATCGGCCGCAGCGGCAGGATCGGCGGCGGCTGCAGCGCGCCCGGCCGGGGCGTGATGAAACCGTCGTCTGTAGGTGGGGCCGTCCTGATCGGCGCGGCCGGCGGGGCTGCCCTAATTGGGGAACCAGTTGCCGAAGGCGACGGGGAGCCGTCGAACGCCATCACCGGGGCGTTGACCCCGGCCTCCGTAGGGTTTGCTGGCGGCACCCCCTGCCGCTGCATGACTGCAGTCGCCAGCGCGTCGCGCGGGTCCACCGGCCGCTCCGGCATGCCGTAGTAGCCCTTGATCCGCGCCGCGGCCGCCTCCGGCCCGGCGCCTGATGGCACGTTGTTAAGCGCCAGATTGCGGGGACTGGCGTTGCCGGCGCCGGTCAGCATGTTGGCGGCGGTGCCGGCGCCCTGCTGGTGCGCCAGTGCCAGATCCGCCATGGTCGGCGGCCGACCGGTGGCGCTCTGCAGCGTCGCCGCATTGTCGGTGGTGAGCGCCCGCAGCGCGTCCGCCGACGCCATGTCGTCGTCGGGATTGGCGAGGCCATACTGCCGGGCGGTGCCCGGCACGAACTGGTAGAGGCCGCGCGCCCCGGTCGACGAGGTGTCGCCCGGCCGCCTTTGCTCGCCGGCCCCAAGCTGCGAGGCGTAGGCCTGCATGTCGGGATTGCCGGGGAAGGCACGCTCGGCGGCGGCCTGCCCCCGCGCGTTGCCGAGGCGCGGCATGCCGGCCTGCGCGTCGAGCAGATTGTAGCCGCCGTCCATCGGAGAGGCGGCGACGTTCTGCGGCGGCCGGGCCGGTGGCCTAGCCATCGGGCGCGGGTCCAGCATCGAGGGGGGCTGCTGCGGCGTGTTCACGCCCGGCGCGCGGGCGTCGGGCTGGTACAGGGTCGAGGCCGGTTGCCCGGCCGGCGGGGTGGTGAGGGCGTCCAGATCCGGCGCCGGCTGCACGTCCATGGGCGCGGGCGCCGGCACGATCGCGCGGTCGATCGCGGCCACGGCGGGCGCCACGCTGTCGGGCGGCGCGTAGCCGCTCGGCTGCCCGCCGCCGAGCACGCGGCTCTCTACCGCCCTAGCCTTGGCATCGAGGGCGCCCTCCTCGTTGCTGAGTTGCTTCCGCCGCATGCGCTCGCCGAACGCCTCGCCGAGGGCGTGGATGCCCTCCCCGAGGTTCTTCGGCGCGGTGCGCTTGGTCGCCATCATCTGCAGGGCGAGGCGGCGCCGCAGCTCCTGATTGATGTTCGGGTCGTTCTGATTGTAGATATAGGACTGCAGCTCTTCCAGCGGGTTTGCCATCTACGCGGCCCTCAATATGCTGCCCATGACCCGGCTCGGGTTGATATACTTGGTGCCGTCGCGCGTGGTGCCGACCGCCCGCTTGTCGATCTTCTCGACGTCCTGCGCCATCGGCCCGACGTGCCGCGCCGGGTCGCCCTTGTAGGACCACTCCGAGATCGGCAGCTGCTTGCGCTTGCCGTCCTCGCCGGCGGCGAAAACGGTGCCCATCGGCACCACGTTCTCCTTGGCGCGCTCGTCGGAGATGATGCTGGCGCCGGCGCCGAGGATGCCGCCCATCGTGCTCTGCCAGTTCTGGTTCTGGGCGTTGTAGTTCTGCATTTGCTGATTGTAGCTGTTGTTGATCAGGCCGCCGATGTCGGTGGTGGCGATCTGGCTGCCCGGCGTGTTGATCCAGTTCGGCGACTGCACTTGGCTGCCCGACATCAGTGAGGTGATCTCGTTGATCGGCTGGTTGCGCGCGGCGTACTGCTCCTGCAGGTAGGCGTTGCGCGCGGTGTTTTGCGCGTTGAAGCCGGACTGCGCCTGCGCCAGCTGCTGGGCGAGGCCGGCGTTGTTGAAGCCGGCCTGCGCCGCGTTCTGGGTGAATTGCTGGCCCTGCGCGGCGTTTTCAAAAGTGCCCCGGCCAAGCTCCTGCTGGTAGGCCTGCCCCTGCGCGGCGTTCTGGAAGGCGGCGAGGCTGCCCGCCATCTGGTTCATGCGCTGCTGCTCGGCGCCGGCTTGGCCGACCGCGGCGAAGCGCGCGTCGGTGGCCTGCCGGTTGTAGTCGTCCATCGCGCTGGAATAAGCCTGCGAGCCGTAGCGGATGCCCTGATCGGCCAGCCGCTGTTCGATGTTCTTGCGCTCGATCGCCAGCTGCGGGTTCATCCGCTGCATCAAACTATCTTCGACGCGCTGCCGGTCGGCGGAGAAGTTGTCGGCCGGGCCGTAGGTGCGGGTGATGTCGCCGGCGTCACCAAACTGGCGCTGGATCTGCCCGCCCGGGTCGAACGAGGTCGCCGCCTTTTGGGCGTTGGTGATGGTGCTGGGATCGCCGCGCGCCGGGCCGCCGGCGTTCGGGTTGAACGGCGTCGACAGCAGGCTGGAGACACGGCCGCTCTGCGCGTTCGCCATGCCGGCCAGATTGAAGGCCGCAGCCTCCTGCTGGCCTTGGATCGCCTGCTGTTGCGGCGACGGCGTCTGCGTCGCCGTGAACGACGGGATGTTGTAGGTCTGCCCGGTGGTCGGGTCGACCCAAGCGTAGTTTCCGGTCTGGTTGTAGTCCAGACGCCCCTGCGGCGTGACCTGATTGACTTGGTTCAGGTACTTGTTGGCGATCGCGGTGCCGACATTGGTGCCGGTCGCGGCGGCGGCCGTTGCGTAGGGGTTGGGCGGCTGCGGGGGATCTGGCTTGCTCAAGGTAGCTTCCTATCGCTGGGGCATTCCGCCCGGCTGCATCTGCGGTGGCATCATCGGCGGCTGGCCTTGCGGCGGCGCGCCGCCCGGCGTCGGCGGCATGCCCTGCTGCGGCGGCATGCCGGGCGACAGCGGCATCGCGGTCGGGGGCGGCGTGCCGAGCGGCGCGCCCTGCGGCGGCGCGCCCGGAGCTGGCGTCTGCGGCATCTGCAGCTGCTGCGGCGTCGACTGCGGCAGCTGTGGCATTGGCGTCTGCGGCGGCGGCGAGGCGATGTTCATCAGCGCCCGCGTGATCGCATCACGCTGGTCGTTGACGCCCGTGTTCAGGTAGGGTGATGGCATCAGGCGGCCTCCTCGAAAAGATCAAGCTGTTGGGCAGGCCGCCTTCGGTTGGCGTTGTAGCGGCTTTTCTCCCAATCTTCCACCGTCAAGGTGCCGACCACACCGTCGCGATCGCGACCGCCGAGCCGCTTGATGTAGTGCAGGGAGAAGCCGATCGCGGCCATGATGCGCAGCACGATGGCGTTGTCGGCCATGGTGGTCTTGATCACCATCTGGCAGCCGACCTGATAGAACGGGTAATCGTACATGATCTGAATAGTTCTGCGGGATAACCAGTTGGTGCCGGGGATCGCCGCGCCTGATATTTCGATGGTGCCGACCTCCGGGCACCAGTTGCGGTAGACCAGCCCGCCGACGAGGCGCCCGTCGGCGTCGATCACGCCGATCGCCGCGCACTTGCCGAAGCCGCGCTCGCGGCACTCGGGGATCAGCTGCGCCACGAACTGCGCCACCGCCTCGTCATGTCCGAAAACGTAGTCGAGCATCGGTTTCTCCCCTTACCAATCGCCGCCACTGCCGCCGGGGCCGCCGCCGGGGCTGCCGGCGCTGCCGGCGTCGCCGGTGCCGCCGTCACCGCCCTGCCCGCCAGCGGTGCCGCCGCCTTGGCCGCCGCCGGCATCGCCGGCATTGCCGCCGGTGGCGCTGCCGCCAAGGCCGCTGTCGCCGGTGCTGCCGCCGCTGGGGCCGCCGTCGCCGCCGGCGGGACCGCCGGTGGCGCCGCCAGTACCGCCGGGGCCGCCGTCGCCGCCGCCGCCAACCCCGCTTGCACCGCCGCCACCGCCGCCGCCGCCCGCGCTGCCGCCACCGCCGCCGCCGCCCGCGCTGCCGCCACCGCCGCCGCCTGCGCTGCCACCGCCGTCACCGCCGCCGCCGCCGCCGCCGCCGCCGTCGCCGCCTGCGCCTATCCCGCCATCGCTGGTCGAGGGGGCGCTGAGGCCGAGACCGAGGCCCTCACTGACCGATTGCGCGCCGAGGCCGAAGCCGAAGCCACCCGACGGGCCGCTCATGCCCATGCCGAAGCCGCTGTCAGCCGGGCCAGTGTCATTGGCGTTAAAGCCCATCGGGCTGGGCGCGAGGCCCCTGCCCGCCGGCGCCGCCGGCGGTCCGAGGTTCGGACCCTGCTGCGTAACCGGGCCAGATGCCGGGCCGGGGCCAAAGCTGAGGCCCTGCTCGACGCTCTGACTGACGCCGGGCGTCGCCATGTTGGTCTTGCCCAGCCCGTTGGCGATCGCCCAGCCCAGCGCCTGCGACACGTCGCTCTGGGTAAAGCCCAGCCGACCGTCCGCGGCGGGCGCTGCGGGCGTTCCCGGCGTTCCCGGCGTTCCCGGCGGCGCGGGGGCCACGGGCGCCGTCGGCGGCGCCGGAGGGGCGTTGAACGGGGTGATGGTAAAGGTCTTATTCGGGTTCGGCGCTTGGTTGGTCGGCCCCGGCACCACCGAGTAGCCCTCGTGGGGGCCGATGACGCCGAGCGGCGCGTTCGCGTTTTCCGGGTCCGACAAGTTGGGGTCGGTTTCTACGTTGACTTCGGGTCCGACCACCGGGTTGGCAAGCGTGGGGCCGATGAAGCCAAAGTCTGGGTTGGGCGCGGGTGTGGGGGCCACGTCGACCGCGACGCTTGAGTTATGCTGAGATGGCGGTGTGCCGGGGTCGACCGAGACGTTCGAGTTGTGCGCGGAGGATGGGCCGGGCGCGCCGGGGTCACCCTCGACGCCGACATTGGAGTTGGTCGGGCCGGGGCCAAGGCCGGTAGCCGGGCCGCCAAGGGCGCCGGCGTCGCCGATGCCGCCGTCCGCGCCATCCGCGCCGCTGCCGCCATATCGCTGGCCGACGTCACCGCTGCGCACGATCCACGTCGCGATCGCGTCGCGCTGCGCACTCGCCGGGTCGGCGTCCCGCCGAAACCACGGGTCTAGCGCCGGCGGGCGCCGCAGGTTGCGCGCGTTCCAGTCGGCGACGGCCGCCATCTGCCCCTCGTCGCCATAGATCCACGCCGGGGCGAATAGCCCTCCCAACGCGCCTGTCCGGTCCTGCACCATGTCGCGTAAACCCTCAGACGTTGACACCCAATCGTTCATACGTTGCCGCGATCGAGATGATCTCGACCTCGGGCTTGGCCTGCTGCGCCACCGTGACCTGCACGATCGGCGCGTGGCTGTAGCCGGTCATGCCGATCGACACCCAGCCGGTGTTGCGCACCACCGGCGGCGGCGGCGTGCCGGCGTCCCAGATCGAAGTGCCCCACAGGCCCTGATCCCAGAGATCGAGCAGGCCGGGGTCCGGCCCCGCCAGCGGCGGCTGCGGCAGCGTCACGACGTAGTCGGTGGTGGCCGAGATCTGCGGCACGAACGGCTCGCCGGCGCGGGCCGAGAACGAGACGCGCGACTGCCGCCAAGTGATGGTCTGCGAGGGCGAGGCGAACATCTCCCAGCCGCCGACCAGCGTGGCGATGTAGGGCACGCCGTCGTCGTAGCCGGTGCGGTCGGCCTGCATGATGCGGCCGGTCTGCGTGCCGAAGAACATATCGCCGCGCATCCGCATGAAGCACATCGCGTCCCAGCCGGTGAAGCGGCCCCACGCGCCGGTGGCGGCGTTGACGACGAGGCAGCGATACTTGCCCGGCGTGCCGCCCGGCAGCGTCACGAAGATGCCGCCGTATTCGTCCCACTTGCACATGGTCCAGCTGTGCTCGCGCTTGTCGAGCACCTCGGCGCGCCACGTCGGCTTGATCTGCCGGCTGACGGCGGCCAGCTCCAGCTCGGCGCGGTCCTTGGTGATGGCCCCCGATGTCGGCAGGATGCCGTCGACGGTGGCGATCAGAAGGTCGCCGCCGATCGCAAGGTGCGCGTTCATGCCGAGTGGCGGCGACATCTCGTAGCGGCCCTCTTGCCGCCAGTTGGCGGCGCTGGAGGGATCGCCGCCGGTGAAGATCAGCAGCTCCCCGAGATTGGTGCAGAACACCAGCTTGTCGTCGATGCCGTCGCCGGCGTCGATCGACCAGCTGGCGCAGAACAGCAGCTTGCCGCCCTTGGTGGCGGCGCCCGACAGCGGGATCATCGCCAGCGCGCCGCCGACCGCGTTGAGCGGCAGGTACCACGCATTCATGCTGTTCAGTTCGATGAAGAAGTAGCGGTTGCGGTACTTGCAGACGTAGGAAAGGTTGGCGCCGGCCGCGACCGGCGTGCCGGCCGGGCCGGTGATCTGGCCCGCGTTGAGCACTTCCCACGTCGTTCCGTTGTAGCGCAGCGGCGGGTCGCCGGCGTCGTTGACCGCGAGCAGCCAGTCGCCGCCCTGATTGGCGAGCTGCGAGGCGACGTAGTTGCCGCTGGTGCGGCCGCTGGCGACCATGACCGGCACCGCGGAGGTGACGTTGTAGACCTTGGCGGTGTTGGCGGCGAACATCTGGTGGATGATGCCGCTGGCGTATTCGAAGCCGGAGATAACAGGCGTTGTCTCCGGCAGCTGGCACCACTCCTCGCAACCGCCGCGCAGCTTGACGCCGCGCATGGTCGGCGCCCAGTTGTCGCAGATCACGGCGGCGCCCGGCTGCATGTAGGCGAAATTCTCGTTCTCGATGATGCCACGGGTCGGCGCCGGCAGCGTGATCGTCTCCAGCTTCTGCGCCACCTGCGCAGGCACCGCCACCCGCTTGAAGGCCTGATGCTGGCTCATGGCGGCCCCGGAAAGTAGATGGTCTGTGTCGGGATCGCGACGCGGGTGTTGCCGGAGATCGGCTTGCGGCCGATGATGATCGGCGCCGGCTGGTCGTGGCCCATGGCGACCGCGAGTGCGTCGCCATAGGTGCCCATATCCTCGGCGTAGGGCGAGCCCTTCTGCGCCTTCCACTGCCAGATCATGCCCAGCTTGAGCAGCCGCTCGTCCAGCCTGAACTCGTCGAGGTCGTTGACGAAGCGATCGCCGTAGCCGCCCGACGTCAGCTTCACGCAGTTCTTATCGAGGTAGTAGTAACTGGCGACCTCGTCCACCGCCAGTTCCGGCATCACCTGCACCTCGCCGCCGAACAGGGTCCAGCTGCCGCCGCCAATGCCGCTGTCCCACGCATCGCCGCGGCCTTGGCGGACCCACTGGTCATGGTCGAGGATGAATTGCATCGGGTCGGTGCGGCTGGTGCCGCGCCACATATTGGAGGTCAGCATCAGCCGCTTGAAATTCGCCGGCAGCGGGAAGCCGCCGGCGACACCGTCGCCGGTGATCGTGGCACCAGTGCGCAGCACCTGCCAGTCACGGGTGTCGTAGGCAATGCGCTGCGCCATTTCGTTGGCGAGCGACACCATCTCCTGCATGGTGCGGTTGCCGGCGATGTTGGAAAATACCGACGGCGGCTGTGTAACGCCGACCGTCGCGCATACGTCCTTGATCACCGACAACAGCGTCATGGCTATGCTACTTTCTCAGGCCGCACGTTCTCCGCCATCCGCACCAGCGTCTTGCGGTTCATGTTGTTGGCGCCGATCGGTTCCTGACCCGAATGCACCCGGACGTACTCGCGCAACTGCGGCAGGTCCATGCTGTCGAACTCGCTGGCGGGTTCGGCAGCTTTCTTGTTGGCGGCGTCCTCCTCGAGGATGACGTTGCGGGCGCGCAGCTGCTCCAGCTCCGCCATCATCTGCTTGTTCGGCGCCGACGAGCGGCCCTCGGCGATGTATTCCTCGGCCTTGTTCTTCATCTCGCGGCCGCCGGGTCCGAGGTTCTTCAGCTCGATGCCGTCGATCGCGGCGAGCTGCTCCACGGTGTAGACGTTGAGCGCCCGCAGCTCGGCGCGGCGCGCGTCGCTGAGAAACGGCGCAATGTCGAGCGGCATGCCGACCTTGGTCTGCGTGGCGTCGCGCTTAAACTGCTGGTACTGGTGCCGGAAGCGTTCGGCGTAGCTCTCCTTGCGCTGGCTGCCGGTGTAGGGGTCGTCGACCCAGCGGCACACGTCGGTCGAGGGAAACACCTTGATGTCCTTTGATCCGGCCGAGCGGATCTCGCAGACCTCGACATCCTCGTAGATCGGGCGGCCCTCCGCGAGACTGCGCGTCTCGTTGTGGATGGCGATGTGCTTGAACGTGACGACGAGAAGCTCGTCGGGATCCCGTGGTGGCATGAGTAAACGTCCTTCCTTGGTTGAAGTGATCAGGGGCCGCCTTCATGGAAGGAAGGCGTAAACCTACACGTCGGCGGCCCCATCACCTGCTGCTCCCTGACAAAGAGGTAGCAGGATTGCGTCAGGCTGCCGGGTTGCTATCGTACAACCGCCAGTTGAACATCGGATTTGTCATCGTAAGTTCGCCCATCCACCCGATGAACTGGGCAATGGCGTCCTTGTCGATCGGCATCTGCCCGTCACCGTCGAACAGCTTGTCGAAGTTACGCGAGGGGTGATAGCGCAGCCGCAGCGTGTCGGTGTTGAGGCCGAACGTGGTGTTGGCTGGCATGTTGGAGCCGATGCCGCCGTCGAGCACGATCTCGGCGCGCTTGCCGCCGCCGATGTATTCCAGCGCCGAGAAGCCGAGCGAGCCGAGGCTGGTGCTGCCCTGCTGGCGCTGCATCGCGACGGTGGCGGCGTCGTAGGCCGCGTAATGCTCGGGCGACATGATCAGCAGATCGGCGTAGTCACGGCCGCGCGACTGCTTGGTCATTGCGTAATTGAGCATCGGGCGGATGGTGGCCGAGGTCACCTGCGTGCCGATCGGCGTCAGCGAGATGGTGCCCGCGGCGCCGGAGGGATCGAAGGTCTTGGTCTGCCAGATCACGGCGGTGGCGCGATCGATGCCGCCGTAGACGCCGGTGTTTGGCAGCACGGGGACGGCGGTCGCAAGACCGGTGATCTGCTTGTTGCCATTGGCGGTGCCGTCGGAGTAGATGCCGGCGTCCATGGCATCTTCCAGCGCCTTCTCGGCCGCCGTCAGATAGCTCTCGAACACGTCCATCAGCTGCGCTTCGCCTTGGTTGTTCAGGATCTCCTGCATCGACAGGATCAGCGGAATAACCACCATCTTCGGCGAGTAGACCGCATCGTTGAACAGATCGATGGCCGGGTTGAGCAGCTGATCATAGCCGCTGTACCACTGCGAGACTTGCTTGCCGATCTGCAGGGTCTGGCGGATGGTCGGGCCGGAGTAGGTCTGCCACAGGCCCTTGCGCTTGAGCACGGCGAGCAGCGCGTTGTTGTTGGAGACGAGATCCTGATAGCTGGCCGATCGATCTTCGACGGCCATGGACAGCACCTGCTGGTACTGCGCGGTGGTAGCAATGTTGGGCATAATGCCTCTCCCACGGGGTTCAGATTGAAAACAGATTTCAGCTGTTCAGGCGCGCCATGGCGTTCTGAAGAGCTTCGCGAGGCGATCCACTCGGTTTCTGCTTTCGCGATGCTCCGTTTGAGGGAGCCACATCGGGATTGCCGGAAATAGAGCGATCAGTCTGTCGGGTCTGAGCCGTCGTGGTGCGGGTCTGAGCCGCGTGTGTGGCGGGGTAGAGTAGCTCCGCCCGTCTATATGCCGTCTCGAGATCGAAGCCCAGCTTGAGCTCCTGCTCGATCGGCACTCCCAGTTCATCAAGCCGCGGGTGCGTGTCGGCAAAGATGTCGAGCGCGCTGCGCACCTGAGTGAACTGCTGCTGAGTATGCATCTGCTGTACGGTCTGTTTCAAGCCGCTAATTTCGTTATATAGCGCCCCGATCTGGCTGGCGGCGGCCTGCTGCTGGTTGCCCTGCTGGACCTGACGCAGCTGCTCCGGCGATGAATTGAGGATGTAGTGGGCGATGTCGCGCAGGCCAATCTTCTGCCCGGTCTGCGGATCCTTCAGTCCGAGATTGTTGACGATCTGGTCGAGGCCGGCGATTGGGTCGGCGCGCAGCTTGGTTTCGATGGTGGTGTAATTGTGCAGCGCCTGCTCCAGCGTGGTGCCGTGCTCCTGCGCCATCTGATGAAAGCGGGCAATCGGCTTGAACGCCTCGGCGACGCCCTGATACTGCTGCGCCGCCTTGCTGAACTCCTGATGCATGCGGTGGACGTCGCCCCGCACTGTCTCCGGCGTGTCGGCCCAGTCGCGCTTGGCGCCCTCGGCCATCCGCTGCAGCGGCTCGGCGTAGGGCGCGTGCGGCGGCAGCCGCTTGTAGGCCTGCGGCTGGCCGGGCTGCGCCGGGGGCGCGGAAGGCGCGGCGTTTTGCGCCGCCTGCGCGTCATCGGGCGCCTCGGGCTTCTGGCGGGGCGCGAACCGGCCGCGGTCGCGCGGGATCGTCTGGTCGCCCTGCGCCTCCGGCGGCTTGCGCAGGTTCAGCTTCGGCGTCTCTTCCGGCGGGTTGTTGTGGCCGGCCTTGGCCTCGGCAGCCTTGGGGGTGGGCTTTTCCGCCGGCTTCTCGCCCTTCGGCGGCGGGCTGTTGGCGCGGTCGAACGCGGCCTGCAGGCTGTTCCGCACGCTGGCCCGCTCCGGGGCCGGCGCGGTCTGGGCGCCGATCGGGTTCGGCAGCGACGGCTGGCTCGGGTTGATCGGGGTTTCGTTGGGGGTCGAGGCGGGGGCGGAGGGCGCGGCGCTGGGCGGCGCTGATGGGGCGCTGGTGTCAGACATGGGTGGCTTCCTTCCTAAGACGCAAACTGCGGACAAGTTGTCCGCATTGCGGACACTATGTCCGCACCTTGGTAATCGCTTTCCGCAGGGCTTCCCGGCGCGCGGCCTTGGCGGCCGGCGTCATTGAGCCTGCGCCCTTCGGCTTGGCGGGCAGCTTCTCGTTGCCGACCTCGATCAGGCCGAGCGATCGGCCGACCGCGCGGTACTGGCGCTTCGAGGTGTAGAACTTGCCGTCGACCTGCTCCAACGGGTCCATGGTGTCCGAGATCACCATCGGCGTCGGCAGATCCGATCGCGGCGGCTGTAGCACGTCCCGCTTGACCCGCCACCTGCCGGGGGCGATTTCGACCAGCTCAACCATTTGTTCCCTGCCTGTTCAGGGGCGCAAAAACCGCCGTGGTTTTGCGCCCCCCTGCCTA
>Ga0193738_1000467_pt1 | contig 20946 bp, 16 predicted proteins | sample L2a1metaG_FD_144927 | JGI IMG/M metagenome (GOLD analysis project Ga0193738, IMG submission 144927) | Soil microbial communities from a riparian zone of the East river system, Colorado, United States - L2a1 | ecosystem: Environmental > Terrestrial > Soil > Riparian zone | place: USA: East River...
AATAATAAAGCTGCTACCCAGATGCGGTCACAATTGGGAGTAGGTTTTGCAGCAAGGTTTAAATAGATTAATATTTTTATAGTAGCCTAAAGTCCCGTTATTTTGTAACGGGATTTTGCTTTTTCCCGAAGAATTGCTTCGGTTCAACCTTAAACTTTTCGATCTTGAATAATGAGTCGTATCAAATAAAGTTGCCACAGTTTGAAGGTCCGTTTGACCTGCTTTTATTTTTCATTGAGCGTGACGAACTGGATATATATAATATCCCGATCACAAAGATCACGAACGATTTTCTTGATTATATACATGGCCAGGAGTCGTTGAATATTGAATTATCCAGCGAGTTCATTTTATTTATTTCCACCTTAATGCGGATCAAAGCAAAAATGCTTTTACCAAGAAAAGAATTAGATCCGCAAGGAAACGAGATCGATCCAAGACAAGAGTTGATAAATAAGATACTCGAGTATAAAAAATTCAAAGAAGCATCAGCACAGATGGCTGAGATGGAAGCTAACCGGATGCTGATGGTGAAAAGGGGAAACCTGCAAAAAGAATTATCTAAAATAGGGGAGGAAGCAGCGGAGGGCACCGAAATACAGACTGTCACTATGTTCAGGCTGATGCGGGCATTCGAAAGAGTAATGCAGCGTTATCATGATACAAAGAACAAACCTGTTCATACTGTTATCCGGTATGAATATACCATGGAAGGCAGCAGGGATTTTATGCTTTCAAAAGCACAGGAGGAAAAAACGCTTTCATTCGAAAAAATATTTGGCAATTGTGATAACAGGGTGCATGCTATTTTTCTTTTTCTTAGCCTTCTTGAATTAGTGCAGCAAAAATTTTTGAAGATGGTGATGGGTGAAGGAAAGAACAATTTTATAATTGAATATAATGAGCCGGAAAACAGGCTGGCTGAAATGGAGGATCAAATTGAGCCGCAATAATATTTTCACAATGCAATTCCTGGTTGGTTCAGGAAATTTGCATGCATTATTAACTACAAACCTAAAATTTTACAAATGAAAAGATCAGCAACCGCCAATTGGAAAGGCTCCGGTAAGGAAGGAAGTGGTAAACTACTCACACATTCCGGGGTAATAAAGAATAAACCTTATGATTATAGCAGCCGTTTTGAAGATGGCACTCTTACAAATCCCGAAGAGTTAATTGCAGCTGCACACGCAGGTTGTTATTCAATGAAGCTCAGTTTTGTTTTAGGTGCAGCTGGTTTTACTCCCAGCCGTATAGAAACAAAGTGTACAATAAGCCTGGAAGGCGGTGTAATAACCGGCAGTCATCTTGAAGTAAGAGCAAAAGTTCCAAAATTGAAAGCAAAAGATTTTCCTCAATACGCTGAAGAGGCAAAAACGAGTTGCCCGGTAAGTAAAGCTCTTGGAGCTATACCTATTACTTTGGATGCGCAGCAGGTAAAAACCTTTAAAGCAAAAGAGGACCAACCAGGTGAATAAATGATCTAAATTTTTTTAAGTCATCCTTGATATCGGGTTGGCTTTTTTTATTCATATATCCAAAGCAATATTGGCTTTGAAGATTGGCTGATCAAGGGTTTTAATTGCTGAAGAAATTTGGGAGATACAGTTGGACAACCATCGCTTTGACAGATCTCGTCCTGCACTTCTGTTTCGGGCACACATTCATGAGAATGTAAAACGACAAAACGTTTAAATGCGTTGTTGTTTGTTTTATCCAGACCATAAAGTTTGTAGGCTAATCCGAATCGCCCATAATATGAATTCCCGATCTTGTATTTCCCCAAAGAGCTACATCCGTAACCGGGTTCATTGGAATATTTTCTTCCTTCCAGCCACATTTCATTACAACGGCCATGGGTAACAAGCCCGGACCTTTGAATGCTATCTTTATCGACATCATATACGAAGAACCTGTTTTGACCAGAAGGCAATGTCATATCAATAAAAAAGCAGATGGATTCATTATATCCGTTCTTTTTAATGAACGAGATCGCCTCAGATGATTTCTTTTTCAGTTTTTCAACTTCAGCATTTACTGCACGGTATTCTGTTTCGGTGTGAATGGAATTAGTTGCTTTAATTCTTTTCCAAATACCGGAAGAAGTAAACCAGGAAAACAAAAGAAGAAAGAATAAAAATACGAGTAAGGTTTTGGTCCCGGGCATAAAAACTGGTTAAGCTTGAATGAGACACTTAACCAACGAAAATCCACAGGGATATTTTTATTAACTATGTTAAAGGTTTTTAAAAAGGCCCTCCTTTAATTAATTGTAAAAAAAGGTCCCGCAAAAGCAGGACCGGGATCCAAAAACACACTAATAACACCTTTATTCGGTGATCAGCAACGGACTGAATAGTATTTATACTGACCGGAACTTACCATTATCCGAATTCGATTAATGATTTCAAAGTTTAAATAGTTTACAGATATTGAGGAGCTGCAACTGTGACCAGCTGTTTTTCACCGTCAAAATGGTTTTGTGATGGTCTTTTTATTTTTTGCCATTTCCAATAAGTGAATGAACGCAATGCCCATTCAAATGGACCCATTGTGTATTTTTTCATCCACCAGGTGCTGAATAAAAGCTGTAATGCAAATACGATAAGGAATAAAATGAAGCCTTCAGCAGGAGCCACACTTTTGAATTTGTTTGTCAGCAGAAAATATGGAACAAGTACAAGAGATTGGATCAGGTAATTGCTCAATGCCATTTGTCCAAAGGATGCCAATGGCAGGAACCATTTTTCTTTTACTGATCTTGAAAGACTGATGAGTATCGTTGCATAAAGAGTAACACATGCCGTGGTCAACACATACCACAGCATGCGAAAGATCAACGATGCAGAATAGATCAACCACTTGATTGCAAGTGCCTTCCTGATGACAGGATAAAGATCATCAAGGATAAAATAATAAAAAGGAATTAATATCGCAGTTACTACTAATGATATTATAAGCAAGCGGCTTCTGATTTTTTTATTCTTATTTATTTTTTTCAATATGCCGGCTTTGCTGATCCAAAAACCTAATAAGAAATGAAAGAGCATTTCAATATAAATGCCATACATCTGGTGATAGATCTTGAAAAATTGCCAATTGTATTGCAGATAATCAGGATAGTTATTGGGCTCCACAAGCGTACGGGTTTGTGACCAGACATTGCCGAAAAGAATATAGACAATACCACTTATCATAACGGCAAACACTATTCCGAGCACTATAAACAATGGACGACTGCTTAAATTTCGTATCAGTAATAAGAAGAATCCTGCGGCGCCATAAAACATCAATATATCCCGGGAACTTATTAATACTGCATGAATAAAACCAATAAGAAGAAGACCAATAAGTCTTCTTGAAAATACCGGCAACAGCGATGAATTGTTTTGTTTTGCCTTTTCCAGCTGTACATGAAAACCTATTCCAAAGATGAGAATTAGCATTGTGTACATCCTGCTTTCAATGAATATCCATTTTGGCCATGCAATGATCTCGTCTAGCAAAGAATTCGAATAGTTATTATCGGGCCCGTTATCACTGACACAAAATATAAACAATACCCCGGCTAATGCAAAGCCACGAAGTATATCGAGGCTTTTGTCACGGTTCGATGCCGATAGCGGCTGAAGAAGAGTGGACATAAAAAAATGATTTTGGTTACAAAAGATATGTGGATGCAAATTAGATTTGACAACAAGCGAAATCAATATGACGAAAGTTTACCCTTTAAATACGATCTGCAATCATCCATCGAAAAGTTCCCCGGGAGAAGATTAAATATTTATTGGTGAATGCGTTGCAACGGGAATAGTATGATGAAAGATCAAGTGTTAGTAGCTATATGACGAAAGTTTTTAAGAAAAATTATCCGCAGGATCCGGTGGAAAGTTGGAGTGGAGATAGGGTTATTTTCCGAAAGCTTTATTGATCGCTTCAGTTCTGTTCTGTACATGTAGCTTTTCATAGATCTTATGAATATGGATGCGTACTGTACCGGTAGTAATATGTAATTGCTCTGCGATCTCTTTATATAACAAACCCTTTGCAAGTAATTGCAGGATCTCCTTTTCCCTGTTTGTTAACAGATCAAGGAAAGGATTTTTTTTATCGTTGTCGCGAAAAAGATTCACCATCTTCCTGGCAATGTTGGCACTCATGGGGCTTCCTCCTTCGTGTAATTCTTTTACCGATTCTGCAATATGAAGGAGGCCAGTATTTTTTAGCAAATAACCGGAGGCGCCGGCTTTCAATGCTTCAAACACTTTGTCATCGTTTTCATATACTGTAAACATCATAAACTGTGTGCCGGCACTTTTATCTTTGACCTGTCGAATACATTCGATACCATTCATACCCGGAAGATTTATGTCCATGATCACAATATCTGGTTTGATTTCAGGGAGATGTTCACGTGCCTCTTCACCTGTTTTGAAGGTGCCGACAACAAGAAAATCGGTACTTAGAGAAATGAAATCTTTTAATCCATTTCTTACCACATCAAGGTCTTCAACAATGGCTATGGAAATGCTCATCTTCGAAATTAAACTCGTATTAGTTGATAAACAATATGACGAAAGTTAATGATTCAGAGGAACATTTATCGTTATTAGCGTTCCTTCCACGGTTTCTATCTTAAAAGTCCCTTTTAACTCCTTTACCCGGTTGTTCATACTGACCAGCCCATTACCCCATGAATTTTTGGTTGAATTATTTATTCCTATTCCATTATCCCTGATCTGTATACAGAGCCATTTAGTAATTTCAATTTTAATAAACACTTCTGTTGACTGCGCATGTTTTACAATATTATGTAAGGACTCTTTTACAGTTAAATAAATATTTCTTCTGAATTCGCTGCTTACATACTCCTGTGAGATGTTATCTGGTTCTTCTACATGGCAAATGATACTATTTTGTGCGAGGTATTCCACGGCATAAGCCCGTGTATAAGAAAGCAGATCACTCAGTGTATCATTTTTTTCATTCAAAGCCCATACGATCTCGCCCATTTTATCGATCATCTCATCTGAAAAACTCCTGATGCTGCTCACTTCTTCTTCGATAGGCAAATGCTTTTGTCTTTTCATACCAATGGCCTCGCTAAGAAATTTTATTTGAGAAAGCCCTGCCCCGAGATCGTCATGCATATCTGTGGCAATTCTTGTTCTTTCTTTTTCGATCGCTTGTTTTTTTTCAAGCATCACTCTTTGCAATTCCAGCTTGCGATTGATATAATATCTCAAGGCCAGTAAGATCAGCGCAATTAAGGCAACCGCGACTATCGATTTAAACCACCATGTTAACCACCACGGAGGCAGAATGGTAAAAGAAAAAGATGATTCTACTGCTGGATATAATCCATGAACAAAAGTTGCTTTTGCTTTTAAGGTATATTCACCAGGTGACAGGCTTACGAAATTGATGGAGGAATTGGTTGACGGTTCACTCCAGTTTTCATTGCCGCTTCCTTCGAGCAGGTAGCTGAATCTTGTTTGGTTTTCATCGATATAGGTAGGCGCTGAAAGATGAAAAGCCAGGTTATTCTGAAAATATTTTAATTCCCGGTTTTGCGGGATGGCTTGTTCACCTTTGTTGCTATAAACAACATCAAAGAAATCAAGTTTAGGTTTCCAATCCGTCACCGCGGGTCTGTTTGGATTATAAGTAGCAATGCCGGCATCGGTTAATATCCATATCATGCCATTTGCAGATTGTACAACTTTTGTAGTTGGCAAATTAAGATTATTACTCTTAGTAACATTTTCGATCAAAAGATCATTGTTGGCAATTTTTATCTTGTCAACACCCGATGGACTGCAAGCCCATATATTGTTATCGTGATCACGATAGAGGCGGGCAATAAAATTTTCAGATAAGCCATCTTTTGTTGTGATATTCCTTACAGACCGTATTGTTAAGTCGCTTAATGAAATAATAAAAATCCCCTGGTGTCTTGTGCCGATCCAAACATTGCCTTCCCCATCCACGGTGATCGACCGGGGGCTATTCGTAGTTATTGTGTCAATTTTTTTCAGCAATGTAAGCCTGGCATCGCTTCCATGACCCGAGATCTCAAAACAAAATAATTTGTTGCTCCTCGGCGCTACCCAAATGCGATTCTTTTTATCGATCGTAAACTGGTCGGTCATGTATTCAAATGACTCACTTAAAATTTTGTTACCGGTGAAAACAACAATTTTTGACGATGTCGCTACGAGGTTTCCATTGTTATCCAACAACGCATCGGTAAATCCTGATGCAGTATCCGGATCGGTATAATAAGGTTTAAGCGTAGGGTGTTCCCCCGAAGTCTTATCCCACGAATAAATATTATTTGCACTTGTTATAAATCCTTTTTTTCCGAAAACAAATCTTCCGAGCGTCAATTTTGAATTGTCGAATGAAAATCTTTTGGATTGCCCGCGGGGAAGGGCAAGCCAGGCCTGGCGATGACCGGCATCGTACAACCAAACGGAGTCAGTAAAAGGCGTTACTGAAATGTCATTTACGTTCAATCCGGGTTTATATTGGGGGAAATAAACCAATTGCTGATTTGACAATTTGCAAAGACCCGTATGTTCATTAGTAAACCACATATTATTTTCCTGATCCTGGAAAATGGAGGTCTGAAAATCTATCGTTAACCCGTTTTCTTTTGTGAACAAGGTAGTATCGCCACCGGGGCTTATTTTGTAGACTCCTTTTAAAGTGGTTACCCATAGGTTATTTTGGCGATCCTTGCAGATATAACGCGGCAAGATACCTTCTGGGAAATGAGCTGAATAGGGGAATGGTTTTAATAAAATATTTTTTCCATCGAACCCGTCAAAAATGTAAAACGCTGCAAAGGATGAGATCCAGAGTTGGTTGGCACCCGGGCTGAACATGCATACGGCGTTAACTCCTAATTTGTAAGCGATCATTTTTTTTTCGATAAGATCATAAACCAAAAGATTGCCGACATTATATTTATAATCAGGGTCTGAAACAATAAATAGTTTCTTGTCGAATTCGATGGCCCCATTTAGTGATATAGCCTCTGTTCCTTCAGGCATTCCTGAAAGATCAATTTTTATAAATTTCCTGTCCTGCAATTTGAATAAACCTTCATCAGCAATAGCATAAAAATATCCATCGCTGCATTTAATTAATTTGTTTATAACCGGGGTAAAATTATCAGTGGGCGTAAAGGTTTTGAGCCTGCCATTGACGATATAATTTATTTGTTGAGAGTTGACTAATACCCACACGGAGTCATCACCCATTTCTACAATATCGTTAACAAGAGAATTGCCCAGGCCGTTGTTATAATCAAAATTGGTAAAACGGCTGCCATCATACATACTTAATCCCCCATAAGTCCCAATGTATAATTTCCCCTTGCTATCCTGGAACATGAATTTTGCCTTGTTATTTACCAGGCCTTCTCTTGGAGTATAATGAACAAAGGGATATTGTCCGCCGGATCCTGCGGGTTGTGAAAAGCTATTTGCACAAATAAAAAAGCATGCAAGAATGAGGGCGGTTCGTTGCATACTTAAATTTACTTATAATAAATTTTATACAAAAGAATGATCAGGATTTGAAATCTTCCGGCCATTTGGACTCGCTCATTTGCTCTTGTATCCGGTCTATATCGCCAAAAGAACTGACCAAGACATCTTTGCCATTTATGACAAGGTCTTTTGTAAAGCAATTCGCACTAGCCCATGGCCACCCATAAATACCTGCATCAAAAATCGAAATAAATGAGGTTTCTTTCACCACAATTTTTCCGCAGGTGGACGGATACGCGACAGCCGGAGATAGACCGTGCATTGACCCCGGTGATGTGTCTGGTGTTCGAATGCTTTAAAGATCCAGCCTAAACGGGTGGCGCTACGCTTACCTCCCGGCAGATCCTGTGTAACGACTTCGTTAAGCTTAGCAAAGTCCATACTCTTTATTGCATTGATCATAAAATCGTAGCTCGTTTTTACATAATACACCACAGAATCTTTATTTTGAATGGCTGGCAATTTTTCAAAAACCTGCGGCGGCTTAAGGAACGTATTTTGAATGATGTTGCTTTGGAAGCCGGTACTAAAAAAGGCCATTCCTGCAGTGGCCTGAGATAAATGCAGCATTTGCTGTGCAAAGCTGCGTATACTATCGTGTGCCCGGAAACCGTATTTGTCAGCGGGCATCGCATCAAGATATTCCTGGGTGTATGCTTTGGCACGTTCCCAATCGTTTATCAATTGTTGCTTCAGCAATTCATTGGGTGAGTTTTGTGCATTGACGAAGAAAATGCACAACGTGAGGAGTAGGCTATAGAAAGCTTTCATGTTTATTTACTTTTTATAAAAGTTAATTATTTTTTAATTGACGTTAATTTTTGATAGGAATAATATCTTCTATACTTGAATTGTTTCTTTCTTCTTCATCAGTTGCCATTTCCAATAGAATACTAATCAAATATCCATTGAAATTTATCCCGATGCAACGGGTAATTATTCAAATCATATTTATTCATCGACACTTTAATCGAATCATCTTTCCATTTGCCGGCCAAGTACAAATGATTTGTATCAGTCATCGAATAAACCATGTATGTAGAATCGATTATATCCCAATTCCACTCATTTTTGTAAAAATAGAAGTGTATGCCCCGGTGAACTGTATCAACAACGGCATTGTTGTGCATAATAGAATCGGTTGAAAGCTTTACAGAACTATGACGTCGGTCTATGATCACCTGCTTCCACCGATGGCTCTCTGTCTGCAGAGGTGGCAATGTGTCGGTGCCCCTGATAAAAAATTCAGTATTGTAAATTCCGGTCAAAGGCCTGGGACGACGAATGCCTTCATTCCACATATCCCGGTTTTCAGAGATATGTTTGTATAGCATACAACTAATTAACGTGAAAAGCGAAACCTGCAAAATTTTTTTCCAGGCACCATGGTTTATCAATGGTGTATATGCAACGGCTGTCGCAGTTTTGTTGAGAAAGAAAATATTTGCCAGTCTTCTTCTATCCTGCCACAAAAGGATAATGGCAATGAGTAAGAGATGTGATGAAAAGTTTTTTACTGGAACGCCATAGCAGAAGTTTATCATCACTACTACGCTCATGATCCCTGTCAGGATGATAGCGCCAACTGTCGTTGTTTTTCGATGCAACAGTAACAAACCACCGACGACTTCGCCCAATCCAGTAAACATGATAAATGGTTTTGAATAACCGAGGAAATGCCAGAATGAGTCTGATGGCGTTTGCATGCCGTGACGAAGCTCCAGTGTTGAAACTGGCAGAGTCGCTTGTAAAGGATATAATTTATGAAATCCATAACTGAACATTATGAATGCAAGATATAATCGCAGGTATAGCAAAAGCAACTGGTTGAGTTTTTCATAATTTATACTTCTTCTGTCAGCAAGACTCCATATCAATACAATCAACAACGCCAAAAGTAAAATGCTGAATATGAAGACATAATTAGCTGTATCATCCCAACTTTTTTCAAAAGGTTTGATTAGCGCCACTTCAATGCCAAAAAAGAGCCTACCTGTTTTTAAGATAGAAAATTCCAGCAAATCATAAAATGGTTTTGTGACCGGTTGAGTAAATTCAAATGCATCCAGTGGAAATGGAAAACAATACAAAATGAAATAGACAAAGAGAAAACGGAACAAGATCTTTTGTGGAAGTGTCCACACAGGACCAGCAGCAAGTGGTGGTTGCATATTGGTTTGGTTTAAATATTTGGCGCTACTAAACAGGAATAACAGGAAATCTCAATTGGAATAAGGTGGATATTAGGGTTGCTCACAGAAGTCTTATCAAAATAACTTAAAAAATGAACAAAGTCAATCAATCTCAATGCAAATTAGTTTTGCATTTATAAATCCTCACCGTGATCAATGTTTGTTGTAGTAATGTATTAATAGCTTCCGTACAGTTACTTGTATGCAGTTTTTCATATCTCCACCAATACCAAAGTCTTTTAAATTCTTCAAAATGAAAAAGGTTTGCAAACGCAAACCTTTTTATTAAGTGGTTTTTACTGTATTACGAATTTTGAAACCTGTTGATCAGAACCTGTTTTCAATACCAGCATATATACTCCCTTAGCAAGACCATTCAATGAAATCCTTTGTTGGTTTACTGCACCCTGAGTTGTAAATGTCTTTACTGTTTTGCCTTCTGCATTTAAAATACGGATGTAAGAGTGTGATGTATTTTTTATTGACCACTGCACATAGAGAAAATGAGTGGCGGGGTTGGGATAAATTTTAAATCCTTTCGGAATTATTTCCTGACCTCCTGTTTCATTTGCAACCCTTGTTAGAATTTCAGAGTTGGAAGAATTGGTATTGCAAGGGCCTAAATAATCACCATGTGCAAGGTGATTGGCAACCGACCCTTGAAGCACACTAAGTGTTGTCCATTTTCCTTTGAGATCGCGATGACAGATATATACTTTATCAAGATTCTGTCCTGAAATGATATTTACGGCTTTTATTGTTTTTGAGAACTGTGCTGTACAACCCGTGGCATCGGTAACTGTGACATTGTAATTATATGTTCCGGGAATTGCTGGACTCACTGTTATTTGTTGTGTGCTTTGTGCTGGTACAGTTGACCAATTATAACTATAAGGTGCATTGCCGCCTGATGGTGTTGCCGTAAGTGTTATTGATGATGCAGGATGATAGCCAATATAAACGGTATTTAAATTACCGCCGGGAGTAATGGCAAATGCATCCGAAATGGTAGCAGATAAACTTGATTCATGACATGAGATTACAGAATTATGTAAGCGAAGTAAATGAAACCCGACAGCTCCATCGTCCAAAGTGTAATGGATACCATATAATAATATTTTCCCGTCCGCTTGAATAAAAATTTCTCCTGAGTTAATTCCAGAATAGGTAATGGCAGTATTTGGATCTTGTATGGAGTTTAGCTCAAATATTCCATTTCCGTTAAAATTTGGATCATGACTACCATCCGGCTTAAGCTTAATGAAAAATCTATTATTGTCATAAATATCAAAATCAGGAATGTAATGGCCTGATAGTAGAAAGTAGCCGTCATCTTGTATTTGAATTTGGTTAACAAATTTGCTGTATCCGTTAAAGTCAGAGATAAGAATTTTAATTCCATCGTCATCAAACTCCGTGTCCAATTCACCATTTGAATTATAACAAAAAAGCGCCGCATCATTTGTATTTAAAACGTTATTAGAGTATGATCCTCCTAGATACAATTTATTATTTTTTATAACGAAACCTCCTACCCCTATCCCTGCAGAAATTGGCCAATTGACGTCAAATAAAATGGATCTGGCACCATTCTCATATAATTGTTTAACCAGTAGCCTACGCTCTGTGTTGCTCTGATTTATCAGGACTTCACAATAAATGAGACTGTTATCATTCCCTTTTTTTACACCGAGAAATAAAAATATAGTCGTTTCTAAAATTACTTTGCTATTAATACCAAAAGTTATATCGCTTGTGCCATCGCTGTTTAATCTTTGTATGACCCCATAACCATTGGAGACATCATCATCATAAATGTTTTCTAGGATAATAATCTTTCCGGATTCTTGGATGATTAAGGTCGTATAATTGAATGAAAAGGCAAAATCAGTTATCACAATACCATTATTCCCAAAACCATTATCTAACATCCCGTTGCTCGTAAGTCTCAGTATCGATTTATTAGTTCCCAGAGAAAACAAGACGATAATTTTCCCGTCGGCCTGGATCTCGATGTCAAATATGTCGCTCATTCCTATTATTGGAACATTAAGTTCGAGTCCGATTTCGAACTTTCCGTCATTGCTAAATTCATTATCCAGACTGCCATTTGAATTAAATCTGAAGATAATGACATCGCCTGGATAGGTTATTACTCCTGCAAGAATTTTTCCATCTGTCTGGATAGCCTGATTGTTTTTAAGATGAGCATTATAGTACCCCTGTATTAACGAAATGCCATTATTACCAAATGACAAGTCAAGAGTGCCATCTTGTGGGTGAGCATGCAGCATAATCAGTAAGAAACAATTGAGGGAGATTAATATTTTTTTCATAAATGAATATTTAGTGTTAAATAAATCAGTTTCTATGCTCTGTCAATAGTTACTCTATAGATACTTTTTTTCACATCCACAATTGGCAATACGATCCCTGCTGCCCATTCAGGCTGCTTTTTTATAGTTCAAATTTTCCTGGATTATTAAAAGGTTCGTTTCAGAAGAGTGCGGAAGAAGTTGAATGACTTAGTTAATCAAACATAAACTTTAAAGAATCTATTCTTATCACACTTTAGTGTGAATCACATACTGAACATTTACTAATTTACTTTCATTGGATATAGAAGGAAAGTTATCTTGAGTAATTAAGACAGATGGATGAGTATTGACGGTCAACCGGGTGATGATCACTCATCATCGATGATTTACACAAAAAGGATGCAATGATCTATGCAACCGTATTCATTACTCCCAATTGCTCCATCAGCAGCATCTGGTCGGCAATAAGCCAGTGACTGATAATTTTATTATTCTCAATTTCATAACTTATAGAAATAGGGAACTCCACATTTTTATAAGTTGGTGGTATGCCGTTCAACTCACCTTCATGCCGCCCCTTGATCCTTCCCCTCACCACTACACGGTTTCCTTCGGCCAGCATTTCATCAGCAAAAATTTCATAAGCAGGAAAAACAGAGTCGAAAAACTCAATATGTTCTATCAGCGGCTTGTCTGATAAATATTTTTCCAGGAGTTCTCTTGTTTTTTTTACTCCGCTGACGGCATTGAAATATTCAATTACCAGTTCTTTGTTTTTTTGTAAGTTGTCCATAAAAAATGTTTTATCAAATGTACTTTCAGTATAATAGGGATTGTTAACAGATTTGTTGCAAAGATTTATTCTTTTGTTGCAGAATGGTTTTTTCGCCGGATTGCGGATGGCAGGAAACCAAACATTTCATTAAATGCCTTGCTGAAATGACTCTGCGTTTGAAAACCTGTTTTAAAAGCCGCTTCTCCAACAGTTATATCTGTTGTTTCCAGCCATTCCTTTGCTTTTTGCAAACGAATAGTTCTTATATATTTTGCCGGCGGTTGTTGTATCAGCGGTTTTAATCGTCTGAAGAGGCCGGCACGGCTCATGTTCATTTCCCTGCTTAATACCGATGCATCAAAGAGCTCATTTTCTATATTGGCAATGATCACTGCATTTATTTTTTGCAGGAAAGCCGCTTCTTTCGGGTAAAGGATCGATAACTGGGCCACCAGGTTATCCGCTTTTGCAAAATGGGATCGCAACCGTTTTCTTATTTCATCATAATAATCAGGTATTACTTTTTTGGTAGCATGTTCAGCAGGTTTATTATTTTTTTCCAATTCACTGCCAGGAACCGCTACCGGAAGGCTTAGCTCAAAAAATGTTTTTTTGTTTTCCTTATCTCCCTTTACGATGACCTGTTGTTTGCATTCCCGAACAATTTCTGCTACATGTGAAAGATCAATGCCTGTGTTAGTGATCGTTATTTTAAATTCTTTTTTCTCAATGCTAGCCGCTAGCGCAACCGTATTGCCATGCGGCGTGTAACTAATGATATGACAGATCAACGAGGTCATATCCTTTATGACAAGGTCGGGCCGGAATGAAAGCAACAGTTTTTTTTCATTGGATGCAAACCTGAGCACTATCCCATGTGATTGTGCAAAGGGTTGAAGCATGCTTACAATTTGTTTTAATAATTCTATGATATCTGTTGTTGTAGGGTGGATCATATTTCGTGGTATCCTAATTTCTAAACAGGAATAATAGGAAATCTCAATTGGAATAAGGTGGGAATAAGGTTGCTATACAGAAGTCTTAACAATATAACTTAAATAATGAACAAAGCCAATCAATCGTAAAGTAATTTGGTTTCCCTTTTTATAAATCCTAACCGTGATCAATGTTTGTTGTAATATGGAAGAATACTGAATATAAAATTTCCATCATACAGTTACCGCTTCCTTTTGCAACACCGCAATTGCATAATCCTGTATCGAATGAAGCTGAACAGGAATTTTTTTCAATGCCGGCTCCATATCGATCGCATCGCCATTTGCATAAAAGATCATAATACCTGCAAAAACTTTTTGCAAAGGATCAGTTGCTTCTTTCATTTGTTGCTCCAACGCGACGACAGGGATGTAATTAACAGTAAATGAATGGCCACTATTGTTTTCAAATTCTTTTACAACCTGTGCCGGGCAAACAGGCTCTGGTCCGCCAATTTCCAACACCTGGTTTTCAGCAACCGGATTGTCAACACTTGCTGCTGCAAATGCAGCAACATCTTTATAAGAAACGTAACTTACGGGATTAGTTCCATCACCAGGTATCTGAGCAGTATGTTCATCATAGTTAAATCCTAAAGCAGGACTTAGCCACACTTCCATAAATATGGATGCCTGGAGAATGGTATATTTCATACCGCTGTTCTTGATTGCCAGTTCTGCAGTTTGCTTGGCTTTGGTAAGCGGGTTATCCATCGCCTGTTGATGACGGAATGAAATAAAAATAAAATGTTTTACCCCTGCTTCTTTTGCAGCCGCCACCAAACTGAGGTTGCCATCGTGATCCACTGTTTGTATGTTATCACCTTCCTGGTGCGAAATAGTGGAAGTGACAGTGGTGATCACCGTATCACAATCTTTGCAGGCAACAGCTAATGACGCTTTATCCTTAAAGTCGCCTTCAGTTAAAAAACAGCCCATTTGTTTTAATGCATTGATCTTTTCTGGTGCTGAAGTTTTTCTTACTAATGCTCTGACTTTTTTTTGTTGAGCTGTAAGCTGGCGGCAGATCTCACTGCCGAGCAATCCTGTTGAACCTGCTACGAGTATCATAAATATTTGTTTTGGTTTTTGAAATTAAGTTTAGAAATACTGAATACAAGCTTCGATGAGTAATTGCAAGGTATGGACGAGTATCGACCGATTATCAGCTAATAAAACACCTGGTTCATATCCTTTCTGTAAACTCTTACGAAGACCTAAAAATAGTACTAATAGCAAGGCATTACCAATACCTCAATTGGGGTAGGGTTGTAAAAATCAATAGAAATACCTTACTTCAATGTATGGAACTACCGGTTATAAAGCATTTATCACCCGAAGACCAGGAGCTCATTATCCAATCGCAGCAAAAGGTTTTATCAGAAGGGGATGAAAAAGGGTTTATTGCCATCGAACCCTTTGCTGATCTGTTGGACAAGGTGGGAATGCATGATGAATCAAGGCAATATTTCCGGAAAATAATATATTCTACGGATGATATCTTAACACAGGCCAGGTGTTGGCGTAAGATCGCTTTTTCCCTTCTTGGTCAGCGGGACTTTAATGGTACTGCTGAGGCTGCTGAATGCGCAGCTGCTTTGGCTCGCCAATTACCAACAATAGACAAGAAAGGAAATGAAGAATATGTACGAATACTTCATGTTTCTGCCAATTCTTATTATTTCCAGCTAAAGTTTGAAAAACTGGAAGCGATCGTAAAAGAAATAAAAACAGTTTTGCCTGATATCACTGATATAGAATTGCGCTGCAACCTTCTGCATGCGATCAGTATTGCGATATATGTTAAATACCGTTGGTATCAATTTCCGGAAGAGGCATTTACTCATCTTGAATTGCAACTCCAGCTCACCAGCCAGTTGAGGGATAATTTTCAGCATGCTTATACACATTGCATCGCCGGTCATTTTCATATGTTCAATGAAGAATTCACGATAGCGAGAGAACATTTTTCAAAAGCCATTCAATTGCTGGAGGGGAAGAATTTTCATGCACTGCTGATCGCATATAATTATACTGCTGTGAGTTACCGCATGCAGGACAATATCCCGATGACAGAACAATGGGCGTTGCTAACACTGGAGAAAGCAAAACAAACATCCAATTTTTCTTATGTCCCTTTTTCGTATGCTAACCTGGCATGGGTCAATGCAAAGCGAAACAACTGGCTTTATGCGGAAGATTATGCGAGGAAAGCAGCTGATGACTGGTCAGCCACCGGATTAAGCTGTAGTTATGCGTTTCCCTTGATGAATTGTTTATTACAGAAAAAAGAATTTAATGAAGCCGGTCAACTCGCATTTAAACTATTGCATCCAAGATTGAAAAAACTACCGGACGTACTGACAGAAAAATTAAGAACAGCAGTTAAAGCATGGGTTAGTGATAATAAAATTGAACTGGGCAATAGTCTCGCAGATGTAATTGATGAAGCAAAACTCACCGGTTATTTCTAATGAGTAATACTATTTACATATTACACCGGAATACTTTACTTGCTGAAACACTGGCATGGACGTTGCATTTGGGAACAGACTTGAAAACTTATAGTCTGCAGGATCCGCAACAATTAAGCACGGTTGTTGAACGGCCTGACCTTGTTTTAACAGAGCCTGAGCTATTTGAAAGAATTTCAGAAAAGTCCATCGGATTTTCTTTTCCTGTATTATTAGTTGCAGCTGACCCGGAAGATGATAAAATAATTGAAGCTCTTTTTGCCGGGGCTGATGATATAGTTGATCCAGGTGATGGTCCCGAAGAAGTGATTAAAAAGACAAATCAATTGCTACTTCATAAGACAGATGGAAGGAATTTACTGATAAAAAAACTGATCCAGCAAATAAAGGCGCCGGGGAAAGGAGAAAGAGATGAAACCGATTACGGGCTAACACTAAAAGAAAAAGAGATCTTACGTTTAATGAAAGAAGCCCAACATTTGAAACAGATAGCTCAACTCACCAACAGTTCTTATGAAACGGTAAGAACGCATGTAAAACATATCTACAAAAAATTAGGAGTTATGTCGGCCAGCGAAGCTGTGATCAAGGCGATGAAAATGGATTTATAGAGTTAGAACTTCCCAGGCTGCAGTTTTCCCAGCAATAATCTTTTTCGGCTGGCTGATACATTAACAGTACTTCCATCCGTCAACACTACATAACCGCCTTCACCTTTGATGTATCTATCAACCTCAGTAAGATTTATAAGATAAGAATTATGTACTCTTGCAAAGGAATAATCAACCAGCAACTCTTCCATTTCCTTTAGAGTGCGGGAAACGATAATTTTCTGTTTGCCTTTTAAAAAGAAAGTGGTGTAATTACTATCGGATTCACAATAAAGAATGGAATCAACTTGCACCATTTGCAATCCTTCCATAGTTGGCAAAGCAATTTTATTAACGGGATTTGTAGGTTGCTGTAGTTTTTGCATCAGTAACTGTAGTTGCTGTGCTACCGGTTTTTGTGTACGCTGTATTACTTTCTGCACCGCAGCTTGCAGATCCTCTTTATCAATTGGTTTAAGCAAATAATCCAGAGCGCTGAAACGAATAGCCCTTAATGCATACTGGTCAAAACTGGTAGTGAAAATAATTTCGAAATTGATAGCGCCGATCTTTTGAAGCATATCAAATCCATTCATACGGGGCATTTCGATATCTAAAAAAATAAGATCAGGCTGATGTTGCTTGATGGCAGTGATCGCTTCCTCTCCTGAATGACAGACAGCGATCAACTCCACACCGGGACAATATTTTTCCAGCATGGTTTCCAGGGTATCGCAGCAGTATGGTTCATCATCAACAATGATAGCCCTTATCATTTTCCAAAGTTTATAAATTAAGCGATGGTTTTAATTCTTCAAATGCAGGCAGTGAAAAAATTCGGATCGTCACTTTTGTTCCTGATGCGTCACCTTCATCATCATACAGGTCTTCGATTTCCACTGGTGATCCCTTGCTGTCATCTTCTCCAAGAATAGCGAGTCTTTCTTTCGTGATCTGAAGTCCCATTGACTTGTGATGTTCCGAAAGCTGTGATCTCAGTTCCGATGCTTTTCTTCTCCCGATACCATTATCCTTTATCACACAATATAGAGTTTCTTCTGTTTGAAAAAATTCGATCCCGATCCTGCCATCACTTTCTTTGGGATTCACGCCATGCCATATGGCATTCTCTACAAAAGGCTGTAACAATAATGGAGGTATCATTGCTTCTTCTGTATTCACGCCATCATGATATTTGACATAATAAGTAAAAGAGTTTTTACATCTGAATTGCTCCATCTGTATATAAAGTTCCAGGCATTTTACTTCTTCTTCGAGCGGGATAAGAACTTGTTTGGAGTTTTCCAGCACCATCCGCATCAGTTTGGAAAATTTCGTGAGATAACCGCTGGCCGCTTCTGTATCATTTCGCAAAACAAAACGATTGATGGAGTTGAGGCAATTAAAAATAAAATGCGGGTTCATTTGACTGCGAAGGGACATCATTTCCAGCGATGCAATACGCCTTTCATCTTCTGCCTGCTTTAGTGCAATTGCATTCTCCTGCAACAACCTTTTTTTTGTACTGTATTTTCTTTGCACCCATATAAAACCAAAAAAGCTGGCAATGGAAATTGCCAGCATAATAATTCCTGAAGTAAGCCATCGTTTCTCTTTTTTTAGTTGTTCGATGGATGATTGTTTCTGTTTTTCTCTTTCTTCTGCCTTATAAAGCTGAAGTTTTTGTTTGAACTCATCAGTTTTTAATTCATCCTTGAGTTCTGAATATTTGCGGTAGTAAAGATTGGCCTTGTCTTTATCGCCCTTTTTTTCATAAATCTCTGCTAGAAGCTGATAACCGTCACGTAGCTTAGGCTTGGAACCCAATTTTTCTGAAAGATTTATTAGCTCATTAGCATATTGTAAGGCATTTGGAAGGTCGTTTTTTCCTAGGTATGTTTTAGGCAGTAAAGCCAATACTTCCATTTCATGTAAAAGCGATGAGGAATGTTTATGATTTTCCAAAGCCTTTAATAGGATCTCAGTTGCCTTGACATATTCTTTTGTTCCAATATATATTTTTGCAAGAAAAGTACTATCACCACTACCTCCACCATATTTAGCAAGTCCTCTTTCTTCTTCAGTTAAATAAATTTTGTAATAGTGCAGGGCAGAGTCAAATTTTCTATTATTATAACTTGCTCTTGCCTTTGAAGCCCAATGTATATTTTCGGTACCATCTTTTTCTATGACAAACTTATTAGCTTCATTGAAGTATTCGGCCGAAAGGGTGAATTCGCCAATGTCTTCAAAAAAAACCGCCAAACGATTTAAGGAGTAATAATTTCTTTGAAAATACCAAAACCTGTCTTTCACTTTTTGGCTTGCTGATATACTTTTTTTATACATGTTGTATGCCATTTCATAATCTCCCATTGCTTTATAGATAGATCCTTTGCTGGCACATATAATTGAGTAATTGGATTCATTATCCGTGAAGCGGAACCCCAAACCTCTACCATCCTCAGTAGTAAGTGGTACGTATTGAATCGCTTTATCATAGGCAGATAATGCTTCCCTAAACCTCCCCTGGTAAAATAAAATTTGGCCTAAAATTCCATAAGAAGTTACCACTCCATTATAGTCTTTTAAGTTAATGCTTAACGGTAGTTGGAGGTTTAAGTAATGTTCAATAGCTTTTGAATCTCCTTTTTGCTGTGCATAAACACGGCTGCGTACGAGGGAAACAGACATTCCTTTTGAATAATTAATTTGTTTTGATTCATTATAGGCTTGGCTAGCATAAGCTATTATACTGTCATTATTTGTAGCATAAAAGCCGCAGCTCATGTCATTCATGATGTTGATCCTGTTCGTATCCTTTGCCGTTTGCAACAATCTTCGCAAGCTATCGATCTCTGCTGTTTGAGCCATTACTGAATTGGACAGTATAATTAAGAAGAGAAGCGTTTTTATTTTATTTAGATTTTTTTTTGTTTGCATGATGGTTGCTGTTTTAAAAGTAAAGACAATCTTTTCGTTTTGCAAGACTTACAATACAAACTTATAGCTAGGCAAAAGTAAAAACTAGCAATAATGAGCAACAGAGGAAAACGAGGATTAATTGCGGGAAATGGCTGAGTAAATAAGATTATCCTAACACATTGGAGGACACTGATATTTTCCCCTTCATCATTTCAAGCACAGCTTCTTTAATAGCCGGTGCATCATAACCACATTCATGATGAAGTTCTTTAGGCGTGCCGTGTTCGACAAGACGGTCAGGGATACCAAGAATTCTTATGTCTGCTTTGTAATTGTGTTCATTCATAAATTCCAGCACCGCAGAACCAAATCCACCAACTACAGTTCCATCTTCGACAGTAATTATTTTTTCAAATTTGCTGAAAACTTCGTGCAGCATTGCTTCATCCAGTGGTTTTGCAAAACGCATATCATAATGAGCAGGATTCAAACCATCATTTTTCAGATCACGAATAGCAGCCGCTGCAAAATTTCCGGGATGGCCAAAAGAAAGAATGGCTATATCATTTCCATCTTTTAATTTTCTTCCTGAACCAATTTTAATTTCTTTCATCTCTGTTTTCCATTCCGGCATTACACCTTCACCTCTTGGATAACGTATCACAAATGGATTTTGTGTTGATTCCAGTTGTGCGGTATACATCAAATTTCTTAGTTCACTTTCATTCATTGGAGCACTGACAATCATATTTGGAATGCAACGCATATAAGGAATATCATAACAACCATGGTGTGTCGGGCCATCATCACCAACTAACCCTGCTCTGTCTAAACAAAAGATCACCGGAAGTTTTTGAATCGCTGCATCATGCACCACCTGGTCATAAGCTCGTTGCATGAAGGAAGAATAAATATTGCAAAATACTTTCATGCCTTGCGTTGCCATGCCTGCACTAAGCGTTACTGCATGTTGTTCAGCAATACCAACATCAAATGCACGATGCGGCATTTTTTCCATCATATATTTTAAGGAAGAACCCGAAGGCATGGCAGGAGTGATACCGAAGATCTTTTCATTCTTTTCAGCGAGCTCAATAATCGTATACCCAAATACATCC
>Ga0193738_1000468_pt1 | contig 20931 bp, 46 predicted proteins | sample L2a1metaG_FD_144927 | JGI IMG/M metagenome (GOLD analysis project Ga0193738, IMG submission 144927) | Soil microbial communities from a riparian zone of the East river system, Colorado, United States - L2a1 | ecosystem: Environmental > Terrestrial > Soil > Riparian zone | place: USA: East River...
ATTTTCTTCTGATCTGATGCGGTCATGTCTTTCCACCAATTCACGCCCCACATCGCGGGTTGACCAGTCCCCAGGATCGCCCGTTGTAATGCCTCTCTGTCCATGCCGTACGCTTTGCTGAAATTCCACTGCTTGGCGTACATCCGAATGCGCCGGAATCCCCAGCTGCGCCAGTTCCGCATTCCGGGCGCGGCCAACGGCGTCAGTGCGATGCTGTCCATGAAGGCATGGAACGCCGCATCATGATAGACGGTGTGTCGATGTAAATCGGTCACAACTCCTCCTGATAATTGCAGTGGGGGCAGCAAATTTTTACATCATAGATCCCTCCGCTCGGGCAACTGGATATATGCAACGTGGCGGGTTGTTTGCTCCAGTCATTCCACGTCAGGCGGAATTCTTTCTTACACTGGGGGCATTCCACGTCCCGTAAACAGTCAGACATAAATCCTCACACAAAAGAGAACGAGGCCGGCCAGATCCCGTTTGGGAACCCGACCGACCTCGTGGCCCACCGATGCGGGGCGGAGGCTGCAGCGTGGCGACCCCGCGCCGATGAGTTACTTCTTCAGCTTCTTGACCTTCTTGACCTTGCCCTTGGCCGGGGCTGCCTTCTCCTCGCGTGCCGCCGCCTTGGCCGCGCTCTTCTGGCCCCAGAACGGGAGCGCCTGACCCGCGTCATCGAATTCGGGAACCGGCGTGCTCGGCGCGTCGTTGCCGTGGTTGCCCTTGTTGTACAGGTTCCGGACGCCGCGCACCGTCTCGGCGGTGTAATCGGCCTTGGCGTTGGGGAACTCGTTGCGCCACTCCTTCGCCAGCTGCTCGTCCGTCTGCTTGCGCTTCCGGTTGGACTCGATGCTCTGGTTCTGGAATTTCGTGACCGACAGCCCCGACGTGCGGCCCGAGTACCGGCCGACGGCCCCGCCCGGGGCTGCACCCTTGCCGGCCTTCACTTTTTCGACCTTGGCCCCGGTCCGGGCACTACCTGCGGCAGCGGGTTTCGCAGCGGCGACGGTCGCATTCTTCCGAATCAACTTCAGCTTGCTCATGACGTTCCTTCTTTCTTACGCGCTCGACAAATGGTGGACTGCGATATTGCGGCCCGACCAATCCTTGGGAAAAACGACGATCCCATTATCCCCCCGCCGACCACGGGGGTCAACAACTTTTTCTAGATGTTTTTCCACAGGAATTCTGAGGATCAGGGCCAATCGTCGTCCCTGACGATGTGTTCGATGACGGCCATTGCCCCGCCCAGGATCATGCCCGTCATCAGGATCAGTAACCAGTGGTCGCGGAGGACCGCCCAGATATCGGCCCACGACATTATTTCTTGTCCTTCACTTCCTTGTCAATCAACCGCGACGGGATGCCCAGGTCATGCGCTTGCTTCAACATGTTCTTGGTCCCTCGACTGCCTGGGAGATAGGGATGAAACGCAAGGACGTAATCCGGCCGTCCCCAGCGCAGCATCCACCCGTTGCGGATCGGCCCCGCTGCCCGTTGATTCCCCAAGTTTTTGTAGAACGGCCACGCCGCCGGGAACTGCGCACAGGCGATGCCCAGCTCGTTGTGGCATAGCGCGGCGACCAAGCTATCGGCCCCGTTGTCCTGTTCGATGGTCGAGCCGGTGATGACCAGCACATCCTTGTGCCGCACGCCATGCTCGAGAATCAACTTGCACAGTTGCATGTTGATCGTGTCGATGTCCGTCCAGTCCCGTGACCCACAGACCAGGACGCGGAATTCGGTGTAGGCCTGATGGGGGGTGGCTTTCTTTTTAATAACTTTCATGTGTGCTCCTTAATGTGACAGTACGAGTTGCATCATGACCGCGAGCGCCTGGGCGTAGACGACTTTGATATCGTCATCTCCGTAGCGGCCCACCCACCGAACGAACATCGTGTCATCTTCCGCAGACCGGCGTAGCCCAACCAGGTAGTGCGTCGAATGATTGTGGACGATCACAACGTCCTGATACGGGCCACCCCCTTCGGCCACGGCCACGATTGCTTCAATGTGGTATCCAGGAATCAGGATCGTCGTGCCAACCTTTCCTCGTTCGTGTGACATTAGCCCTCCAACTCTTTCGTTACCGGAAGATGTGGTAAATGTATATTCCATCAAAGACAAACATGGGGTGTATCCCCCACCCCCCATTCATTATCTTCTTAACTTAAAAAAAAGTTTTAATTGTCAGTAAGTAAGGGGTGGGGGGAAGCGAGGATTCGACCAATGAATCCGGCCCCCACACCCCATGTTTGCGTCTGGTGGCATATACAATTACCGTATTTTGCGGGTTCTTTGCGGTAATTGTGACACCAAAGGGGTATCTCGCCCTGCGGCTCGCATCTCCTGCAATGCCGTGTAGAAGCTGTCCTGTTGCGCCGGCAGCATACTGTCCAGCAAGCAGAGCAATTCGTGGGTCAGGGCACGGCGGCGATGCACGCTGCGTGCTCGCGCATGACGGCCATACAGCCGCAGGGCCAGGGTGACGATGGCGGGACGGCTCATGTACGGATCCAATCGATGATCCAGATCAGCAACCAAATCAACGCCATGCACGCCCCGTACACTCCACACATGATTATGGCGTTGTAAGGGAAGGGTGTTTTCATGGTTTATTGCCCCTGTAAGCGATTGGCGGGGGGCGGGGGGTTCCCGGGGTCCGGTTCGGGGTCCGCCAACGCGTCTAAGGGGCGCTTAGCGGCCCCGGCGGGGGATTCCCCGGATCCGTCATACCGCCCCAATACGGGGGGATCCCCAGCCCATGCCGTGATCGTGGGCATGGGCTGTCCCCGGAGTTGACGTTTTCGTCCTCGTTCCACGTACGGCACCAGAATAGATAGCGCCCATTCCAGGGCGCGTCGTTCCTGGGTATCGTAACTGTGGAGGGAATGTTTGGCCTTCTTTTCTTCGATCAGTTGTCTCACCCACTCCAACCGACGGTGCAATGACAGCAACATTTCTGAACGCGAGCTGCGACCGGCCATTAGTGTTCTCCTCTATTTTCATCTTCTGGGTGGGGTTCATAGCTGTCCGTCTCACATAGGAGCAGGTGGGCGTTCATGCGTCCCCAGACAAAGAAGCCCAGGCGGGTCATTTGCCTATCGGATAATTCCCCACCGTTCATGAATCGAATTACTTCCAATCGACCGATCCGTGAGGCGCGAGCAATTTCACTGTGATTCGCGCCACACACTCCGATGAGTAGTACACGGATTGCGTCCGCATACGTCATCGGCCGTGGCCGCATTACAGGCCATACCTTTCATGCGGGAAGGCCGGTTTCAGGATTTTCTCCAGGTCACGGGGATTCGATTCCATGTAGGCGTGTAACCGTTCCAGCATCGCCAACTGGGTGGCCTGGTGCCGCGCCCGTTTTACCGCGGACTCGACGGCTTCGTCCAAGCGACCGGCATCGCACACGACTTCGATGACGTGATCGCGAGGAATGGCCTTGACATCGCGCTCCCGAATGGGCTGTTCCATTTCACACGTCAGCACGTCGTAGCCGATTTCGTCCCAGACCCGACGAGCGTATTCACCGAGCAGTTTCTTTTCTTCGTTTGACAGTGAGATGGCGGGGGGCGGGGGTGGTGTCTTTTTCTTTGTGGGCATGACGTGTTCTCCTGATACGAAGTTTTCCACGGGTTCGAGCGGCAATGTCTGCGACGATGGTGTGGGGGTTCAGCTGTAGCTCGCGTTCGACGATTCGTTGCATGGCGGGCAGCATGCCGTCAAATTTCTCGATCGCTTTGCTGGGGTGTACCATGCGGCCGACGACGTGCGCGAACGCCGAGGCGAAGACGGGGATTTGGATATCGGGCGGCACCCGGTAGAAATCCAGGTTCGTCAACATGTGCGCCACCCAGTAGCCGATCTTCCGCTCATCGGCGGCGGTCATCGGTTGATTGGCGCGACAGACATGGGATCCCCAGCGGGGACATTCCCGCAATCGGCACCGGGGGCAGTAGGGGTTATCTTTTCGAAGATACGGGTGGCGATTTTTTTCTTCGACGAGTAGGTGGCTTGGTGAGCGTAGCATAGAGTTTTTTCTCCGCACAGTACAGTTGATACCGCAATTCCTCGACTACTTTTTCGACTCTCCGTTGTTGGGCGATAGCCCGACGTTCGCTGGCGATAACCGCGATCAGTCGATCCGTGCGGCGGCTCATCGCAGGGCAATCCGGATCGGCGGGTGCATCAGACCGCTGCGCCAGACATTGGCGCGAACCGCACGGTAGCCCGTCGTGGGTGTAGCGACGACGACACCGAATCCTGGATTATAGGCCGGGGTGCAGCCGATATTCTGACTGAACGTGGTCACGTCCGGACGGTCCACATGTCGATACCGCAGTTCCGATTTCTGCGGATGGCTGACGCCATTGTCGTCCTCGTACCAGACATCGACGCGATCTGCGGGCAGTCCGTCCGCGCATCCGAATCCCCAGCCGGCCAGCATTGTTCCGGTGCCCGACGGCAGCACCCAGTCGATGACGGCCTCCACTCGACAGGTGGGACAGGCGTCGGTCCACCAGCTGGAGGGATTGAACTTCCACAGGTTCAGGTCGTGCGCCGTCGTTTGGGACAGCGTCCGGAACGGCGTCAGTGGGGCGGGAGTCGGCGTACAGACTTGTCCATACGTGGACGCGCCGGAGAACAACACACACAGGGCGATGGCGATCAGTTTTCTCATCATATCCTCTTTTCTCGTGAACGATAGACTTCGACATACAGGGGGAGCTGGATCTGCACCTGGGCAATCCACTTGGCGCGGTCAGCGGCATCGAATTGTGTACCGATGATGCTGCCCATCAGGTTCAATAACGCCGTCAATGCCAGTTCCGGGTCTGCATCGCGGGATTGTACCATCCGGGCGATGTCCCGTTTCAGGTCCGTCAATTGCTGGCGCTGATTGGGGGCCATTGGCTCCCCGAACAGATGGCGTAGCCGGTCTGGGTCAGTGTTTGGGTCGTCGTGGGGCACGGGGCACTCCTTTCGGATAGTCGAGTTTCATGCCGTCCAGCAATTCCCCGGTGCTGCGCACCAGTCGGGCCGCTTGGTCCAGCTGGTCGGGGGTGCCGTAGCGTAGAATGTCCTCGGTCAGATGATTGAGGAGCATACGTTCTCGCGACAGATAGTCTCGGCCGCGAAACGTCGGATCGGTGTTGCCTCGCGTTACGGGGTTCGGCGGCGGGGCGGGGGGTTTTTTCTTCTTCAGCTTGGCCTTGATTTTCATCAGTATCCTTTCGCTTTCGCATAGGTGATCGGGTGGTATTCCGTAATGACGTAGCCGTGGGTTCGCAAATCCTGCGACTCCCACAGGTCGATGCGGTCATGCCGCCATTCAATCGCTTCCGCCGGTTGCGCGGCGCAGCGATTGGCACGCTTGCGATGGTCTTTTTCTGCCAACAGCTTGGCTGAGTTCAAGCTGGTGCACAGCCACTTGCCCAATTCGTCGATCCGTTCGGATCCCATCGGGCCACCGAGTTGAGAGTGATCGTTGACCACCAATTCGTAGACAAGTTTCATACCGGCTCCTTTGGAGGGTCAGGATAGATTAACGGCATCCAGTATTCGGGTTCGTGTGTGTGCCTGGAGATAATGGGCGTCCACTGCACCTGAAGATTCCACCCGTTTGGATGGTACGGATTACGATAGGCCACCCACACTTGCCCCCCGGCACCGCCCGGTGCATCTCGCATGGATATCCACTTCATACTGGCTCCTGACCTGGGATGGTGACGAACACCAGGGCCAGCGTGAACAGCATGCCCGGGTCATCGTCGCATTCGGTGGAGAGTTGTCTGAATTCCTGTGCGGCTTGGCTCATCCCCTTTCGCTTGAGAATACTGGAAACCTGCGTCATGATCTGCCAGCAAGTATCGCTGGCGCTGATATCGACTTCCGGTCTATCGAATTCGGGCACTCCGATGATGGCCCGTTCCATTTGTGGTGACATAAGATGGTATCCTCTACCGAAGTTCCTTCCGAAGTCGTTGCCAATCGCGTAACGGCTGGTACAACGTATGAATCGCTTGCGACATGGTACGCACGTCCGGATGATCACTGGTCGCAGGTATCATTGCCCCCAGCTCCTCCAAAACGAGGATTGCGTTCTGGACAAATGCGTCGGTCCCGTTGTGGCCGGTGCCCGGGATATTCTTCCGGGCAATTAGCGCTTCAATCAGGAGGTGCATCGGTCACTTCCTGACTTGGCGGATGGGCGCGTCGTGCCGCACCACCAGCGGATGATCCAGCGGCGCGACCAACGTGGTCTGGCCCAACGCCAGGCTGTGGTCTTCCAACGCGTTCAGGGCGTGGTGCAACTCGATCAGCTGGTCCCGGTTTTTCGGATGGCACAGACTTTTCAGATTCGCCGCCAATCGGTCATACGTGGAGGCGATGTCCACCTTGGTCAGGCGAACGACGGCCCGGGACGCCTCGAACGTGCCGGACAGGGTCAGCAGGGACAGGGACTGGGATCCATTCGATTTTTTCGGCATGATACTCCTTCGATGTTATGCCTGGTTACAGTAGGGGCAGAATCGACCCAGCATAGAGGCTTCTTCTGCATGGAGAGCGAATCGGGTGTCTCCGGTCTGCGGGTCCACCACTTTGTAGGGGCCGTAAATCAACCCGGCTGCGCGATCGGCACGGAACCCGCTGATGCAGCTGGGGTGCGCCCGACACGGACGGCCCTGGACCGTGTACCGGCGCAGCCGGTCGCGCTGAGGGGCATTAGCGCTGGGCGGTGTGTTGGCGGCGTCGGTCACGGATGGCGTCCTCCCAATACGCCGTCAGAATGATGTAGTCGAACCGCTCGACGTCGAACGTCTCCTCACGTCCTGGGTACAGGAGTTCCAAGCGATTGTAGGCCGCTTCGTCCTCGTATGGGCGGTCATCCCAGTCGTCCATCACGAACCCGTGTTGCTCGGCATCACGAGGGGACAACCCCAACTTGCTGGGCTCATACGCGCCCAGTAACTGCCCCAGCACGCAGTGGAAACAACCACTCATAACCAATCGATCCGTGTTGATGGTCTTGAACCACGTCGGTTCCCGGGCATCCAACAACTCGGCTCCCCGGGTCACGCGCTCACGAAATACATCGCTCATCACTGCACCTCTCTCCCTTCGACCAACCGCTTTTCGCGGCCGTCCTCGTTGACGATGTGCTCCTGCTGGGGCTTCAATTCTTCCACCTTCGCACAGAGCCAGTCGTACACCTTCTGTTTGTTGCCCTTGATCCCGAATTCTTTCGCCACGCGTCTCCAGACGACGGGGCCACGCGACATCTTCATCCCTTTCAACTCGAGCCCGACGGCCCCTTTCATGACGCACAACCGGAAGTAATCGATGGAGTCGCCGGTGACACAGTCGCCGCCGTGGTGATGACTGATGGGCATTATCGTCCTCTCTTTGTGGATGCGCCACAGGCGCAGTTATGGTCGTCCTCGTGCTTCAGGGGTAGTTCACAGATGTGGACCGTCCCAGGCGAGCGGTTCGTGATGTTCCCAGGACAGACGCACGCATCCATCCACGTCACCAAGCAGTAGGGGATGCGCGGGGATGGCGTGCCGTCGCTGTCAGCGATTGGGCGGCGGGGGGTGGACGGGGGGTCCGGGGACGGTGGCCGGTCGCTGTCAGGGGCGCTAAGCGGCGTTCCCGGGGCGACAGTGGATGTCCCCCGCCGTTCCATTCCGGCGATATCGATCTCGATCTGGTCCAATGCCCGATCCAAGATCCGATACGTATGTCCGTAGGAGATGGACTTGTTCTGCCATGCGATCAGGTGTTGCCGCGCCTTCTGCATCTCCTCCCAGGTCATGTCGCTGGCGGTGATGCCAACCATGTAGTGATTGACCTGGGCAATAGCGCGGTAGGCGACGGCGATCTGGCGCGGACGATCAAGCACGCGAGGGGGTTTTGGCATGGGCCATCCTTTCTGTCATGGCGGTGATGAAGTCGTTGATGGTGGGCACCACTCGATAGGTGAAGTCATCGATGCGGCTGATCTCATCTGTGCCCTGGGGACGCAACGCCGGATTCAGGACATAGACGCTGCCGTCGTACGACAGCTTACACAGATGGATTTGCACCGACTGGGCAAGTGCCCGGGTGGGCACCTGCGCAGCGGTGATGGCGTTCGGATGGGTCAGGTTGCGGTGGTCGCTCCGCCGGAGCGAGACTGTGCCATCCGCTCATATGTCGATGCACCAGACGGGTTTCTTCATTTCTTTCCTTTCTTTCCTCCGGTTGCGGCCGGTGCGCCCAGCGGCCGGACCATTGCCTCGAATGCGGCACGGGGCAGCAACACGAATTCGGTGTGCTGGCCGGCCAGTTCGTTGGCCACGTAGATCGTGCCGTTGCCGCCCAGGATGGCGTTCTTGTTGACGAGTTCGCCGCGCTTGTTCTTGACGGAGACGACGCCGCCGCCTTCGTAAACGCGGTAGTTTTCGGTCTGGCCTTTGTCGGTGCGGTCGGTGGCCATCTTCATAATCAGCGGAAATGTGGGCATCATGATCAGTTGGTCCTTTCGGGAATAGCGTTAGCGATGTAGAGGAGCGCGAAGGTGATGGTGCGGACGACGTGGTACCAGAACAGCAAGTCGCGGCTGGTCATGGCCGGGTCACGTGAGTACGATTCCAGGCGTTGAAGCGATTCGTTGACTTTTTCACGGTCGGTCATAGTTACTCCTTGAACAGCTGGGTGGGGAACAGGATGGTGTTGCGGTAAAAGTCGCACGCCGGGTATTTCTCGCCCAGACGAAGGACGACGGCACGCCAGGTGAAAGCCGAGCGGAACGCGATCATGTCCTCGCCGTAATAGATGCAGGCCCGGCAATACCGACGCGAGAACGCGTTGTCGGCTGCCGTTTCCGCTTCGTTACAGGTGTGGGGATCCGCGACCGTGGGATTGATGCGCAGTTCGTCGCACAACCACTGCAGATAGTCGATGTTCCCGGTCTCGGTCTCGGCCCATATCTGCCGTATGGAACGATCTCCAGCCCAGTCCCGTCCGCCTCGGCACGCGCCCAGTCGATGGGCCGCGTATTGCAGCGCCGTGTGGGGCCAGCGGCAGGTGTGCTCCTGCGTCAATTGGGCAATGATCGCCGCCTTCCACTCTTCGAACAGACGGTCGAATGCGGCGGCGTCGATCTGACTGGAGGGGGTGCCGCCGTGGTGCGGGTCGAAGGTCAAGAACCACGACTTGTCACACAGCGGACACATGAAGTGTTCGTCGGGGTTAATTCTGCTCCTGATCCGGTTGGCCTGGTGACGCACAGGCAACTGGATGGCTTTGATTTCTTCTGCGCTCAAATACATATTCACCTCTATCTATCGGATTTGACGGATCCCGCACAAGCCGATAGCCCTGTGCGGGAGCGTGGGGGGCGGTTCAGACGCGGGGAAATTCTGCCGGCACCCAGGTGCTGCTGATGGTGACGTCTGGGCTATTGAAAGGGGCGACGGGTGTGATGGCGAACTGAACCCGCTGCTCAAAATGAGCGGCGAATTCCTCGTCCGACAAATTGTCGTAGTCCGGGTTGTCACAGAACCGGACCACCGACACGGTGACGATCAAGCGTTTGACGGGCATGGCTAAAACTGCGGAATCTGGGGCGCGGCCCCAAATTCTTCCAGGTCAGCTTCCTGCCACAGCCGATGGATGTCGGCGGCGCATTTCCCGACCATCACGAACTCCACCGTGTGGTCTGCCGAGAGAAAATCCTCTCGTTGCTCCCCCGTGATCAACCCCAGCGCCTGCGCCGCCGCCATCACATGAGAGATGAAGTGATAGCCGACGTGCTGGACATCCGTGCTCCGCACTTCGAATGATCTGGTGGACGGGGCCACGGTGCAGCCGATTTCGCCGTCGTCGCACCAGGACGTCACCACTGCTCGAATGACAGCGGTCGTGCGATTCTTGATCGCGGCATCGTCGCCGGTCCCGGGATCCTGGTCCGGTCCCCGCAGGGCCGTCATCACCAGCCAGAAGGTGCGACGAGCCGAGGGGGAGCTGGGTGGGGCGAAGCGATTGCGGATCGTGCGTGTCATCATCGTTTAACTCCTTTCCGAAGCCGATTGCCTTTGACTATCGGCCCTTTGCCGAGTTTGTTGAGCGTGCAGATGGCGTGCGCGATGTCGCCGTCGCGTTCCTGCATCAACGCCTTGACGGGCAGGATGTGGCACTCGTGGCCGATGGGACGGCCGGATTTCAGGCTGTGTGGGAAGTTACAGAACGTGGTGACGTAAGCGTCTCTCATCTATTCCTCCTTTTTCTGCGTGGCGAGTAGCTCTGTGTGAATCGTGGCGACATCAATCTCGCGATCGAGAATCTCGGGATGCTGGGTCATGTACGCCCGGATGCGACGGACGATGACGGCGGCTTGTTCGGGCGTGCCTGGGGCAGGGAACATTGGACGTGAGACGTGAGGGATGTCCTTGACGTCTCCATCCAGCGATGACCAGTCTGCCACGAACAAATTACCGGCCGTGCGATAACCGTCTTCCTCGAAACCGAGCGCATGCTCCATGAGATCCTCGGCTCGCGTTTGCAGCTCCTGCGGGGCCACGCTTGTCGGGGGGCGCAGCAACACCAGCCCCCATCCGGCGACACAGCCGACGGTGCCGCACGCCGGCAAGTTATCGTCCGGCCGCTCATTGACATGGGCCAGCCGATGCACACCGTCCAGACGCGACACCCAGTCATTCATGTTCAGGCGACGGGGTTCCTCGGTGAAGAGAGTGATGAGCTGCTCGAACAAGTGCCCGACCGTAATCGGGGCGCGTTCGTCCAAGCGAGGTGTGGGCGCGGTGGGTACGAATGCCATGATGATTGTCTCCTTTTCTGCGTGGTTAGAACGTGTAGAACCCGTACCAGATTCCCCCGGCGGTCTGGCGTGGTTCGACGTGGAGTTGACGGGAGCCATTGGACGCCTGGATCCACATGGCCTGCTTCTCTTCTTCCGACTGTCCGATGCCGACTAACCGCGAGCGATTACCGCGCACCGCATTCCATGCCAGATGTGCGAGGTTGCACCGAGGACATACCTCGGTCTTCCCGATCTGAATCTTGCGTCGGGTGATTTCCTGCCCACAATTGGCACACCGGTAGATTTTCATCTCCCGGGGGAACAGCCGCGCCATCGTGTCGGGGATCTGCACCCCGTTGAAGTTAATACCGTAGATCATTTGCCCTCCCTGAATTTCTGCGTAAGCGTTTTCCATTCGTCGCGTTCGACCGACGTTAACGATCCTTCGTCTGCGTTGTTCAGTTCCTCCAATCGCTTGCGTTCGGCAATGGTCAGGTTCAGCGCACTGCCGTAGGTGGTGCCTTCGTGCAAGATGTCCTGCACGTCCTTCACTTTCACTTCGTAGACGTGCCCATCATGCACGTCCGTATACTGCAGCACGGACGGGTGCCGGAACTTGGGCCAGATGGCCTTGACGTTGGCGTGTTCCGTCGCCTGTCCTTGCTTGATGGCGAAGCGAATCCGCATCAGTAATCCTCCTCATACTCGCGTTGACGAGCCATCCGACGCTGGCACGCTGCGCAGATGCTGGACGGTGCCCCGATTTTCAGCTCCTTGCCGCATCCGCCGACGCACCGAAACCGCTGCCGGCCTTTACTATCGATGCGGGGGCAATCCCCCGGCTCGTGGCCGCAGCACGGGTAGTCCTCACAGGCCATGTCATCCCTCCTTTTTCTGACAGTTGAGCGCGACAGCTTCGCCGCCGATGTCAATGTCGTTCGGTGCAGGATGCGTCGTGCAGTGGACGCGCATCCCGCACACCAGACACGTCCCCACAGCACGCCCCCCCTCGATCGTCCAGGTCAGGGTGTGGCCCCGGAATTCTGCGCTGTCTGTGGCCTGTACCACAAGGTCCGTGATCCGCATCAGTCCTCCACTTTCTTCACTTGACTGGCCGGCACACGCCAGCCCTTGCCGGATCGTTGGCCGGTGATGGACAGGTACTTGCGCCCGACGTACGTCACCGTGCCGTAACGCTCGCCCTGCATGAACAGGTCGGTGTGTGGCAACCACTCCACGTGGTCCCCTTTCTTGAAATCGGTGATGTCGCCCATAGGTCTCCTTTACTTCATGTGTTCCCGAATGTCCATCCACTGATGGACTGCGATTTCTATCTCGTTGAACGTGGTCAGCAACTGATGCGCTTGCTCAGCGTTCGGGCCTTTGTTCCCGCATCGCGCTAGTTCAAGCGCCACGACCTGGGTCAGTTCCTCCAGCGTATCGTGGGTCCGCTGGACCAGGGCGTCGGTCTTGGCTGCATTAGATTTCAGCTGCCGCATCCACCCCTGGAGTAGTAAATGCACGGCACCTCCTCTCGGGTCTGCAAAACTGCGCAAAAAACTGGCCGGGGTCTGCGTCCCAAGCTAGGATAACTTCAGACTCCCGGCCCCAACACTACGGCTACATGTCCTCACCCCCTTCACATGACAGCATCGATTTGCTGCCTCCTGTGCGGGGATCGCATCTGGTTGGAACCCAGCGGCTGGCGGGAAACGGGTAAAACCGGACCCAGCCGTGGACGCAGACGCGATCCCCGCACACGAGGCAGGGGAAACGAGGGGCCATTGCTGGCCCCCCGCTCCCGTCTCGTGTCCGCCGCATCGAGAACCGCTTACGCGGCCTTCTTGCGACGGGCGACCACCACCTTCGCCTTGCCGGTCTTGACGATGGCCGGACCCTTGGGGGCCGTCGCCTTCGCCTCGACCGCCTTCGCCTCGGCCTCCGCCGCGCCCTTCTTGGCACGCGTGTAGCCGGTGACGACCCGCTTGCCGTCCACGACGATGTACGGCTTGCTGTCGAACGTCTTGCCCGACGTGCCGTGACCGCTCGTGCCCTGGTTGTACAGGTTGCGGACGCCACGGACGATGGACTCGTCGATCCGGCCGTTCAGCACGGCGCGGGAGTTCGGGAACTCCTCACGCCACACCTTGGCCAGCTCCGTGTCGGTGAGCTGCCCGGGGATGTGCGCCAGGGGAGCGGGACGCTTTGCCACGTCGTTCGTGGCCAGCGTCTGGTCCTGGAAGAACATCACCCGGAGGCCGGTCGTGCGGCCGAAGTTGACGCCGTTGCGCTCGGCCTTGTCGTCGGTCGGCTTGGCGGCGGACTTCTCCGGCTGCGGCTTCTCAGCGGCGATCTTCCCCGTCTTCTTGAGGTTGACCTTCGCCGAGGGCTTGGTGGTGGTCACGACGGTCTTCTTGATCTTCATAACACTCTCCATCTACACAAATGCCGGGTTGCTGCCGGCCCAGTCTGGGCATGTGCGCCCACGTCGTAGCATCGCTCCAGAGAGTAGGTTCCCGTCTACCCGTTAAAACTGCGCGTGAAAGCCCCACCCACACCGACGGCACTGCCCATCTTCCGTGCCGTTCTCGCCACAGGCCCACACTTCGCAATCGTGGCCTTTCCACCAACACACCAGCGGCAGCCACCAGTATTCTCGGGCTGCACGCATGAATGCTCGCCGTCCCATACGCCGCTGCGCGACGTCAAACGGTTCCCCTTCGTCGAGGGATTGTCCGCAGGATTCGAAGTAATACTCCATCATGGCGCATGATCGAGCATCCTGACAATAATCGAACCATTGCCAGATCCAGTTGTCATGGGGCACCACCACCAGCACGAACCAGCGGCGGTAGTAAATGCGGTGGTGTGTGGCTTGCGGCACCGCCGACCAGTCGATCTCCACATCATGTCTCGGCGCTTTCTTCTGCGCTTCGGCCGTAGCCACCGACGCGAACACCTTCAGCCAGGGGGTCGAAAACCCCCAGCGGCCAAACTGTGTATCGCGCCAGCGCCACAGCCCCAGATACACCCACCACTGCCATAATGTTGCACGAACTCTTGCTTTTGTATTCATCTGAATCTCCGTTTCTTGTTGATAACGGAGCGATGCCACGACGTCAGCGCACACATCCCGGCGTCTGATGTCCTTCGTTCGTGGTCTCCACAGCCGGTTTCTAATTTACGTGACGGTTCCTGCGTCGTGTGTTACTTTACGCTGACCAACACCCCGTTCTGCATTTTGCCCTGGGCATACCAGGTGTGCGCGGCGGGGTAGTGCGGCCCCTCGAGATAGACCGTGCCGTCCTGCGGCACGGTGCCCAACCCTGGGTTGTAGACGGTGATGTCTGCCGGACGGCCGCGTGGGAACTCTTTTTGGAGCATCACGTTGCCGAGCTGCATCGTCGCGCCGCCATTCGCAGCTGACAGATCATCGTACCGCTTTTGTGCGGCCAGATGATCCTTGATTGCTTTCTTCGTTTTGAAATTGTGATCCGTGTAGGCCATGCTGCCTCCTATTGACTGCATGGCTGTGGAGGCCACGAACGAAAGACACCAGAAGAGCTAATGCCCTTCGTTCGAGACATCACACGCACGATTCCTGGGCTCCCGGCCCTTGCACGATCTGCGTCAGGGGCTAGCACCCTGAGCTTCGTCGTGTTCGGCCTCTCCCAACTTACCACCCACCGGGCAGGAATCACACCACTGGCCGCTCATCTTGTTGCGTCCGCACTGGGTTTGAACGGTCTATCCTGCGGGCCTTGTCCATCTCCGACACAGCCGCGGCTGCATCATCGTAAATGGTTCGGCATAGCGGACCCTGCCGTAAACTCACCCTACGGATTATTCGCAGTAAAGAGAAAGAACGCGTGATGGATGTGATGTCTCGAACGAAAGGCACAACACATGTCTCGTGCCCTTCGTTCGTGGCATCATCGCGGGGAAAATTACTTGGTCTGTGAGAAGAGCGGGGCGTTGACCACCCCAGGCTCTCGAAAATAGCCATGCATGCTGGCCTGGGGCACGGTGCTGCCCCAGTCTTCGTGAAAGATGATCTGCGCAATCTCGTCGCAGATCAACTTCGCGGATCGTTCGGGTTCCTGCCCGACGGCCCGAAGATATGCGCTGTCCAACTTCACTGTGATTACGATATCGACCGTCGCACATTCTGATGGCATAGTCGCTCCTTCATCTGGATGATGCCACGAACGAAAGGCACAAGGCGTTGGGTGTGTTCCTCATCAAAGGGCCACGGGCCAGGATGGACTCGGTTCCTGCGAGTGGTTAGTCGATTGGGTCGTCTGGGCAGCCGTCCATGCCCAGCACGAGATAATGATCCAGTGTGTATTCGACCGTGCCGTTCGGCAGCGTATAGCGCCTCGGCTTCGTCTCACACATGAATCCGTACTCCACGCCGTCTACCCTGAAGGGTAGGGTCAGCGGGATGTTGTGATGCAGCGGCCCTGTGTAGATGTCCCCGCCAGCCAGGATGATGCGCTGGGGGGCGCTGGGTAACTGCGTGGTCGGCACGGCGGTGCTGGGGGCGACAGGGTTCTTGTTGGAACATCCTGCGCACAACAGCACCAGCACCAACGCCAGGGAGCGCATTACTGCTCCGCCTCGATGATGGAGACGTCGGTAATGATGAACTCGTCTGGCTGCATGGCATCGTTCTGATTGATACCCTGCATCAGCCGGAACACCGACTCGCGGACACATTGTCTGAGCAGCTCGTCGGAAACGAGAAACTGATCTTTGATGTCCACGACGACTCGCACAACGCGAGCCATTACTGCGACTCCCCCATCCGCTGCGTGTGCGTGACGCACCGCTTGCACTGGAACTGTTTCAACGTGCGAATCAGTTCCGAGCGCTTGCGGCCGCACGCCCCACAGCGAATGTAGCCGTTGACGACCTCCCCCGGAACCGCGAGCGGCTTGGGCGGGGTCGCCAACTGCGTCTGGGCGATGGTGGTCAGGATCCCCGGAATCGGACGAATCCGATCCTTTCGCTCGGCGCGAGTGGGACGCTGACTGCTGACAAGTCGGGACCAGTTGGATGTAACGAGCTGCACATGCGAACGTAACTTGAACATAGATGCTCCGTTTCTGCATGGCCAACGGCCCCTTGATGAGAGACACACCCCTAAATTCACGGGCCGGATGCCCTTCGTTCATGTCCTATCCAGGGGAGCGGTTCCTACGCTCCGAATGACTTACGTATCTGTTCTAACATGAACGCTTTGTGACGCGGCGCGTCCGGCTGCGCGCCCAAGTGGAGGCAAATCTCAATGATCGCTTCCATTTGCTGTTTGACGGCCGTGGCCCGACCATTCTGGGCTACCATGATGACGTTCGCCGCCATCCGAGCTCCCATCTTGGCATACCCATCAGGTGTCGGCTGCAAATCGATATACTTTGCCATAGTGTCTCCGTTTCTAATAAAACGGATAGGACACGAACGAAAGGCACCCAGTCCATGTCTGACGTGCCCTTCGTTCGTGACACAGACGCCGGATAGATTATCGTGGGTAGATGTCGAGGGTGAAATCGAGGTTGACCTTCGGACGGGGCAAACGCCCCGCCTGAATCTCATACCATCGCTTTACCTCGGTGTTGATCGAGGCGAACGGCGTGCCCCAGATGCCCATGTTGTCCTGGACATAACTGCGGCTCTGTTCTTTGATACGGACCATGGCGTTGACTTCTTCAGTTGTCATCTCACGCTGTTCCATAACGTGACTCCATTCTTGGCGTGTGTGTCACGAACGAAAGGCACATCAGATTCCAATGTGCCCTTCGTTCGGGGCACCTCCGGGTTAACTTAACAGTCGGTAACGTGCATGAAGATGTGCATCAGCAACGTCTCGGCGTTGCGTGATGTCGGCTTACAACTGCCACATGCTTCGATGTGACAGAACCCGGCCATCGCGCCGCAGCCCACAACGGGACACGGCATGATCAGCGCGTGGCCGAGGCAGTACCGGACGACGCCCGGACGCTCCCATCGGCCCTTGTCCTCGACCACAGCCGGCCAGCGCGATTCGCTGCCCGTATGGTCGCAGGTGCATTCGCCATCTTGTGTCAGACGGCGACCTTCCCGTTCGTAATCCAGTGCGGTGAACTGTCCCGCTTCGTGAATGGGTTGCATATCTGGGTTCCTTCCAGAAATTGGAGGTGCCACGAACGAAAGGCACATCAGAGAACCCAATCCAGAGGGGACAGGATGCCCTTCGTTCGTGCCATGATCTGGGTGAAAATCTACCGCCGACGTGAGCGCTCGCGGAATTCGTATTCTCGCGGCGCGATGGACTTGGGATACTTCAACGAACAGCCGACACACACGAACGTCTTGACGGTCTTGATGAACCGCCGAAACTTCATGCCCCCAGCACCCATCCGACCGCCACACGGCGTCTTGGGTCTGGGGTCGTATCCAGCAAACCCGGCTCCAACGGGTTTCTGGACGCCAAACATTGCTGCAATCTTGTGTGGCACCTGACAATCGCCACAGGGCTGCACGCCGTGGTTGAACATACTGCGCTCCGTTTCCGTTTCTGGGAAAGGATCATGGCACGAACGAAAGGCACCCCATCCCCCCTGTCTCGGGTTTGAGATGGTGTGTACTTCCGTCGTGACGCATCAGGAATTTGTGGCCGCCCGTTCTAATCTCCGTCCATTACCTTCCCGCACGCCCCAGATGGGGCTGTGAATGGGAGTGCTCGGGCACGAACTTAACCGTTGCCGCACGCGCCGTCAATTCGCTCGTGGATATCTGATTCCCTTACGGGCCATGTATCTGCACGGGGCGTCTTGGCGGCGACGTTCTTGGCGGTGGGTGCCGGTCGTCGCGAGGTGGGGAGATGATTGGTCACGTTAACACGAGGTTGTCGTGCCGCCGCCACACATCCGATTCTGACCCGCATCTGCCACCGGCCGTGGGGACGGCGTGGGCAGGGTTGGGCCAGCGCGTGTGGGGCGCTCTCCTGATGGCCTTGGACCCCCGAGCGCTCCGGGTTATCCGGGCTCGGGATGTTGGGGACCGCTCGTGAACTCGGGCGGGGGCCAACACGCCACGCGTCACATCTGCACTCCCTGCAAAACTGCGGGGCTGCAAACCTGCGCGTGGTCGGCGTGGGGCAAAACTATGAACGTCGGAATGTGGCAGGCGCGGGGACATCGTGGGGATGCGCGACCTGGGGCACGGGAGTGCTGGTGCCCGATTGGGGGACTGTATCTGATTCACCCCCATTGCCACACCGTTTCGTTGTCAAAGAACATCATACGGGACGCAATCCTCGCCCATCCACTGAACCAAACCCACAAGGGGTTGCTGGATGGCCCGGAGGCGACATTGGCCGATCCGCCCACGTCCGAGGTGGGTCGGTGCTAACCCGAAATCTCCGGTGCCCGCGTTGGCGGGTGCCGCGTAAACTCGCGGTATGAGAGGGCTGGTGCGCCGCCGTGGGTCCGTCCGCCGCTTCCTCGACCGGAGGTATGGGGCGTTGGGGTGCCTTGGACTGATGCGTCCCTTCATGGAGTGGCCGTCATTGGGAGGGCTCGCGCCCATCCCGGTCCCGTATGGCGTTGTCAAAGAGCGTCGAGTATCGAGTCAAACGAATCCGATACCGAACATCAATATACCCCATGTCAACGCTGACGATTACGCCTTTTTTCGTCTTTTTTTCTCGGGGTTGGAAGGGGCATAAGTGACGGCAGGTCAACATCTTACGGGGAAAGGCAGGAAGGGAGGGAGGTAGGGGAGAAAGTGATGTGATAGTACATGCTCAGTAGTCAAGGGGCTTTTTATGAGCTCTAGAATGAGGGAGGGACGGCTTTTGCCAGACAGCACTCACCTACGCGCAGACACGGCTGACGAGGCGTCCGCGACATCCTCCCACTTCCGTAGCAAGAACTCGACGGGCCTGAATTCTCGGAAGGATTTTTTTTGAGGGCAGGAAACTCGCGATCCTTTAGCATTTGGGCGGGCGTGGCTGTGTGCAGCTCAGGACTTTTCCTTCCTGGCTCTACAGAGCAAGATCTGACCCCTCGGAAGACAGCGAGCAAGATCTCGCCCTCCGCCCCAGGCGCCAGGGTACTGAGGGGGAGTACTACCCATACCCAGGGGGGAGTACCCAGCATACGGGAGGGGGAGTACCCCAGGCGGAAGGCGCATACCCATGGGGGGTATGGGTATACCCGGACATGTATGGATGACCATACAACCACACGACCGGATGACATGTTGTATGGACATCAATACAACCCAACACCCGAACATGTATGGTTGTTGATACAACCACACAATGTAAATATTACTCAAAAATAATTACCACATGACGCGGTATTTGTGATGTAATGGGGATGTTGGTTGATGTTGGATCAATCAATTTTCAATGATTGGATGTGTTCAATGGGTAATCGCAAATCGTCATCCGCCGCCGCCCCCGCCACCCGTACGCGCAAACCGAAAAAATCGGCCGTGTCGGGGATTGACGCCATCGTGAAATTGGCCGCAACGGTCAATCCCGCGAACGTGTTGGACGTCATCAAATCCACGACGGGAACGCACACGACGGCCACGCGCAACATCGGACGTTTCACGTTGCGCCGGATCGTCGATTTTCAGAATTGGTCATTGGAACAAAATGCCGCGTGGCAATTGGACGATTGCCAATTGGCGTTTGTATGGTCGGTGGAATATCCGGGCGCGGTCGGTCGGGTGTTTGGCATGAACGCGTTGCCGGGGGTGCGTCCCACGCCATCCGCCGCCGCCATCCGTGACGCGATTTCCATCGTGCGCGGTGTCCGGTCGGATTTCAATCGCGGCAAACACGCCAACACCGTTCCGGCGGTACCGTCCGAATCGTACGGATCGCGGCGGTTCGATATCCGTGGCACCGAACACACGAATGCGCCGGTACGTAAAACCGCGTAACACACACGCACAACGGATTCCCCGGGGACATCACACCCGGGGAATTTTTTTGGCCATGTCATGTTGTATTGATGATGATACAACCATACATCTTGAAATATTGCGTACTTCGGATGGGCGTCGCGACGGCCACAGTCTGGCGCAGTCGGGATGCCTTGAGTTTTTTGCGGTCTGAGGTCTACTTCTCATACTTTTATCCAAAACCCCCGGAAACCCCAGACTTTCTGGGAGAAGAACCCCCAAACCAGGAAAGAATCCCAGACTTTTCCCCACAATTACCGTAAAACACCCATATAATGCGGTAAATGTATGTTCCATCAGACACAAACATGGGGTGTATCCCCGTCGTATCAACGGTTTACCCCCCTTCTTATTAAAATCCTTTCTTTCTACTAAGTTATTTATTTTTTTATAATATATGAATAAATAGAAGAAGAATAAGAAGAGATATGGATGGGGTGGACCCCCCCCCCACATACCATCATTTTGTTGGAACAGATAATTACCGCATTTTACGGTCTTGAAACATTTACCGCATTTTCCGGTTGCCTTTCCATCCTGGGGCCGGTATCATAAAATCATGCCGTCATCATGGCGGTGCACAGTAGAGGAGCGCAGATGCCCAAAACGTTAGCGTCGATTCGGAAGGCGAAAGCGAAATCCAAGAAACCCCGTCTAACGGCAGGGAAGCGAAGAGGAAAGACCGTGCCCGTCTACCCGGACCCGTTTCCGACTCCGGACACGGACGAACGCATCAAGACGTCCATCATTCTGAAACGCGACTTGCACGTCGCGGCGCAAGGCCGTGCCCGGATCCAGGGGCTGTCCTACAACGGGCTAATCAACTTAGCGCTTTACCAATATCTGGATTCGGGCAGTCTCCCTCCAGAGATTCAGGCCATCGTGACCGCACGGCCTCCGCGTCCCCCGGCCCAGGAGCGGCGAGCGGCGGATGGGTCCACCCCGTTCGTGCGCCCCCGGTTGTCTGAGGACGAACCGGCCGTGACCGTGACCTATGACCAGGCCCGGGCCATCTGGGAAATGCAGATGAGACACCCGAACGACGATTACAGCAAAATCGCCAAGCGGAGCGGCGTGACGACAGAAATGGTCCTGGCCGCGGAAGCCGCGCAGGATGACAGCGGCTACCAACGCTGGGTAGCGACACAGGT
>Ga0193738_1000469_pt1 | contig 20925 bp, 27 predicted proteins | sample L2a1metaG_FD_144927 | JGI IMG/M metagenome (GOLD analysis project Ga0193738, IMG submission 144927) | Soil microbial communities from a riparian zone of the East river system, Colorado, United States - L2a1 | ecosystem: Environmental > Terrestrial > Soil > Riparian zone | place: USA: East River...
CTCACCCGAGCGCACCGATAGCAGCCGGTTGTGGACCTTGTAACTGTGGCCGGAGAGTATCTCGGCCAGCTGGCTGGTGATCGTGATCATGGTCAGGACCAGTCAGCTACGGCGGCCGCCAGCATGGACTGGCCCGCGAACATGGCAGCGAAGTCTGCGAAGTCATCACCAGGTGCGAACGCGGCCGCCACGTCAGCGAACGTGAACGAACCAGGCGCCAGGCTGGGGGCCCACGCATCCGTTTCGGCCACGGACAGGCCGACAATCCGCCGCTGGTCTGAGCCGTCCTGGCTCCACCGCTTGACCGAGACGCCCAACACTGCCAGGTATGCGTCTACGCCGTCATAGCCGCCAGGCTGCCGTATCTGGACCACGCCCTCTGTGGCCTGGCCGAGTAGCAGCAGCACGTTGTCCAGCTGGTCCGTGGTCTCTGTGTACAGGTCCAGGTCAGACTCCGGCTGGACCAGGGGCCCCAGGACGGCCAGGTTCCGGCCGTTGATCTTGAACAGGCTGGAGTCTCGGCCGTAGTTCTTCTCCGGCCAGCTCAGCACCACTACCTCAGCGGCGCGAGAGTTGACCGCGTCAGTCAGGGCCACCTTCCCGCCGTCGAGCGTCAGCGTGACCGTCTCTGTGTCCAGGTCCAGACCGTTGACTGTGAGGTCATAGAACAGCTCGACCCCTAGGGGGGCCTCATGATCAGTGAGGATGATCACGTCTGAGTCTGTGGTCAGGATGCTGTCACCACCACGGACGGGCGTGCGGATCGGGGAACCGGCCACGCGGCGGGTCACACTGACTGTGGTCCCTAGCACGTTCTCACTCACGGTGAGCAGGACACGCGGCGGCCAGGTGGCCTGAACCACCAGTGACACGTCTGTGTCACCGCCCCAGATGCCGGACCCCCAGGTCCCGTGTCCCCAGACGCCCATGGCTAGGCGACCCGATGAGCCATCAGGTGAGAGCCGATCCTCAGCGTGGTGGACGCGGCCGCGACAACCTGAGCCCATTGCATCTGGAGGTTGCCAGCAGTGCCGGCCGTGACAAGCTGGCCGCGGCCGCGAACGTGAGTAAAGGTGCTCGCGGCAACGGTGCCGTGTTGGATTACGGTCCCAATAGTTGGGCCGTCCTGGCTGGTCTGTGGCAGGTTCGTGGCATCCCCAATATTCAGGCCCAGGGATGACCAGACCATGGTCGCACCAGCCGGGCCCACCCAGGAATATTTGAAGTCGTTAGCCGCCGGCCCGTCCATGCGCAGCCACCACTCCAGCAGATACACCGCGTTAGCCGCAACGGGCAATAGCAGATGATCATCATTCTGGATGGTGACAGAGTTGATCGCCTCATCTGCAACCTTGCGGACAAATTGCAGGTCGTCATTGATCTGGTTAATTGCCGCGTTGACGATGGGCCCATAGGCGTCGTTGCTGACTGGGTCTCCAGGGGTGGGCAGGGTAATCGGTCGGCCCATTATCGGCTCCCAATTCTGGCGCGGTATGCGTCACGCCTGTTCTCATCTTTAATGATTGCTTTGAACCGTCCGGCCACCTGGCGGCCGTCGAGGAAGAATTGCGCTTCTACGTTGGGTGCTGCCACGTTGACCGATGGAGCCGCCGTACGGTACGCGCCAGCTGGGGCCAGCGTGGGGGACCAGTTGCCGCCCGCTGCCCAGCTGGTGGAGCCGCCGCCGCCGCCGCCAGGATTCCCACTGGCCTTAGCCTTGAGTCCGACTATCCGGCTCACGGCGGCCGCGATCCTGGCAGCGAAACGCTGGACGCCGTCCAGGGCTGTCTGAAATGCGCCGGCCATGGCACCCCAGAGCCCAGCCACGGCACGGCCAGCAGCCCCAGGAATGCCTTTCAGGAACCGGAACACGCCGTCCTTTGCCTCTCGGGCCCGCTGTATGCCGCGCTGCTTGGCCCGGTTGAACGCGCCAGCCATGCGGCCCCACAGGTTCGAGACAGCAGCAGCAGCGCGGCCGGGGAGCTTCTTAAACCAGCCGATCACCCCGTTAAAAGTGCGGCGTGCCACCGCTGAGGCTTTGGCCTCCATGGGTCGCATCTTGGCGCGTACGCGGTCGGGCAGCGGGCCCAGATATCCGATGATCTTTTTGCCATTGCGCTTGACCGCGTTCCACATGCCGCCCAGTGGGCCGCCGTTCTCTTTACCAGTGGACTGCTCGAATTTGTCGACCTTGGTTGCCAGCTCACCGTATTTAATCGAGATAGTGACCAGCGCGTTAGCAAGATCAATAGCAGAATCAGCGGCGCCGCGTAGCAAATCGGCCGTATTCTTCACGGCCGTTTTTACTTTCTCCGGGTCTTTCAGAATGGCCGCGATCGCGTCGCCTATTCCCTTGCCGATTTTGGGGGCCTGCTTGCCCCACTCTTTCATGCCCGCCGTTATGCCGGGGAGGGCCGGCTCGAGTGCGGTAACGAAAGCAATAATCCCATCCATGGCACCATTGACGAGCTTCTCAAATCCGGGCGCCAGCGTCTTGATCATGCGGCGGAATTTGGGGCCGAACTTATCGAGCTTCTCACCGGCTGAATCCATCAGCCGGAGGACTGTGGGTTTGAGCGGCGCGGAAATGGTCTCCATGAAATTGTGGGCTTTGCTTTTGAGCTGGTTAAGCGCGGCCGCCTGTTTGCGTAATTCACCCAGGCGGTGAGTTTCGCCAGCGATATCCTCACGGATTTGCTTTTTGGCATCCTTGCTGCGGGCCGACGCGAGCCGCCGTCGTAAGCTCTCCAGCCGCTTAAGCGATGTCTCCTGATCCTTGGCAGCGGTCAGCTGCTTTTTGATCAGGAATATGAGCGGGGCTGCCACCAGTGCCGGGCCCAACAGCAACGGGAGTCCAGCCAGGATCAGGTTGCCAGCCTGGACCAGGACGGCACCGGCCAGCGCGGCCGCGAACACACCACCCAGCCGGGTGCCAGCGCGAGAGAGGCCGGGGCTCATCTTGGCAGCGGCCTGGTCACCTATGCGGCCCAGGGTGATACCCCTGAGGAAGGACTGGACGAAACTGTTCGCACCGTCAAATCCACGCTTACGCATTGACTTCTCAGTGTCGGCTGTGAACCGCTGGAGCCGCCGCTTGACGCGGTCCAGGTTCCGGCCAGCAGTGGCCGCCATCTTGCCTGTGTCGTCGTGGCCCACCAGGTGGAGGTCAACGTCGCGCCTGTTGCTACCCATTAGCTAGCCTCTCAGCCGCGTTCTCACACGCCTCCAGAATGGCCGCCTCCAGCTGGTCTGTTCCTTCCTCACTGGCGCCCTCAGAGAACGCGCCAGGGGGGACCGTCTGCGGGTGCCACGGCTCCCGGCCCCAGGTCAGGTGTCGGATGCGACCAGCGTCGAGCCTACGCATATCTACGCGGGTCCCGTGCTGGCTGTTGCGACCTTGCCTGATCACGACGCCGGCCGATTTTGGGGCACGCCGCACCAGCGTTTTGATCTTGCCAGAGGCCACGTATGCACCCAGGCCGCTGGGCAGGACCAGGACCTCATGGGCCTTGATCGCGTCTCTGATCTTGGACGTGCCGCGCCGGATCGCGGCGGCCATGTCGTTGACGATCTTGCGATCCTTGCCCAGCTTACGAACAGCAGCAGCCACTAGCGCGATTTCTTCCGCGCCAGTGATTCTGTAGCTGGCCACTGTTCACTTCCTCTCCATCGCGGCCGCCTGTTCAGCCAGCACCCTGAGCGCTGACCCGACAGCTTCCGGCTCCCACGTGATGACCTCCGCTAGTGGCTGGCGTATTCCGATTGCCAGACGCACCAGGTTGTCCATCACGGAGCCGGTTGGGTAGGGTCCGCTGCCTCTCCCAGCTCGTCCGGGTTGGGCTTGTCGTCCTTCTCGTCCACGCTCATGATCTTCTGGCCCCACTCCTGGAACGCCAGCCCGCTGTCAATCTCACCGGTACGGCGCAGAGCGTGCCAGCCCAGATAGCGGAGGAATGTCACGGTCTGTTCCTCCAGGGCCTTGGTGGTACCCATGCGGTAGGTGACCTCGAACGCGGCCATGTCGCGCTGGTCAGCGCGAATCGTGTACGCGGGCGGGTCGTTCTCTGGGTCCTGGTCCTCTGTGTAGATTTCAAGATCAAAGATCATTGCAGCCATGGTCAATAGCCCTTTCTTAGTTGCGGCGGAAGCTGGGGCTGTGTGTCGCCATCCGCGTAGGCGACTAGTGGTGGATCAGCGTTCACTGGTGGCGTCTCCTCCAGAGCGCGGCGGGGCTCTGGGTCTGACACCTTGGACTGGGCCAGCGTGGCCACAGCAGCGGCTACAGGGCCGTAGGCGGCCCATGCTGCTGTGAGCCACACTGGCTGCCCCCCGAGCGCGAGACACGCTGCCTGGGCGGACGCCAGGACCACCCCGAGCACAGCAGTGCTGAGATAGAGCCAGGCCCTCACCCGTGGCGGCAGCGTGATCAACATGTCAGGGCAGTTTCTTGAGCCAGGACTGAATGCCAGCACCTGACGCGGAGTTGGTGATCGTGATGATTCCAGTGGCGAGGTCAGCGAAGTCCGGCAGGACCAGGATTTCCTTGTCGCCCGTGGTGGCCGGAATGCTGACCGCCGGGTTAGAACCAGTGGAGCCGCCCGGTGTTTTGCCGTTGTCCTGAACCGTGACGTTGACCGGTGAACCGGTGGTGTTCTTCACGTGGAGGATGGCCGGGCGGCCACCCAACAGGTTCACGTCGATAGTGTCTGTGGCGGCCACGTTGGCAAACGCCGGAACGGTGCCTGTCTTCGCAATCGTGGTGGGAACTAGTGCGGTCATGATCGTTTGTGCTTTCTGCTAGAGGCTGACCAGGTGGCTGGATGGTTACGGCTGGACGCCCTTGACCGGGGACCCCGTGAGCGGTAGCTCAATCTCGATCTGGGCGAACTCGCCCTGTTTGCCACCGATGGGCGGGGCCACGATCGTGACGGTTCCAGTGAACTGGACCTTTCCTGACCCCTTCTTGGTGGCGTAGGTGAACGACGATGTCAGGTTCGCGTTGGCCCACAGGAACGCGGCCAGGCCGGTGCTCTCCCAGTCTTGGAAACCGGTGAGCTTCATGACCCAGGTGGCTGAGTCAGCGTCAGAGACCTGGCCGTCTGGGACCATGGTGCGCTGTTGCTGAATGGGCGTCTCGGGGTCGATCGAGCAATCCCAGTGCTGGTTCGTGTAGTCAGTCGCGCCGAACTTGAGAATGCCGTCCTTGAGGACGTACGCGCCACCGTATGCGGGCATGGGGTCAGCCTTCCTTGTGCAGTGTGATTTCGGCGCCGTGCATGACGCCTACATTCGGGATTTGGAAGTCAACGGGTGCCACACCCGTGACGTAGGCAAGATCATCCAGGGCGTCTGTGATCAGCTCCAGGTGGGTGTCCAGGAACTTCATCGCATCCGATGGGGTGCCGCCAGTGATCACGTCGACCAGCCAGCTGGACAGATACGTGCCGGGGGGGCCAGCCGGAGTCCAGCCGGCCCAGCGGACCCAGGCATCGCCCACGTTCAGCAGCGCGGGCTGGTCATCGTAGCCGGTTATGTCGGCGATCGGGTCGAGCGCAGCAGCGAACGCGGCGCGGTCAGCAGCTAGAGACATCAGCCCACCACCAGCTTTCGGTATGGGGCCTCCAGGCGCTTGACCTCAGCGTCCTGGCGCGGGACGAATGAGGGGCTCCCACCGTCGCTGGACTGCTCGACCACACCCAGGGTGATGCCACGGCGAGCAAAGTTGATCACGACGCGGCGGGCCAGGGCCTCGCGTAGATCGGGAGAGCCGCCCCCACCGGCCAGATAGCCCTCAGCCAGCAGTCTCTCACCGTCGGACAAGACACGCTGCCAGACCAGGACCTCATATACATCACCAAAGAATGGGCTGCCACCCTCCTCATCTGCACCCAGCCCGACACCAGCGGAGGGCGTGTCGGAAATCGGGCCAGTGCCCAGCGCGGTAGCCACGGTGTCCTTGAGGACCCCGTCAACGTGAATTGTCATCACAGCGTGGCCGTGATCAACAGCGAGCGCCACATTGTGAAGCGCCTGATCCTGGCCGGACGTGAACACATAGGCCGGGGGCGCGTCACCGTCCAGGCGTCGGAGGTCCAGCCCCCAGTGGCCGCCAGCGCCAGAGAATCGGATACCTGCATACAACCGGGTGAACAGCCCGTTATTGGAAAAACCGATGACGCGCTGGGTTGTGGTGGCAGAGCTGGACTTAACGCGCATCAGGATCGTGACCGCGATTTGGTTCCGGGTGAGCTGGAGCGCGTCGCCGCCCACGCTGAGCCAGTCGGTTCCGTCGAATCGAACCAGGGTGCGGCCGTCCTGTGTGCGCTTTGTGGGCTGGGCTGAGCCTGTGCCCTGGGTGGCCACGGAGGTCCCGGCTGCGGAGGTCCAGCTGGAGACTGGGTCACCATCGGCCAGGCCGGAGAGGTCCTCAGCGCGGAACCACAGAGCCAGACCAGACGGAAGATCAACACTAGGGACGCGGCATTTCTTGCTCTGGGCGGCCGCCTCTGTGGCTATGGCCTGGTTAAGCGCCGCGTCGGAGTAGCGGCCAGCGGGCACACCAATAGATGCCAGGTAATCCTTGACATCCTGTAGCGCACCCACTGGCCGCTCCCCTTCCCCTGTGTGTGTTGCTCAGATGTCCAGGTCAGCCGCGGTGACGCGCTTCCCTGTGGCCGGGTCGATCGTGGAGCCGTAGATTTCCACGTCCGACTTGACGCCCGCGGAGATGTAACCCGCGGCCGGGACACGGGTCCCGCCCTTCTGGCCCGAGCTGGGACGCTCTCCAGGCTTGTGGATTCCCTGGGCCTCTGGGCCGACTTGCAGCGCCGGGTCCGGGTCGGCCGCGGGCTCGGCCTGGGTGTCCGCCTGGGTGTCCACCTGGGCGTCCTCTTCGCTGGTGATCGTTTCGTTCTTCCGGGACATGTCGGGCCCCTTTCTCTGGTACGCGCTGAATAGCGGATGATCTTGGTTGACCTGGCCCGCCGCACCCGCCGCGGGACGGCGGGCCAGGTGCTTGGGTGTTACGGGACCGGGTCCCAAATGATCTTGCGGATGCCGGGAACGTCGATCACTTCCACGACCCGGTAGCCCCAGATGGCCAGCTCAACACTCTTCACCTGGTACTGGAACTCCAGCCGCTGAGGCACGGACGCGACAGCAAACACCGAAGCCGGGTCGAGCAGGTAGCTGTTGGCCGGAGCGACCTGGCCACCAGCAGCCAAAGCCCACTCCGGGAAGCCGTCCACGCCGTGGATGTTGAGCTTGGCGAACCGTGGTGCAACTGTGCCGTTTGCGTTCGTCGGGCCGTAGATCGGGAACAGCGGCCGGTTGGTCGTGTCGATGGCGCCAGCCAGCAGCTTGTAAAGGTCCTGCTGCAACGCCAGGGTGGAGAAGTCGAACCCACCGCGGACAAACTGGAGGTCAGCGAAATGGCCACCCAACGCGGCCCCCTGCGCCTGCCCAGTGAGACCGGGTGTCAGCGTGATGGCGGTTACGCCACCCTCGCCGTCCAACTCTGTGACGACAGACGCCTCAAGCGCTTCGTTATAGCTCTGGACCATCTTGGCCCAGATGAGCGCGCTGGCGGCTGGGCCGCCCTGGTCCCATACCTCACGGGTGATTTCCACACGACCTGACACGGCGCCAGGGGTGACAGTCTCACTGGTGGCCACGAATGTCCCGGGCGTGGGGTTCACGTCCTGGGTGTGAGCCGCCACCAGGCCGCCGTGGCTGGACCACTTCGGAACCACGATGGGCGTGATTTCGTCCAGCGTGCCCTTACGGACTGCCTCCCAGAGGGGATAACGGAACTGACGCTGGTCCACGTACAGGTCCGGACGCTGAACCGGGACCCCGACCAAGGAAGACACATCGCCGGTCTGGACAGCGAACTGGACAGGACCGTCCGGCATGTCGGTAGCGGGCGCATTGAACGCGTGAGCCTGAATAAATCCCATAGCCCGCTCATGCGCAGCGGCATCCCCACGGAAGCTGTCGCGAAGATCACGCGCGAAGTCATGCGTCCCCGCGACCAGTGCGCCGCTTCGGTCGAATCGGTACGGCTCAGGCTCAGCGACCTGAGCGCCGGAGCCAGCAGCACCATCGGCCGGGTTGATCACTTCCGGGCCGCCGCCAGCCGGGGCAGGGGCAGGAGGCTGAGCTGGCGCAAAGTGCTGGCCGAGCGCAGCGACAAGCGCGCCCATGTCGAACTGGGGTGCTGGCGCAGCTGGCGCGGCAGGGGGCTGGGGGGCCACGTATCGAGTGGTGCTGTTCGGCAGCGCGCACTCTTGGCAGTGGCATCCTTCTGGGTGCATTTCGTTCCTTCCTGAGTCTGCCTCTGCCAGGACAGCCGAGACACGTGCTGAATCAAACGCCGGGTCAGGCGTAAGACTGATTTCGGCCAGGTCGTTTCCCTGGCCGGAGTGGTGGACATCGCCCACCAGTGAGAAACGGGCGTCAGACCGGAGCCCGATGGAGAGGCCGTCATAGACGCCGTCAGCTGCCAGCATCAGCGCACGGTCACCCTCTGGGCCGCGTGCGATCTGGAACGTGACATAGAGGCCGTCCGGCCGATCATCCAGGATCGTGGCCTTACCCACAGCCTGAGAACGATCATGCTGGATGTGGAGCTTGATACGCGACGGATCAGCCGGCAGGCGAAGAGAGCCGCGAGCGAACTGATACGTCCGGCCATTCTTCCGGGCTGTTACCCCATAGGGGACCGCCAGGCCGCTGATCGTGCGCCGCTCTTGATCAACAGAGAACGTGCTGAATACCGCGTCCGTGGCGAAGCTAAATCCTTGCGCGTCATCAGCGTCAAACGCAATGTTGTGACGCGCCGGCGGTCCACTCTGTTGCGTCTCGAGTGAGCTATCACGCAAAGAGTTTGCGTCACCGGACTGTATTGCGGGCTGGGCTGGCATGGGGAACGTGGGCTGCGGGAGGCCCTCGCGGCGCGCGATCGCGTCACGGTCGAAGATTCCCAACTTGACCCCCAGTGCGTAAGCCTGGAACCGAGAAAGATCATCGGCCCTCAGGAACCCGTTAAAGTCCGCCTCTACGCGGTAGCCGCGCGGCGTGATGTCAGGCATAGAGAGCCGCTCAGCAATCGCGCTGACGTACATGCCCAGGGTGTCGTTGATCTTGTCAATGCGGCGCTGCTGGCCGTTCTGGTAGGTGCGGCTGGTGGTGCTGACGCCCAGGTCCTCTGGGTCCACACCCATGGCGGCCGCGATTTCGACCACTGCCTGTTTGCGGCCCTCCACCAGCTGGAGCTGGTTGGGGTCCCACTGGGTGCTGTGGTAATCCACCACCCCTGGCACGTAGGCGTCCACGCCGTTCTGGCGCGCCTGCTGCCAGTCATCCAGGAAGGTCTCAACGTCAGACTGGTCCGGGTCAGCCTCTGGGCGCGGGGTGAACCAGCCCTGTGGCCGGGGGCTGTCCGCGTAGCGATCGACAGCAGCGGCCAGCTTCAGCCAGGTGCGGATGGCCCGCGCGCCAGCACTGAGCACACCCTCAGTGGGAGACTCAAACACGACATAGTCAGCTGGTGGAACCTTGATCAACTTACCGTCGGGCATGGTGACGTGGAGGTAACCGTCCTGATCAACAGTGGCGCGGGGATCGACCCGCCAGACGTAGGTGGGGAACCGGTTAAAGTTCCGCTCCCGGGTCCACCAGTACGCCTTACCCTCAAACAGCAGGTCTTCCACGAGCTTGGTCATGGTGACCGATCGGGCACGGTTACGCTCTGGCTGGCTCAGCAGCGTTGAAACATGCTCCACGTTGTCTGTGTCCAGCAGCCGGAACGGTATGGTTCCGATTTCACCAGCGATCAGGTCGCGGCCTTTCTTGACCGCTGGGACCTGGATGGCCTCACGCCTGGAGACGGCGGCCACGGGTCCGATCGTGGAACTGTAGGACGGTATGCCGAAGATTTCACTAGGCATTGAGCCCGCGTCGATCTCAAATTGGGGACCACGGCTGTCTGGACGTTCAAACCCGAGCCATTCAGCTACGCGCCACCAGAAGCTCACGACGCAAACCTTATGCGTGGGGTCGCGTTTTGGCGGTAATTAGTTGCAGACGCGCCGGAGGTTTGGCCGTTCTGGCCAGATTGGCGGCCCCGGCTGCGGCGTAGACCGCGTCAGCGTTGCCCATGCGGCGGGTGAAACGCCAGCCATCCCCCACCGGCAGGCGCCTGGAGCCGAGCGCGTGCGCGTTCAGCAGCGGGTCATTGCCGTGGATCAGCCCGCGCGCGAGCACCAGCTGAGCAAACCCCTGGCAAACGGCGGGGATTTCGGCCGACTTGATCTCCTCCATGCGCTTGAGCGTGCGGACATCCACCAGCACGGACGCAGCTGGCCCCCCGGGGAACCAGCACCCGCGCGCGGGCTGGTACTGCTCCCAAATCTTGGGCAGGTCCAGCATGCACCTAGCAAGATCATTCCAGGCGCCCACGACGCCCAGCCGGACACGGCCGGAGTCAGTGAGCGCGGCGGCCGCCAGCGTGGCGTGGTCACCATCCTGGGACACGTCGAAGCAAAAGAACTTGTGAGGCATGGCCATAACGCCCGAGCCGGCAGGATCAGCACACGCGTTCCACGCCTGGGCTGAGATGGGGCTGTCGATTGCCTCCACCGTCTGGCAGAGGATCTCTGTGCGGAACACTGGCGGGGGATCGGTCCCCATGGCGGTGAGGATCGCGTCAGGGCTGATCGCGTACCCCAGTCCGGGGCATGCCTGAGCTATCTGGTCCCAGTCGTCCAGCTCGCAGCCCTCCACGCCGGACCACTCGAACAGCCCTATGGACGGGTCTGTGCGGTTGATCCCAGACGCTCGCAGCTGGTTAAGCACCACGCTGTCAGCCTCACCGGCGTTCGAGATGGCCACCACCAGGCCCTGAGCTTTGGCGATGACAGTCTTAGACAGCGCGGACCAGGCCGTCCAGTCCTTCTGTTCGCGCAGCTCGTCCAAGATCATCAGGTCGACGGAGAGCCCCCGGCCAGCACCCTGCCGGGTGGCAGCGATCCGATACCGGGACCGGTTGAACATGCTCATGCTGGTGTCAGTGTTGCCGCGCTTGACCGAGTCCACCTGAACCCAGACCTTGTCATGATCTTGGGCCAGCTCCACCGTGGAGGACCAGCTGTTGCGTGCGATGTCCATTGACTGGGCCGCACCCAGCACCACAGAGCCTGGACGCTTGCACAGCATCCACAGCGTGAGTATCTGGAGAAGTCGAGTCTTGCCGGACTGGCGACCCACCAGCGTGAGCACCGTACGGAACCGGAACCGGCCCTGATCGTTCATCTCCAGCGCGTGGATCAGCCACCATTTCTGCCAGGGGTACAGCTCGATGCCCAGCTGTTCCTTTGCGAATCGGATTACCTCATACCCCTTGCTGTTGCCGACGTGGAGCCGCTGGAGTGGCGGGGTGAAGATGCGCGGTTCAGTGAGCCCTTTGATCCCCACTGGCGCAGGCCGGTGCGGAGTCGCGTCAAATAGCGGGTCCTGGTCTAGATCGGTCCCCCATAGCGCGGTCATGGCGCTGATTCTGACACCGCGCGCAAGCATCTTGCGCCAACGCGGCCTGAGGGCGTCTCTATTTTGCGCATGATCACAGGGGAGGGGGAACCACTCGGAAGGGGGTGGCGGGGTCCTCTGATTCTGGGAAAAAACCGCGAGACTCACAGCGATGTAACTACTCGCGTGTAATCACAATGTTGTGGTTCCACTGGCCAACGTGCCCCCTATGACTACGTCATATAAGGGGGCACTGTTTCGTGGACAGATGGCGGGTGGTGGTGGTCAGTTGTGGTCACCTTGGACAGATGCCCTCCAACCTGCTGCTGACTAGGGGTGACGGGTGACCACGCTGTGATCATGGTGTGGTGGACAGTCTGGACAGTAGGGCTACTGCTGGCCATCTGTCCACGAGCAGAGCGTGGACAGATGAAACGAGAGGATTTAGCGCCCAGCTAGCTGCTGGCCGTAAGTCTTGGATTCGGGGGTTCAGCCGAAATGATCATGACAAAGGCCCAGCCGCGCGGACGGCTGGGCCTGGATGCGGGGGTCTCGCGGCCCGTCTGGCGTCAGTGCGAGTGCGACTCACGAGACCCCCGCAGGGGGCTAGGTTACGTCAGCAGCAGGCCCAGGGCTACCACCCCCACCACGAGCATGATCAGTATCACCATGCCCACGGCGCGGGCTGCCGAGTAGCCCTCGCGCCGCTGCTCTGGCCAGTCTCGCGAGACCTCCACGCCCGCTGAGACCAGCTCCCCAGGGGCCATGATCCAGTCGCCATCCTCGCCGGAGTCATCCTGGACGATGTACGCGCCGCTGGCCTGGCCGAGCGCCAGCATCTCGGCCTCCTCTTCGTCGGTAAGCCCACGCCTTGCGTGCATCTCTTCCAGGTAATACAACCGATCAATGGTGACCTGGACCGCTGCAAAGAGGGTGTTGAACCGAAGCGCTATCTCCTCATCGCGCGGGCCCCGATCGCGTGGGCTCATGTGGCTCAGCGGGTGCGTGACGGTCCAGTCCTGTCTCTGTGCCCAGCGTCGGAGCGCGCGCATCAGTAGACCTTGTCCACTGCGTAGGTGGCCTCAGCGTGGGTGAAGCCCTCGCCGTACTTAGACTCCAGCTGGTCCAGCAGCTCAGCCTTGGAGAAGTGCCCGCTGTCCAGGTACGACTCAGCAGCCTCCACGGCCTCCGCTTTGTAATCGGCTTTGACGTGATCAATTGCGAACTGGGCGTCTTTCTTGGTGAAGCCCTCACCGTACTCAGATTTGAGCTGGTCCAGCAGCCCCTGCTTGGAGAAGTGCCCGCTGTCCAGGTACGACTCAGCAGCCTCCACGGCTTCCTTCTGGGCCCTGGTCAGCGTGGGCGTGGGCTTTGGCTCGGCCGGGGCCGCCGTGGCGCTGCCAGACGCCTCTGGTAAGGTGCTCGACCCCTGGCCACGGTCGGCATCGTCACCAGGCTCCGCTGAGTGATAGCCGGTGTCCTGAGTGAACGCCCCTGATTCCTGCTCAACCGGGGAGCTGCCTACGGCATAGCCCAAGGCACAGCCGATCACAAACACCACGATCAGGACCAGCCAGCCGAACCGCTTGTCCTTCACGCGGGGCCTCTTCGGCTGGGGGCCTGTCCACTGCTGCTGTTCGGTCAGGTGTTCCTGCCCTGCCGGTGGGTAGGGGTGCTCGAATCCAGGCGGCGGGTTAAACATGGGGTTGAACATGGGTTGATCTTGCGACGGGTTAGACACTGTCAGTGTCCCCTTTCTGGGTTAGGTCTAGCTCTGGGTCTGGCTCTGGAGTAGGTGGTTCCTCCGGCTCTGGCTCAGCTGGCTCTGGCTCAGGCTCCGGCTCTGGTAGTGGTTTCCACAGGTACCAAGTTTTAGTCCCGTGGGGCTCGTCCTCGCGTACGACCATGCCGCGCTCGTGGAGCTGACGCAGCATCAGTTGAACGCTTGACCGCTTCTCCCTGGTCCAGCCGAGATTGCTCCCCACGCTTGAGGCGTAGAGGCCCCTGGGGAACTCGGCCAGCACTTGCAGGATGTCCTGCTGATCTTGGCTGATAGGCCCCAGCTGGTGGGACATCATGCCACACAGGACGGCGGACTTATTGGGCGCGGTGACCAGGTCGAGTGTGATCGGTTCCTGTTCCTCCACGTCCTTCTGCTTTCTGCATTCCACCTTGACGATCGACGAGCGCGGTTCCTTTGCGGTCCTCATCACGGTGGTGGCAGCCCCTTCCAGGGCTGTGGAGCCGCGTAGGTTCTCACCCGAGCGCGGCTCATGGTGCACGATCAGGACGCACGCTTTTGACGCCTGCCTGACGCGCTCCAGGGCGGCAACGAACAGTCCCATGTCGCGAGAGCTGTTCTCTTCCATGCCCTCAGTCACTCGGGCCTGAGTGTCTATGACGATCATGTCCGGTTTCTGCTCTGTGACGAGCCTCACAAATGGCTCAAGCGTCTCACTGTTGGGGGTGAGCTGAACAGCGATCGGCAGGAATATCAGGTCGCCGGCGAGACAGTTTCGCGCCCACTCCCAGGCCCTGACCCTCGCGGCCAGCCCGTGGGCCCCTTCCGCGATCACGTACAGCACGCGGCCGCGCCTGGTGCGTTTGTTGTGCCAGAGCTGGCCAGCACTGACTGCACAGGCCAGGTCGACGGCCAGGAATGTCTTGCCGCCGCCTGGCCTGCCCCCGAGCCAGGCCAGGCTGTTGCTGAACAGCCAGTCCTCCACGATCGGCTCAGGGGGCTTGAGAGCCTCCAGCTGATCGATGCGGATGAGGGCCAGGTCCAGCCTGTCATAAAGACGATCAGACTGGCCCTGGAGGTCCTCAGGCCCGAGCGCGCGCATTCCTAGATGTGCCCTGCTCGCCGCGGACAGGTGGCGGCCCACAGCCGCCCCCGGGATCGGAGCGTCTGGTACAGGACCAGCTCTTGCCACGGTTCCGGCTTAAGCCCCGCTGACCAAACCGCGTCAGCGATTCGACGGAACCACAGCGCATACGCAGGACCCATCACCGGGTGCGCCTTGCCCTGGCGGCGCTCTGGATGGTCCTGACAGCCTCAGCGCGCGACAGCCCTATCTGGATGGCCGCGTTCTCCAACGCGCCGGGGTCCAGGCCTTTCTCATGGGCTCTGGACGCTGCCCAGAACAGTGAGTGGTTACGCTCACCCTCCTGGGCGGCCAGCACGAACCGGACTAGCCCGTCCAGGTCCTTACCGTCACCCCGGCCCTGGTAGTCGGGGGTCCGCGGCCGCTGATCCTCTGGCAGCAGCAGCGCGAGGGCCCCGTACCAGTCGAACGTGGCACCGAGACGCCCACCCTGGGTGAACTCCCAGTGATACATGAGGCCGCTCGCCAGGACCGATGGGGCACCCACGATGTAGCCGCCGCGGCCGCGGAAGTCCAGGCCCGTCCTGGCTGAGGCGTGGTTGCCGTCTCCTCCAGCTGCAAACAGGATGTGTTTGCCGCCGCTGGGGGTGGCCTGTGAGGCCCAGCCGCCGCTGAGGTAGCCCTGTCGGGTGATGGTGTCCAGCGATGACTCTCCGGCCTTGCCGTCTTTTGTGTCGACGTCGAGCGCATCGAACACGTGACCTGTGGCCAGCCCTATGTTGAACTCTGGCCGGACTTTCCACCAGCCGCGCACCGTGGCCAGGTCTGTGCTGGCGTCCAGGACCCCGTTGCTGGTGGCTGGCAGCTTGGTCTGGGCCTGGAGTGGGTGCACGGGCACGCCGGCGATGGCGTACGCAGCGGCCGCCTCCATCAGTGACAGGCTGTTGGTCTCGATCAGCCTTGACAGCGTGATGGTTCGGGCCCGGTGCTGGATCGAGTAGTGGCAGGCCGCGCCGAACGTGCCGCCGGGGCCAGCCGGTTCCTTGACACAGCGTGGGCAGCGGCCCTCCGGGATACCAGAGTCAGGGTGGGGGTCCGGGTCGAAATGCTCGGGTGCTAGCTCATTCATGTGGGGACCTTCACTCTCGCGATGTGGTCAGCCCCGGTGGTGTGGCACTCGGAGCGCGGGGTGTAGACGCCTGGCAGGTCCGCGATGAACCGGACCCAGCGGTTCTGGCTGTCTTTGATGATCATGTGGCCACAGTTTGAGCACCGTGGTACACCGCCGCTCACCATGGGGTCAGCCCTCCCGCTTGAGCACGATCAGGCCGGACTCACACAGGTCCAGCAGGGCATGCCCCACCCCCAACAGGGCACGAGCCTGGGCCCGCGCGAGGTCCTCAGGCGTGTGGTCGCCGTTATCCAGCAACCACTCCGCTGACTCCAGCTGCTCCCTGGCGTTGCGTGTGTCGCTGGTTACGAACTCACCCATGGGGGTCCTCCAGGTGCGGCGCAGCGTTGATCACCCTGAGTAGGGCCTTGGTTTGGCGGGCGGCCAGCTCGGCCAGGAATGCTGTGTCTGACAGCTCCTCCAGCAGCCCCCGTAGACACTCCAGGATGGCGGCCACGTGGATCTGGGCCGCCCGGTTGCCTTGGGTGTGAATCTCCAGCGCCTTGGTTCGGACTGAGATGGCGCGGAGTTGAGCAAAGACATGCTCAGCTGGTAACGCTATGCTGGCGACGGCCGCAGCCCCGTGATGGGCCATAGTGCCGTTCAGGCCCCCAGTGTGGACCCCAGCATCGCTAACTGGGCCCGCTGGGGGCCCTTCATCTTTTGCCACTTTCGCGTGGTCCTTCCTGTTCAGCGCGCGGCAGGTCCGCGCGTCACAGCGAAGCCAGGGAACGGCAAAGCCGCTGACCATGATCAGCTTGTGTCAAGTGCGCCCACAGGTTTGGGCTTATTCCCAGCATCGCTGGGGGCTACCTTAGCGGATAGCCGCCCAGCGTGCGGCGTGTCGTTCAGATTTTTGGCGTGTCGACCAGGGGCTGGGTGATCGCGACAGAGGCGCGGACCAGGTTGTGGTCAGAGGCGTGGGGCACATATTCAGGCTGCCCAGTGATCACCAGGGTGCCTGTGTACGGGTCAGCCACCTTGCTGGTCAGAACGTCGTCAATCCAGATTCCGTCACGCTTGGTGGCGGTCCAGCCGTTGCGGCTGTTCCGGCTGTCGCCTTCCATTTCAGCGTCTGTGAGCCGGGAGCGGAGGTCACGGTAGCCAGCAGCGGCGAGGACCTGGCGTACAGGATCGAGCACGCCGCTGGGGCCCTGGGCACTGTTGAAGTCACCCATGATCAGCACACGCTGATTGTCGGGCAGGGCCGAGAGGACTAGCGCGATCTCTTTTGCCTGGGCCAGTCTCAGCGCGGCCTCACCCGGCATGTTGACGGCCAGGTGGGTGGAGATGAACCAGGCGTCACCACCAGTGGCCACAGACTGGAGCCGGACACACGTCAGCGGCCGCGTCGACGGGAACCCTGGCAGTGCCGTGCTCTTGAGCTTGAACTCACGGTGATCAATAGCCACCCACTTGTCAGCCCGCCAGATGATTTTGGATGTGCCCGAGCCCCAGAAATTCCAGTTAGGGCCGAGCCCGTGGGTGAGGTCAGCGGCCAGCGCAGCATTGCACTCTTGGACACCCAGCACGCTGGGGGCCACATCGTTGATCACCCGGACCAGCTGGGGGAGCCGCCTGGACCACAGCCGCTCGGGGTGGAGCAAGTCGTCAGCTGACTTGTGGCGAATGTTGAACGACGCCGCTCGGACCTTGGTGGTGGTGACGGCTGGGGGCACGATCGGGGCCTCTGTTCCGTAGCTGATATGGATATGGTCGTTGTGTGGGTCGCTGCCGTTATAGGTGCGGACTCCCTCAGCGGCCCGGGCCACGGACCAGATGCGGCGCCTGGTGATGATGTACGTGGCTCCCAGACGCTTAGCGTTGAGCTTGAACCAGGCCAGCATCTCGTCGTGGTGCGCTGCGCTGTTGTCGTACAGCCAGAAGTCAGCCGCCAGGTCCCCAGACATGTCGTGTCCCGGGTCGCCGTCCGCGTGGCCCCGGTACGTACCTATCTGGGTGTTGAACCGAAGCGCTATCTCCTCATTTGCCTTGACCACCCAGGACGGCCACGGCCGATAGTTGTCGATGTACAGTCCCATGATCAGTTACCTGCCTCTCTGTTGATCGCGGCCGCGATGGCGCGGGTGACCGCTTCCTCTATGCGGAGGTCCAGGTCACCATTGAGACCATTGGCGGCCACCTTGGCTGCGGTGGCCGCCGTGTCCGCTTTGCCTGCCGCGTCTGCCACCTGGTGGCTTATGTGCTGGTTCTCTTCGCTGGATTTCTTAGTGCGGAACCAGAGCACCAGGGCCGCGCCCAGGGTGATTAGCGATGGAATCAGCGGACGGATGTAGACCTCAGCCTGGTCTGGATACCGGGTGATCAGATAGACCAGCATCAGCCCAGACGCGAGAAAACAGATGGTGGCACATATCAGGGCCACTGGCCCCACCGTGTGGCCTGACTTGGTTTGCAACGGCACGAGATTCTCCTGACTAATCACCACGCCCCCCGGGGCTCTGGATCGGATCGCTTCGCGGACTGGTTGCAAGGTCCACAGGACGCTCTGAGGTTATCTGGGTGATCGGTCCCACCCTGGGATTTCAGCACGATGTGATCACACTGGCTGGCGACTGTGAGGCACCGCGGGCCCCGTATCTGACAGCGGTACTGGTCCCGCTCGAGTACTAGGCGGCGCACTTTCTTCCACGCCGTGGTGGAGCCGCCGGCCCACGCCTTAGACATGGTGACGCTCAGCACATCGGCTGATCAGCGGCGCGCGGCCGTACGGCTCTCCGCAGTCGGCGCACACATCGGAGCCGGCGAACAGGACCGGCCTGCCCTGGGCGTCACAGGGCTGGTCGGGTTTAGCCAGCATGGCCTGCGCGGCCCGGTATTCGTCCGTGGTTGAGCGGCGCTTACCGGACGCGATCGCGCGAGCGTCGATCAGGTCCACGGGTCAGGCCGCGCGGTAATGGAGGTTGGCTGTGAACACGTCGTTAACGGCCAGGACGGTGGGGTCCGTGGAGTCAACACGGCGGATGGACTGGAAGGGAGTCCCGGCCGCTGGCGCTGATCCGAAGCTGATCCTTAGGCCACCGGGGTCGTTCTGTACGACCGGGCCACCGAAGTGAGAGACGGGCGCCGTGGAGTCATCGCGGATGGCCCAGGTCCCTAACACTGTCGTGATGGCCTCTGTCCCACTGCCCCACACGTACGCGGGCACCGGCAGAATCAGCGTGAACAGGCCAGCCTGGACAGATGGTGCGGTGCCGAGCCTGATACGGAACTGGGCGTCGACCATCTTTCCGTTGTCTTTGCGCCAGAAACCTTCATTTAGGCCGCCAGCACCCACGCTGAGGATGCCGCCGTCAGATGGCGTGTTCCAGATAGGTGTCCAGCTGTTCCAGGCCCGCTCTGCGGTGCGCGCGGCCTGGATGCTGGCGGCCATCTCCGCGAAAGCATCCCACCAGTTGTTCATGGGGTAGTTGCTGTCCGGGTATGAGATGCCGTCTGGTGATGTGGTGCCCATCAGCTGATCCTTTGCCAATCGAGAATGAGTGCCATCGAACTGGAGTATTTTGAGCGGCCAGCCAGTCTGACGTGGGGCTGGCTATCGTCAGCCACCCAGATGGACAGGCCCCCGCAGACGCCGTCCACCAGGTCCTGGCCAAACTGGGTCGGCATGGTGAACGTGTCTGTTTCGTTCACGCTCAGGTTAGGGCCGAGCATGCCTGAGCCGGTGCGTGTGGGGGCTCCGGCTGGCCGTGTCGTCTCACTCACGCGGTAGAACTCTGGTCGGCGTGCGCTGGAGTCGCCACCGGCTACGCGCTTGAGCTTGACGCGGCAGAGCGTCACCACCGCACCAGCCAGTGAGCGTGGGGCTGAGCCGTAGAACGCACAGCCGGTGTAAAGCATGGCGTCCCACTCACTCTGGAGTAGGTCGTCAGTGTCAAACCTCCACTTATCGTCACCCGGGCCAGCCTTATAGGACCTGGTCTCAACGGGGAACAGGGTGAGCTGGCCGGTGCGTGAGAAACCCTCAGGCTGTGGCGGGTAGTCGATGTCTGGTGGTGCGCTGGGTGCGCTGGCGTGCATCCTGGCAAGGATCAGGATTTCCCCACCCACTCTGACGCCTGCCACGATGTCACCGGCCGCTGTGGTGAGCCCCCGAGCGGCGCGACAGGTGACCACGGCCCCCATGATCTTGACGCTGACTGTACTGGTGCCGCTGACTGTGCCCTGGGCTATGCCCTTGACCACGCCCGTGGATGGTGCGACTCTCAGCCCTGACCATTTCACGATCCCACCAGCCTCACCGTGAGGGCCTCAGCGCCGCCACCAGCCTGGTGGGGCAGCGTGTAGCCGGTGACCCGGCCCAGGGCACCAGCCAGCTGGAGACGGGCACTGGTGACCGCCACAGCATCGCCCAGCCTCAGGGCTGGGTGGGGCAGTATCTCGATCGATACTGACCGATTGTTATCGGCCCTCAGGTTCCGTTTCCTGGTCGCGGCCGCCGCCGCCACCATGGCCTGGGTGGTCATCAGCGGAGACTCGTACCCCACGGGAACCAGGTAGGGGCTGAACGGGCCGCCGTACCGGTAGGGGCTGGTCAGGTCTGTGTCATAGCTGGTGGCCACAATCTCCTGGCCTGCCAGGCCGCCAGCGGTGTCCGGGTACGAGCCGCGGGCCACCACAGCATTGAACTGGCCGTCTCGGGTAAGGCCAGTGGTGAACCGCTGAGCGTTCAGCTTGTCGGAGACAGCCAGGTCCGCGCTGGTGGGGTCGTCTGGCACGGGCGTGACTCTCAGGACGCCGTCGACGGTAACCTCAGCCTGAGCTGGCCAAGCGTCCAGGACGGCCGCCACGTCATCCAGCCGGTTGTCTGACCAGCTGGTCCCAGCGGGCACGGTGCGATCAGCTGGTGCGGCTGTGAGGTCCACCGTGAGCCCTGGCTCGACCAGAGCTCTGATCACTGATCCCATGGTCGCGCCAGCCTTGGGCTGGTATTCCGCGACCAGCTCAGCCTCATTCACCAGGTACAGCAGGCCAGCACACTGAACACTGACCGTGTCGCCGGAGTCGTCTGGGTCGACGCTGTGGATCAGGAATTGGCCACGGGTCAACCACTCGACTTCCTCACCCACCAGTGAGACGCCCACCTGGGCCACGATCCGCTGGCCCCAGATGCCCAGCGGATGGTCATAGGAACTGGGCACCCAGGAGACGCCACGGTCCAGGATCGGAACACGAAAGGTCAGCTGCTCGGGGACCCTCAGGCTGGCGTCACCTTCCTCCACCACGTCCACGCCTGGAATGTCGTCAGCCAGCAGCTCACCCGAGCGCACCGATAGCAGCCGGTTGTGGACCTTGTAACTGTGGCCGGAGAGTATCTCGGCCAGCTGGCTGGTGATCGTGATCATGGTCAGGACCAGTCAGCTACGGCGGCCGCCAGCATGG
>Ga0193738_1000470_pt1 | contig 20861 bp, 15 predicted proteins | sample L2a1metaG_FD_144927 | JGI IMG/M metagenome (GOLD analysis project Ga0193738, IMG submission 144927) | Soil microbial communities from a riparian zone of the East river system, Colorado, United States - L2a1 | ecosystem: Environmental > Terrestrial > Soil > Riparian zone | place: USA: East River...
CAGCGCGGCGTAGAGGTCGCCGGGGCGGACCTGCCGGGAGTCGTGCGTGATCCCGGTGACCGCGATCCCGGCGAGATCGGGCAACGGCTCGATGCCGAGCAGCTCGGCCAGGTCGACGAGTGGGCACGGGATCACGTGTTGCGGGCGCAGCAAGGGTCGGGGAGGCATCGGTCCGAGAGGCTACTCGACCGCCGCGAGACGGTGTCAGTCGGCGAAGAGCTTCACCGTCGGTGCGGTCGTCCCCGACGGCGCGACGCCCATCTGCGCCAACGTGAAGCCCATGACGGCGGCGAAGACCGGACCGGCCAATGCGCCGCCCGAGTTGCCCCTGTGCGGGTTCAGCAGCGAGACGGCGACGACGTACCGGGGGTCGTCGGCCGGTGCGAAGCCCATGAACGAGGCGTTGTAGCCGCGGTAGCACCCGCAGTCGGGGTCGACACGCTGCGCCGTGCCGGTCTTTCCGGCCACCCGGTAACCATCGACGCCGGAGGCACGCCCGGTGCCGTCCTCGCCCATGACGCCCTCCATCATCATGGTGACCGCCGCGGCGGTCTCCTCGCTGACCACCCGCTGTGGCGTCCCCGGAGTGACCGGGGTCTCCTCGCCGTCCTCGTCGACGGTCGACTCGATCAACCGTGCCGGCAGGCGTACGCCACCGTTGGCGATGGTGGCGTAGGCGGAGGCCATCTGGACGGTGCTGACAGCCACCCCCTGGCCGAAGGCGATGGTGTCCCTGGTCAGATCGGACCACTCCTCGGGCAGGCCGCCCGCGCTCTCGCCGGGAAGACCGAGCTGCGGCGTCGAGCCGAGTCCGAACGCGACGAGCCGGTCGCGGAAGGCGGCCTTGTCGATCCGTTCGGCGGCGAGCAGCGTCCCCACGTTGCTGGACTTCGCCAGCACCCCTGCCAGCGTCATCTGCTCCACACCATGGTCGTAGTAATCGCGGATGACCTCGCCGCTGCGGGAGATGTGATCGGGCACCGCCAGGACGGTGGACGGGTCGGCCATGCCCTCCTCGATGACCGCCGCCATCGTCAGCGGCTTGAACACCGACCCGGGTTCGTAGGCGTCCTCGACCGCCCGGTTTCCCTGGTTGCGGTCATCGGACGCGCCGGGATCGTCGGGGTCGACAACCGGGGAGGTCGCCATCGCGACCACCTCGAACGTCTCGGTGTCCATGACCACCACGATGCCGGCGTCGGCGCGCGCACCTGCCACGGCGTCGCCGAGAGCCTGCTCCGCGTACCACTGCACGTCCCGGTCGATCGTCAGGCGCACCCCGTCGCCAGCCGTGGCGGCATCCCGGCTGCCGTTGCCCAACGGGATGCAGTGGCCGCCTGCGCTGAGCTGGCAGGTCATCTGACCGTCGATCCCGGCGAGGGTGGACTCCATGGACAGCTCGAGGCCGGCCAGGCCGTGCCCCTCGGCACCGGTGAAGCCGACGACGTTGCCGGCGACGGTTCCGGCGGGGTACTCGCGCTCGGAGGCCGGCTCGGCGAACAGTCCGGGCAGGTCGAGTTCGTCGATGGCGCGCCAGGTCTCAGGCGTCAGCTTCTTCGCCAGGTACTTGAACCGCTTGTCCCCGGTCAGCGCCCGCTGGATCGCGCGGGCGTCGCCCGGCAGCAGGCCGTCGAGCTGAAGGGCGTATGCCGCCGGATTCGCGACCAGGGTCTGGTCGACGGTCAGGTGGAACGCCTCGGCAGATCGGGCGAGCAGATCGCCGTCCCGGTCCAGGATCGGCCCACGCATCGCCGGGAGAGCGACCGGCCGGAGGTCGTCGGTGCCCGACGCTGCGGCGTAGGTCGAGGCGTCCAGGCCCTGGAGCTGGACCAGCCGTCCGGCGAACAGCGACAGCAGGACGCAGATGAGCATCAGCGACACGTGCAGGCGCCGTCGCGGGTCCGCCAGCCGTACGGTGCGTGGCGCCCGCTTCGGCCGGCGCGGTCTCGGCGCCGACCGGGGCGCCGCTCGCGGAGCCGGCGGACGGGCCCGTGGCTTCGCCGGTCCACGCCGGACCTCGCCGGTCCGCGTGGCGCGGGTGGTCGAGCCCTCACGCGGCCGAGCCGGCCGGGAGGCCGATGACGCTCGCTTCCGCGAGCTCGCGGCGCCGGCCGCCGGTCGCGGCGCCGACGAGGAACGGCCCACGGACGAGGCCACCCGGCGGTCACCGCGGCCGGCGGACGAGGCCACCCGGCGGTTTCCGCCGCTCCGGGCGTTCACGGCGGCTCCGCGGGCCCGAGGCGGAGGAAGATCGGTGAGTCGTTCGGCACCATGCCGAGCGACGTCGCACGTTCCGCCAACGTGCCCGGAGCTGCTCGCCGGGCCACCTCGTCGGCGAGTGCCGCCTGCCGGTCGCGCAACAGGGTCGTCTCGCGCTCGAGGTCGGTCAACTCGAACGACCCCTGCTGGAGCCCGGTGCTGAGCACGAGCAGGCCGACCAGCCCGACGCCGAGAAGGAGGAGGACGAGGACGACGAACGGCGCCCGGCGGGGCCGCACAGCCACCGCCGGCACGGCGCGCAGGCCGACCGGCGCCGGCACCGGACGGCCGGGCAGGACGCGTCTGGCCGCGGAGCCGAAAGCCGCTGCCGGACTCATGCCGCGCTCCGGATCCGCTCGGCCGCACGCAGCCGCGCCGATGCCGCCCGCGGGTTCTCCGCGACCTCGTCGGGCTTCGGCGTCTCTGCTCCCCGGGTGAGCAGGCGGAGCACCGGCCGGTGCTCGGGCAGCTCTACCGGTAGGCCGGGCGGCGCGGTACTTCGTGCGCCTGTGCTCAGGACCCGCTTGGCGAGCCGGTCCTCCAGGGAGTGGTAGGAGAGCACGACGATCCGGCCGCCTACTGCGAGCGCGTCGACCGCGGCAGGCAACGCCCGCTCCAGCACAGCGAGCTCGGCGTTGACCTCGATCCGCAGCGCCTGGAAGGTCCGCTTGGCCGGGTGGCCGCCGGTGCGCCGCGAGGGTGCCGGGATCGCCTCTCGCAACAGGTCGACCAGCCGGGAACTCGTGCTGAAGGGCTCCCGCTCCCGTTCCCGGACGACCGCGGCCGCGATCTTGGGGGCGAAGCGCTCCTCCCCGTACTCGCGCAGCACCCGTGCCAGGTCGGCCGTTGGATAGGTGTTGAGGACGTCGGCTGCGGTCGGTCCGCGGGTCGGATCCATCCGCATGTCCAGCGGTGCGTCCTGCGCGTAAGCGAAACCGCGTCGGGCCTGGTCGAGTTGCAGGGAGGACACGCCGAGGTCGAACAGGACGCCGTCGATGCGCTCCAGCGCCAGCCGGGCCAGCACCGTCGGGAGCTCGTCATAGACCGCATGGACGGCTTCCACGCGGGCCCCGAACGGTGCCAGCCGTTCGCGCGAGCGGGCCAACGCGTCGGGATCGCGGTCGAGCCCGACCAGCCGGACCTGTGGGCACCGGCGCAGCAGGGCCTCGGCGTGACCGCCGAGGCCGAGGGTGGCGTCGACGACGACCGAGCCGGCCTGCTCCAGCGCCGGGGCCAGCAGGTCGACGACCCGGTCGAGCATGACCGGAACGTGTCCGGGCTGCGTCACGGCTCAGACCCCTGCGCGACGCACACCGGTGCCCGCGTCGCGTTCGTCCTACCGTCCACGTGTCTCGACCCCCCGGCTGTCTGCCGATCGTGTGTGCTGTGCTGCTGCCCGGCCGTACGCCCAGGTCCCCGCCCGCTCGCCGCGACCCGCCTGGCACCGGGGAAGGTGCGCCAGGAGGGACGAGCGGGCCGGAGGCCTCGACGTACGGTCGACGGGACGGCCGGTCCCGACGCGGTCAGAAGATGCCGGGCAGCACCTCCTCGGACACGTCGGAGAACAGCGGCTCCTTCTCGGCCTGGTAGGAGTCCCAGGCGGCGGAGTCCCAGATCTCGACCCGGGTCATCGCCCCGACGACCGTGCAGTCGCGGTCGAGTCCCGCGTAACTGCGCAGGCCGACCGGGATGGTCACGCGACCCTGTTTGTCCGGCACCTCGTCGGTGGCACCGGCTGCGAGCATCCGAGCGAAGTCGCGGGCACCGCGGTGGGTGATCGGCGCGGCCCGCAGTTGCTCGGTGAACCGCACGAACTCCCCGCGTGGCCACACGTAGAGGCAGTGCTCCTGTCCTCGGGTGATCACCACGCCGTCCGCGAGCTCGTCCCGGAACTTCGCCGGGAGAAACAGACGTCCCTTCTCGTCCAGACGTGGAGTGTGTGTGCCCAGGAACACGGCCACCACCTCCCGCCCCGACCACACGACTATCCTCCACCGTGCGCCACTGTACCCCACAATGCCCCACGGGCGACCACAATCGCTCCCCCACAGCGCCACGGCGGGTCAGTGGCGGGGTTGCTGCCGTTGAACCGTCCGGGACACGACCCCGTAACGAACGTTGGGGAACCATCTGCCCATCGATCCACGTGGGGACGTACGGTGGACGCGACGGGGGACGGATTTCCGCCTGGAGTCGGGTAGCGGCACTGCTCGCGCCGCGCTCGGGGTACGGCGCGGGCTGTGAGCCGCAGGAGGCACGAGTGACCGAGAGCGCGACCCACGATGGTGTCGAGGACGGTGCCGCCGCCGACCCGGGTCTGGCCGAGCTGGCCGACACCGCCGGCCGTATCCAGGCGGCGATCGGCACCGTCATCGAGGGCAAGCCCGAGGTCATCAGGCTGGCCGTGGCGGTGCTGCTCGCCGAGGGCCACCTGCTGATCGAGGACGTCCCCGGAGTCGGCAAGACCATGCTGGCCAAGTCGCTCGCACGGTCGATCAACTGTTCGGTCCAGCGGATCCAGTTCACGCCTGACCTCATGCCGAGCGACGTCACCGGCGTCTCGGTGTTCAACCAGGAGACCCGCGACTTCGAGTTCAAGCCCGGCGGCGTCTTCGCCAACATCGTGGTCGGCGACGAGATCAACCGGGCGTCGCCCAAGACGCAGTCCGCCCTCCTTGAGTGCATGGAGGAGCGTCAGGTCACCGTCGACGGCACGACGTTCGCGCTCGAGCCGCCGTTCATGGTGATCGCCACGCAGAACCCGGTCGAGATGGAGGGCACCTACCCGCTGCCCGAGGCACAGCGCGACCGGTTCATGGCCCGCCTGGAAATCGGCTACCCAGGCGCCGCCGACGAGATCGAGATGATCGGTACCCACGGAGGTGCCGATGCTCTCGACCAGCTCGAGCCCGTCACCGACGCCGCCCACGTGGCGAAGCTGGTCGGTATCGTCCGCGGGATCTACATCTCGCCGGCAGTCAAGAAGTACTGCGTGGCCCTCGCCGATGCGAGCCGGCGTTCGCCCGACCTGCGCCTCGGTGCGTCACCGCGTGCCACACTGCACCTCGTCCGGGCCGCAAAGGCGTGGGCGGCGCTTCACGACCGCGAGTACGTGCTTCCCGACGACATCCAACAGCTCGCCGGGCCTGTGTTCGGCCACCGTCTGCTGCCCACGGCCGAGGCCCAGATCGGGCGCCGCGACGCGACGCAGATCGTCGCCGGCCTGCTGACCCGAGTTCCCCAGCCCGACGCCACCTCACCCAAGGCCGGAACTGGGGCAAGGTAGCCCGTGCGCAAGGCATTGTCTGGACTCACCCGACGCGGCGGCCTGTTCGTCGCCGCTGGAGCCGTCGCCGCGGCGGCCGCCATCGGGGTGGGCCAGCGCGACCTGTTGCGCGTGGGCATCCTGCTGCTCGTGCTGCCGCTGGTCAGCCTGCTCGTCGCATTGCGGAGCCGGGTGCGCCTGGCCGCGTCGCGTATCGTCGAGCCACCCCGCACTCCGGTGCACTCGCCCGCGACCGTGCGGCTGACCCTTCAGAACCTCGCCCGGATCCCCACCGGCGTCCTGCTGGTCGAAGACACCCTGCCCTACGCGCTGGGTAACCGACCCCGGTTCGTCCTCGACCACGTCTGGTCGAGGTTCCGCCGGGAGGTCCGCTACGACGTGCGGGCCGAGTTGCGCGGCCGCTACGCGCTCGGCCCCCTCACGGTCCGGCTCACCGACCCGTTCGGCCTGGTCGAGCTTCGCCGGGCGTTCAGTGAGACGGCCACCCTCATCGTCACGCCCACGGTGGTCCGGCTGCCGCCGGTGCGTCTGATCGGCGAGTGGAGCGGCAGCGGCGAGAGCCGACCGCGATCGGTCGCAAGCGCCGGCGAGGAGGACGCGACGATCCGCGCCTACCGGCACGGAGACGACATGCGCCGGGTCCACTGGCGCGCCACGGCCCATCACAGCGAGCTCATGGTCCGACGCGAGGAGCAGCCGTGGCAGAGCAGGGCGACGCTCCTGCTCGACACGCGGACGGCCGGACACGCCGGCCACGACCCCGACTCCTCGCTGGAGTGGGGGGTCGTGGCCGCCGCGTCGATCGGCGTGCACCTGGCCGACCGCGGCTACGCCGTCCGGCTGGTCACCGACGAGGGTGGGTCGGTCAGCGCTTCCTGGCACGACCCCGGTGGCGGCCCAGCCGGTGCCGAGGTCCCGCTGCTCGACGCGCTTGCGGTCGTGAAGTCCTCACGCGACGCCTCGGTCGGCCGCTGGCCCGACCTGCTCAGCGGCGCGGGATCCGCCACCGGCCTCCTCGTCGGCGTGCTCGGCCGCCTGCACCCCCGGGAGGCGGCCCTGGTCGCGAGGCTGCGTCACGGGTCGACCGCGGCGCTGGCGATCATGCTCGACGCGGTGTCCTGGACCTCGGTGTCACCGAGCGTCCAGGAGGGCGAGCGCCAGCGGCTCGCAGAGAGCGCACAGGTGCTGCGGCGGGCCGGCTGGGGTGTCGTCACGGCGGCGCGTGGCGATGCGCTCCCAGGTGTGTGGGAACAGCTCGGGGTCAACCGCTCCGCCTACCGGCTCGCCCCCACGACCGCCGAGGAACCCGAGGTCGGCGCGCTCGGAGGCGTGGCGTGACCGGGCGGACTCGGCTGACCGTCGTCGCCGCCGTGGCGTCGATGCTCGCCATGCTGACGTTGGCCCCAGTCACGGACGACCACGCGTGGACGGTGCCCGCGGCGTTCGGCATCGCCCTCGTGGCCGCGACCGGCCTCGGGCTGCGCCGCCTGCGAGTGCCGCTGCTGCTCGTCCTGGCGGGGCAGCTGGGCGTTCTCGTACTCTGGCTCGGGGTGCTGGTCGCCGGCAATGACGCGTGGTTCGGCATCGTCCCGACGCCGTCCTGGGCCAGCCGCCTGCTCACGGTGTTCACCGACGGTCTGGACGCCGTCGCCCAGTACGCGGCACCCGCGCCGGTCACCCCGGGAATCTTCTTGCTGCTCGTGGGTGGCTCCGGCCTGGTCGCTGTCGTCGTCGACCTGTTCGCGGTGGGGCTTCGCCGGGTCCCGCTCACCGGCATCGCCCTGGGCGCGGTCTACGCCCTGTCGGCATCGGTCGTCCCCGGTGGACTGTCCTGGATCTGGTTCCTGCCGCCGGCGATCGGTTACCTCGGCCTGCTGGTCGCGGAGGGCCGCACCCGGGTGGTTCGCTGGGGCAGGTCGGCGGGTCCTTCGGCGACGCATTCCGGCGTTCCCGAGACCGACTCGCTCGCCCGCAACGGTCGCAGGGTCGGTGCCGTCGCCATCGCCGCGGCCGTCGCACTGCCGGCGGTGTTGCCCGGCCTGACCGAAGGCATCTTCGGGCGAGGAGGCGGACTGGGCGACGGCGGTGGGCGCACGATCCAGACCGACAACCCCATCGTCGAACTGCAAGGAGACCTGACCCTGCCGGAGAACGTCCCGATCCTGCGCTACCGCACCGACGCCGACCCTCCCGAGTACATCCGCCGGGCCACCCTCGACGTCTTCGACGGCGATCAGTGGAGCGTCGCCAACCGTGACGTGCCTGACAGCCAACGCGTCGGTGGTGGGATGCCCCCGCCACCGGGGTTGACCCTCACCGGCGAGGAGCAGGTCGACGAGTACGAGATCGAGGTCAGCGACGAATACGACTCCCGCTGGCTGCCGCTCCCCTATCCCGCGCGGCGAATCGCCATCGACGGCGACTGGCGCTACGACGTCAGCAGCCTCGACGTCGTGGGTGGCGAGCGCGACGCCGGCGAAGCCACGTACACGGTCGAGCGTATCGACGTCGACATCGAGGCCATCGAACTCCGCACGGCGGGCCTGCCGCCCGAGGAGTTCGACAACATGCTCGACCTTCCCGACGACCTGCCGGGCCGAGTCAGCGAGCTGGCCGACCAGGTCACCGAGGGCGCCACGTCGGCCTACGACCGGGCAGCGGCGCTGCAGAGGTTCTTCCGTACGGACGGCGGCTTCGAGTACACCCTCGAGACCAAGCCCGGCAACTCCTCGTCGGCGCTGGTCGACTTCCTCGATAACCGGCAGGGCTACTGCGAGCAGTACGCGGCCGCCATGGCCGTGATGGCCCGCACCCTGGGCATTCCGGCGCGGGTGGCGGTGGGGTTCACTCCGGGCACGGTTCAGGACGACGGCAGCTACGTGGTCGGCGCCCACGACTCTCACGCCTGGCCTGAGCTGTACTTCCATGGCACCGGGTGGGTGCGCTTCGAACCGACCCCGGCTGTCCGCACGGGTAGCGTTCCGACGTGGACGGTGCCCCCGGCCGATGACGGCACAGACGGCTCGAACTCGTCCCAGATCCCCCAGGGCCAGGTCCCGCAAGAGGGCGCTCTGCCACCCGGGGCGTTCGACCCAGAGGTCGACGGGGGGGGCGCCGGCGGATCGACGCAGACCTCTCCGTGGATCGCGGCGGCGATCGCCGCTGTGGCAGCGGCCGGCGTCTTCGCCGTGCCGACGGTTGTGGCGAAGACCCGCCGCCGGTTGCGCTGGCGGCGGGCGGGCGCCGATCCGGTTCGCGGGGCCGAGGCAGCCTGGTCGGACCTTCGCGACACGGTCCGCGACGCCGGGCTCGAGTGGGACTCGGCGGCGACTCCGCGGGCCACGGGCCGGCACGTCGCCGACGCCGCCCACCTCGATGCCGACTCGCGCGACCTGCTGACCCACCTGGTCACAACGACCGAGCGGGCGAGGTACTCGACCAGGCCCGCCGACTCGACCGGGCTGCGCGGCGACTCCGCCATGCTCCGGCGCACGATCATGCGGTCACGGTCGGCTGCGCAGCGCTTCGGGGCCGCGATCTGGCCGGCGGCGACACGTGACCTCGTCGTGAGCTCGGCCAACCGGGTGGCCGACGGCCTCGACTGGACAGACGCGCTGGGTGAGCGGATGCGTCAGCGGGCCGGACGGCTGGTTCCCGGCCGTCGCTGACCGGGCGTTGTGGCGCTACCGGCCGGGGCCCCGCTCGCGGCGGTGGCGCCAGCGTTCCTCCATGCGCTCCATGAAGCTCCGGCGACGAGCGGTCGAGGAACGGCCGGACTTGCGGGTCGCGGCGGCCGGTGCGTCGGTGCCAGCCTCGAACGTGCCGATCTCGCCCTCGGCCGGGACCCGACGCCAAGAGGTGACGGCATACCAGGCCGACACGAGCATGACCACGAACCCGCCGACTCCCAACGGGATCACCCTGGTGACCGCGCCGGTCATGAGCACGACGATGCCCAGCAGGAAGACGAACGCTGCGACGATCGCCCTTCTCCGGTAGCGCCGGCGCAGGTCGGCACCGCGCATGGACGTGGCGAACTTGGGGTCCTCGGCGTACAGCGCGCGCTCCATCTGTTCGAGCAGGCGCTGCTCATGATCGGAGAGAGGCACCGGTCCCTCCATCGAATGCCGTTGCGTACTTACTCTCAGCATAGGCGCGAGGTTCTGCGCGCGAAAGCCAACCCGGTCGCAAGGGGCGGTCGCCGTGACCGGGCGCCTCGTCGCGTGCTCTGGCCGGCCACTCACCGGGGTCCGGCGAGGACGTGCAACTGCGCGGCGACCGCACGGAACGCCGGATGCACGGCGACGACGGCCTCGAGATCGAGCAGGTCGCCGTGGTTCGCGGGATCGTCGACGAGCGCACCCGGGACCAGATCTGTGAAGACGCGCACCCCATGGACCTGCTGTACCCGCATCCCGGCATGTTCGAACAGATCGACCAGGCTGTGCTCGTCGAAGCGTCGCGGCAGCGGGTCGCCGGGGCCCCAACGGCCGTCGGGATCGGCGAGCACGGTCCGCGCCTCGGCAAGACGGCCGGCAAGAGCCCGCCCGAGGGCGGCCGCGAAGCGCTGGGCAACCAGAACGCTCGCGACGCCACCGGGACGCAACACGGCAGCCACCCCGCGCAGCGCGTCGGCAGGATCGTCCACGACCTCGAGGACGCCGTGGCACAGCACGACGTCGGCGCTCCCGGCGCCGACGAGGTCGGCCAGGCCTGCGGCGTCGCCCTGCACCGCCGTGACTCTTCCGCCGACGTCCTTCTCGGCCGCCCTGCGGCTGAGGGCAGCGAGCGCGTCCGGGCTGGGATCGACCACCGTGACGCGGTGGCCCTGCTCGGCGAGCGGGACGGCGAACCCACCGGTGCCCCCGCCGGCGTCGATCACGTCGAGGGCGTCGCGACCGCTCGCCGCAAGCTGCGCGGCCAGCGCCTCGGACAGGACGTCCCACACGACGGCCGTACGCACCTGGCGGTGCAGACGCTCAGCCATGCGCGGCCTCCTCCGGTCTGCCCTGATCGCCCCACACCCTAAAGCCCAAGGATCACGGCTCGCGGCGTCAGGCGCGCCCGGCAGCCACTAGTGCCGGGAGGGCCCGGTCGATCATGTCGTCGGTGGCCGTGAGCGAGATCCGGAAGTACCCGGGCGCCTCACAGGTCGTTCCCGGCAGCACGAGGACCTTGTGGTCGGCGAGGGCGCGGCTGAACGCGATGTCGTCCGGGACCGGTGAGCGCACCCACAGGTAGAAGGTCCCTTCCGGCGGCCGCAGTTCGTACCCGGCCCTCTGTAGCTCGCCGGTGAGCCGGTCCCGCTTGGCCTCGAGACCGGTCAGGTCGATCGACATCTGCTCGAGGTCGCCGACTGCGTACTGCATGACCGCGTTGGGGAACAGCCAGCCGCCGGCGATCTGGGTCAGCTCGATCACCCTCCGCAGCGCTATGCGGTCGGGGATGGACGGCGACAGTGCCAGCCAGCCGATGCGCTGGCCCGGGGTGAGCAGAACTTTGGCATAGCTGTAGGCGATCAGTGTGTATGGGTAGAACTCGCTCGGACTGCGGAACTCGGCGTCGCTGAAAACCAGCCGCGCGTACGGCTCGTCCGATATCAGCCAGATGGTCCTCCCCCATCGCTGAGATGCATCGGTGAGCAGGTCGGCCAGCGCTTCGAGTGTCCGCGTCGGGTAGATGCGCCCGGTCGGGTTGTTCGGGGTGTTGACGATCACCGCGCGAGTGCGCGGCCCGATCGCCGACGCGATCGCGTCGAGGTCGAGGTCGTGGTCGTCGGCACGGACCGGCACCTTGACCGGCACGGCGTCGGCCGCCAGCAGCATCGGCTCGTAGAGGAACCAGGGCGGCAGCGAAAAGACCACCTCGTCGCCGGGATCGAGCAGCGCGCGGAAGGCCGTCGCGAGGGCGCCGAAGGCACCCGTGGTCAGGGCGATGTCCTCGGGTTCGAAGGGCAGGCCGCGCCACTCGCGCAAGGACTTCGCGACGACGGCACGCGGCTCGGGCTCGGAGCGCTTGTAGGCGAACCAGTCCTTGTCCTCTGGCTGGGCATGCCGCCGGATCGCCGCCGTGAACTCCGGCAGCGGCAGCTCCTGCGGGTTGCCGAAGGCGAAGTCGCACACCTCGGGCTGCAGCCGGATGCCGTCCCACAGGGCGACGAAGTCAAGGAACCTGCCCATCGCGGAGGCGATGGCCTCGGTCCGGGCGGCTGGGGTGGGTGCGGTGTGGGGCACGTCGCCTCCTCGTGGCGTCCTCCAGTCAGGCGCTGGCCAGCGTACGTTGGGCCCCTGACACCCAGGAGACGCCGAGGCGCCCGGCCTCCGTGGAGACCGGGCGCCTTCAGCTGTGTCCCAGCGCGATCAGCTGCAGCCGCTGGTGGAGCCACAGCCCTCGCAGACGTAGCAGCTACCGGCCGGGCGCATCTTGGTGCCGCAGGTGAAGCACAGCGGCGCGTCGGTGGACGTGCCCTGCAACACCTCGATCAGCTCGGTCGACGTGTGCGCTTGAGCCGGTGCGGCCTTGGCGGTCGCCTCGATGACCTCCTCGGCCCCGATCGGTTCCGTGCCGGACCCGTCACCCGAGGGCTCCGTCGGCGGCTTCTCGACCGGCGCGGACTGCCGCATCGCCTCGACGTCGACGTCGTCCTCGATGGGCGCGTACTCGCCGGTGTCGAGCTGCCGTGCCCGCTCGGCCGCTGTGTGGATGCCGAGCGCCGACCGTGCGTCGAAAGGCAGATAGTCCAAGGCCAACCGACGGAAGATGTAGTCGACCACGCTCTGGGCCATCCGCACGTCCGGGTCGTCGGTCATGCCCGACGGCTCGAAGCGCATGTTGGTGAACTTCTGGACGTAGGTCTCCAGCGGGACGCCGTACTGCAGCGCGATGGAGATCGCGATCGAGAAGGCGTCCATGACCCCGGCCAGCGTCGAGCCCTGCTTGCCGAGCTTGAGGAACACCTCGCCGAGGCCGTCGTCGGGGTACGAGCCGGCCGTCATGTATCCCTCGGCCCCGCCGACACTGAACGACGTGGTGCGGCTCGGCCGCGACTTCGGCAGCCGCTTGCGTGTCGGCCGGTACTCGACGACGACCTCGCGCCCGGTTTCAGCCCCCGGCGCCCCCGCAGCCTCGCTGCCGGAACGCTTCGACGCCGACAGCGGCTGGCCCACCTTGCAGTTGTCGCGGTAGATCGCCAGCGCCTTCAGGCCCAGCTTCCAGCCCTCGAAGTAGATATGTTCGATTTCCTCCACAGTAGCCGATTCAGGTAGATTCACAGTTTTTGAGATGGCCCCGGAAAGGTGCGGTTGAACGGCCGCCATCATGTTCACGTGCCCCATCGGCTTGATGGAGCGGGCCCCCATGGCGCAGTCGAAGACCTCGTAGTGCTCCTGGCGCAACCCGGGTGCGTCGACGACGTTGCCATGCTCGGCGATGTGCTCGACGATCGCCTCGACCTGCTCTTCCTGGTAGCCGAGCTTGCGCAGGGCACGCGGCACGGTCTGGTTGACGATCTGCATCGACCCGCCGCCGACGAGCTTCTTGAACTTGACCAGCGCCAGGTCAGGTTCGACACCGGTCGTGTCGCAGTCCATCATCAGGCCGATGGTGTTGTGACTGACGAACCCTGCGGCCACGTACGTGACGTTGTCCGGCACCGACAGGTCGTATGTCGGCTGGACGCCGCCGTCCTCGTTCGCGTTCACGGTTTCGAAGATGTAACCGAGCGCATGCCCGAGCCGCGTGTCGCCCGTCGCGTCGTACAGGCGGGTGGCCAGGTCGCGACTCAGGCCGCGCCCTCGCCCTACGCCTTGCTGAACCAGTGCGTGCAGCCCATGTCCGATGGGCGCGAGTTCCAGCCACACCTGACTTGGAAGGTAGATGCGATCACCGTTACCGGCCTGCGTCGCCGTTTGCGTGACCAGTGCGGACTTTCGTCCACCGAGGAAGCCGATCCAGTTCCCGAAGTTGATCGCGTGCCTGGCGTTGCGGACGCGCACCTGATGAATGGCCCCGCCCCACCCGCTCTGCGTCTGGCGCGTCGTGGTCGGGAACCCCAGGGCCAACAGAGCCGTGCGCACCTCGGCCGCGAATGCCTCCGAGGCGGTGGACAAGCTCGGAACACCGGCTGTCACCGTGCCGTCAGCCTCGAACAGGCCTCGCATGAACGCCGCATAGATCACGTGGCTGTTCGTCTCGAGGATCGCCGCCGGAATGCGCGGGCTCCATCCCTTACCTGCGTGATCGACGCCGGGTAGCTCCTTGGCGAACCCGGCCGCCTGCCACCAGCGCGCCAGCCGCACCGACTGGAGCACGACCTCGGTGTATCCCTCCTGAGCGTTCAGCACCGGCTCGAGCCCGAACAGGCCCTTGGACAACACCCGAAGCCGTTCGACTACGTCGGCGTCCTGCTCGGCAACACAGAGCCGGATGCCCTTCGCGTGCAGGCTCCCGTCGCCCATGAAGTAGCCGACCAGCTCGGCGAGCTCCGCGTCGACCGACTGTGGTACGTGAATGTCCCGGTCACCTGCGTAGTACGCCCGGTCGAGCACCGGCAGCGGAACGTCGACCGATGCCCCGATCAACGTTCCCAGTTGCATGGGTACGACATCGTTCGACGCGACGTCAGCGAGCCGCTTCCACTGCCACTCACCCGTGTCTTGATCGACGACCTTGATCCGGTGGCCGTAGGTGCCTTGGATCCGGTAACCGCCAGCCGTGAGAATCCGCCTGGTCGGCTCCTCACCGTTGACGAAGAACTGGGTCGCCGTGCGCGGCCCTTCGTCGGTGGAGACCGTCGCGTCGAGGCGTTGCCACTGCTCGCCCCAGACGTCACCCAGGTCAGCCAGCCGCACCAGGCCACGGTCAGTGGTGACGAGGGTGTCGCCCGTGAGGCATCCCGTCGGCGCCAGCAGGCTGGCCTGAGCGTTACGCCAGCCGTTCGCGTCGCCGACCTGCAGGCACTCCTGCCAGACCTGGGTTGCCAGTGCATGGATCGGCTTGTCGATGTCGTCGAAGGTCCGCAGCGCGTCGTTGGCCGCGGCGTGCTTGCGCATGACCCGCTTGTGGGCGTCGGCGTTGCGGGCGTAGCCGTCGTACGGGCCGACGACGCCGGCCAGCTCGGCCGACCGCTTGTAGGCGGCACCGGTCATCAGTGACGTGATCGACGCGGCCAGCGAGCGCCCGCCCACCGAGTCGTACCCGTGCCCGGTGGCCATCAGCAGTGCGCCCAGGTTGGCGTAGCCGATGCCGAGCTGGCGGTAGGCCCGGGTGACCTCGGTGATCGCCTCGGTCGGGAAGTCCGCGAAGGAGATCGAGATGTCCATTGCCGTGATGACCAGTTCGACGCAGCGGCGGAACAGGTCGGCGTCGAACGTGTCGTCGTCGCGCAGGAACTTGAGCAGATTGAGGCTGGCGAGGTTACAGGACGAATTGTCCAGACTTAGGAATTCCGAGCAGGGATTACTCGCGGTGATACGTCCGGTTTCAGGATTGGTGTGCCAGTCGTTGATCGTGCTGTCGTACTGGATGCCCGGGTCGGCACACTCCCAGGCGGCCTGCGCCATTGTGCGGAACAGGCCCTTCGCGTCGACGGTCTCGATGACCTCGCCGGTCAGCCGCGCCCGCAGGCCGAACGGGTCTCCGTCCTCGACCGCCTGCATGAACTCGTCCGAGACGCGGACAGAGTTGTTGGCGTTCTGGTACTGGACGGACACGATGTCCTTGCCGCCGAGGTCCATGTCGAAACCGGCGTCGCGCAGCGCACGGATCTTGTCCTCCTCGCGCGCCTTGGTCTCGATGAACTCTTCGACATCGGGGTGGTCGACGTCGAGCACTACCATCTTCGCCGCCCGCCGGGTGGCACCGCCGGACTTGATCGTGCCGGCGCTCGCATCGGCACCGCGCATGAAGCTGACCGGACCCGAGGCCGTTCCACCTGAGGACAGCAGCTCCTTGCTGGACCGGATCCGGGACAGGTTGAGCCCCGAGCCCGATCCGCCCTTGAAGATCAACCCCTCCTCGCGGTACCAGTTCAGGATCGAGTTCATCGAGTCGTCGACCGCGAGGATGAAACACGCGCTGACCTGCTGGGGGGACGGCGTGCCGACGTTGAACCACACCGGGGAGTTGAACGAGAACACCTGGTGGACGAGCATCCAGGCGAGCTCGTGCTCGAAGGTCTCGGCGTCGGCCGGAGTCGCGAAATAGCCGTACTCCTCGCCGGCCTTGCGGTAGGTCTTGACGACGCGGTCCACCAGTTGGCGCAGGCTCCACTCGCGGGCGTCGGTGCCGACGGCGCCGCGGAAGTACTTGCTCGTGACGATGGTCGAGGCGTTGACCGACCAGAAGTCGGGGAACTCGACACCACGCTGCTCGAAGACTGTCTCGCCCGTCCTCCAGTTCTGCTGGACGACGTCGCGCCGCTCCCAGCTCACCTGGTCGTGTGGGTGCACCCCGGGCGTGGTGAAGATCCGCTCGATGGTGAGGCCGCCCTGCTCAGCCGCCGCGGCCCTCGACCGGCCCGCGCGTTTGGCGCTGCCGGCGTCGCGGCCGTGGCTGCTCACCGTCTCGGTCATGCCTTCTCCTTGTCGTCGTCCCGTCCCGGCCCTGCCCCGGGGCGGTTCCCCGTCGTGGTCGCGTACGTGGTGCCGGTGGTGCGGCGTTCGTGGTCAGCCGGGAACGCGCGGCTGCGGCTCGGGGACGGTCTCGCCCCGCTCGGCCCGCAACATGGTGATCTCGGCCTCGAAATCGGCGAGGGTGTCGAACCCCCGGTAGACACTGGCGAAGCGCAGGTAGGCCACCTCGTCGAGCTCGCGAAGCGGGCCCAGGATGGCGAGGCCGACCTCGTTGCTCGGCACCTCAGCCGAGCCCGATGCGCGGATGCGCTCCTCGACCAGCTGGGCGAGCCGGGCGAGAGCGTCCTCGCCCACCCCGCGCCCCTGGCAGGCCTTGCGGACGCCGGCGATGACCTTCTCGCGGCTGAACGGCTCGGTGACCCCGCACCGCTTGACCACGGCGAGGGTGACCTGCTCGACCGTGGTGAACCGGCGTTCGCACTCGGGGCACTGCCGCCGCCGGCGGATCGCCGTGCCATCGTCGGCGGTGCGGCTGTCGACGACGCGGCTGTCGGGGTTGCGGCAGAACGGACAGTGCACGGCGATCACCCCCTCTCGACACATCTGCTCGTACCTGTCGCGAACCGGCTGCCTGGCCTCCCGAGGTGGAGAACCTGTGGATCTCCTGGGGAGAACCTGTGAGCGCCGGACCACAACTTGTGGACGACTTACACAAGTGTAACTACTAGATGTAGGGGACGCTAGGGCTCCGGAGGCCTTCGTGCAACTGGAATCGCCGTGCCCGGATCAGCCAATCTCATCGTCGCAGGTCACCGCCCGCCGCCGGACGGTCACGCGGCGTGTCGCGCGAGCCGGGGCGACGACCCGGCACCGGCCTAGTCCAGCAGGGGCACGACGAGCACGTCGCCCGGATAGATGTCGGCCCCCGACCGCAGACCGTTGAGCTCGACGATGGCATCGACGACCACGCGCGGATCGGCGTCAGTGTCAAGGGATCTGGCCAGCGCCCACATGGTGTCGCCGGCCTCGACGACCACGGTGGTGGTGTCCGCCTGCCCGACCTCGGTGGAGCCCGCCCCCGGGCGCAGGAAGGCGAACGCGCCGGCCGCCGCCAGCACGATCCACAGCAACGCCACCACCAGGCGTCCGCGCGGGCTGAGCCGCGAACCGCGCAGGTCTGCGGCGTGGGACCGTTCGCACTGTACGGGCCGAGGGCGGGCGGCCGACGGGACTGGGGCGACCCGCCCGACCGGGCGTGCCGGGGGAACTAGCGTGAGGGTCGTCATGTCCGCCTCCGTACTGGCTGGTCTCCGTCGGACGTCGTGTCGAACAGTCGTTCGATCGAACGCACGTACGAGTTCTACACCGGCGGTCCGACAAAGTCGAGACACGTTCGAACAGGTGTTTGATCGTGTCGGCGCACAGGGCTAACGTCAGCGGTAGACAGGACCTGCCGGACAGCCGGCGGGCCACGCATGAGGAGGCCGGTGTGGGCAGGCAGCGCGGAGAGGGCCCGGGCGACGGCGCCACGGTCCATCCCTTCCCCGACACCAAGCAGGACGCCACAGGGCTCACTCCGCGGCAGCGGCGCGTGCTCGAGGTCATCCGCGACGCGGTCGAGCGGCGGGGTTACCCGCCGAGCATGCGCGAGATCGGCGAGGCCGCCGGCCTGGCCAGTCCCTCGAGCGTCTCGCACCAGCTGCGTGTGCTGGAGGGCAAGGGCTACATCCGCCGCGACCCGCACCGCCCGCGGGCGCTCGAGGTTCTCTCCCCCGGCGATCCGGGCGCGGTCGCCGCCATCCCGGCCGACCAGGACGACACCGGACGTGGCGACCACCGGCCCGAGCCGTCTTACGTGCCCCTTGTCGGCCGAATCGCCGCCGGTGGGCCGGTGTTGGCGGACGAGGCCGTCGAGGAGGTCTTCCCCCTTCCCCGCCAACTGGTCGGCGAAGGCACGCTGTTCATGCTCCGGGTGGCGGGCGACTCGATGGTCGACGCCGCCATCTGTGACGGCGACTGGGTGGTCGTCCGCCAGCAACCCGTCGCCGAGAACGGCGAGATCGTCGCGGCCATGATCGACGGCGAGGCCACGGTCAAGACCTACAAGCGCCGCGACGGCGAGATCTGGTTAATGCCGCACAATCCCGCCTACGAACCCATCGCCGGCAACGACGCCACCATCCTCGGCCGTGTGGTCGCCGTCATGCGCCGGATCTAGCCCTGGCCCGGCCGAGCCCTGACAGGGGTGGCCAGCCGCTGGAGTGCACCCACCACGACCTCTCGGTCGGTGGTGAACCACATCGGCGGCAACGACGCCCGCACGAAGCCCGCGTAGCGCGCGCTCACCAGCCGCGGGTCGAGCACAGCCACGACCCCGCGGTCGCTCGACCGCCGGATCAGCCGGCCTGCTCCCTGGGCCAGCAGCAGCGCCGCATGCGTCGCGGCCACCGACATGAATCCGTTGCCGCCCGCCCGCTCGACGGCTCGCTGGCGCGCGGACATCAGCGGGTCGTCGGGTCGTGGGAAGGGCAGCCGGTCGATGACCACGAGCTGACACGCCCCGCCCGGGACATCGACGCCCTGCCACAGCGACAATGTGCCGAACAGGCAGGTCCGATCGTCGTCGGTGAAGCGCCGCACCAGGGTCGGCACGACGTCGTCTCCCTGGCAGAGCACCGGCACCTCGGGCAGGCGGGCGCGCACGGCTTCGGCCGCCTCCGTCGCCGCCTGCCGTGACGAGAACAGGCCCAAGGTCCGGCCGCCTGCCGCCGAGATCAGCTCGGCCAGGGCGTCGACGGCCTCCGGCCGAAGCCCGTCGCGTCCCGGTGGCGGCAGGTCGCGCCCGACGTAGAGGATCGCCTGCCGGGCGTAGTCGAACGGCGAGCCGACGTCGAGACCCCGCCAGTCCGGCGAACCCTCGCCGACGAGCCCGAACGAACGGGCGACCGGGTCGAACGAGCCGCCGAGCTCCATCGTCGCGGACGTCGCGACCACGGTTGCGGAACCGAAGAGCCGGTCGCGCAGCAGCGCGGCCACCGACAGAGGCGCCACACGGAGCAGGCGCGCGGCACGGTCGCGCTCCTCGACCCACACGACGTCATGCTCGCCGTGTTCCGCCATGCGCTCGGCAGTGTCGAACACTTCGTCCACCGCAGCCTTCGCGGTCCGCCGGCCGGCCTCCTGGTCGGCGTCCCGCTCTCCCCCGCCGAACCCCGACTGGACCGCGCGGGCGGCGTCGCGGATGCCGGCGACCGCGGCCAGCAGTCCGCCGGGTAACTCGTCCAGGCGGCCGGGCTCGACCTCACCGAGCGCCCGCCGCAGCGCCTCGCCGGCGTCGCCCATCTGCTCGGAGTCGGCGTCGCCGACGAACGAGCGAGATCGTCTGGCCGCCCGGTCGACGAAGGCCGGTGACAGGTCGGCCGTCGCGACGCCGGTGACCCGTGCCGCGAGCTCGTGGCCCTCGTCGACGACGACGACATCGTGCTCGGGTAGGACGGGCACCCCCTCCATGGCGTCGATCGCCAGCAGCGTGTGGTTCGTGACGAGCACGTCGACGTCGCCGGCCCGCGCCCGCGCGCGTTCGGCGAAGCACTCGCTGCCATAGCGACACCGCTGGGCGCCGAGGCACTCGCGGGCCGTGACCGACACCTGGCCCCAGCCTCGATCGCCCACGCCGGGTTCGAGCCGGTCGCGGTCTCCAGTCCCGCCGGTCGAGGCCTGCTCCTCGGCCCAGTTTCGGGCCCGGAGAACATCGGCGCCGACGACGCCGAGCGACCCGTCCACCACCGGGACGAGCTCTCCCTGCTCGTCCGGCACGCCGTCGCGGACACGGTGCAGGCAGGCGTAGTTCGCCCGTCCCTTCAGCGTCGCCCACCGCAGCGGACGACCCAGGTCGGGCTCGACGGCCTGTGCGAGCAGGGGAAGGTCGCGGTCGACCAGTTGTGCCTGCAACGCGAGTGTCGCCGTCGCGACGACGACGGGCTCGCCGCTCGCGTCGGCGTGCAGCAACGCCGGGACCAGGTACGCCAGCGACTTGCCGGTGCCGGTGCCTGCCTGCACGAGCAGGTGCTCGCCCGAGGCGATGGCGGTCTCGACCGCCTCCGCCATCTCGACCTGGCCGGAGCGCTCGCTGCCGCCGATGGCGTCGACGGCCGCCTCCAGCAACGCGCGCACGCCACGCTCGGGGACGCCTCCGTCCGGATCGCTCACTCGGTGCACGCTATCGAGTGCGGCCGGCGACCGGACCGGTCGCCCACAGGCGCGTCCGCCTGGTCAAGCGTCCTCGTCCGCACCCGACACCAGCCAGTTGCCGTCGGCGGCAGTGAACGTGTACACGACCAGCGTCTGCGCTGATCCGACCTGGTCGACCACAGCGTCGTCGGCGTCGAGGATGTCGTAGGCCTGGGTGGTCTCGATCGAGGCCAGGGTCGCGCTGTTGCCCTCCAGCGTCACGTCACCCGTGGCGACACCGGTGACGAAGAACCCCGAGGTCGTCACGTCCTGCTCGTTCAGTCGGTCGATCACCTGCACATACCGGTCGCGGCATGGGCAGTCCGGCGTCGTCGCCGCATCCATGTCCGCCGCCGAGCGGGTGCTCACCGCCCGGTTGACAGCGGCGTAGTAGTCCGACAACGCCTCGCGTACCGCGGCCTCGTCCGGCAACTCGGGGCCCAGCGGCTGTGAGGTCGCGGAGGTCGTCGGGCCCGGCGACGGCGAGGCAGCGTTGTCGCCGCCGGAGCACGACG
>Ga0193738_1000471_pt1 | contig 20850 bp, 27 predicted proteins | sample L2a1metaG_FD_144927 | JGI IMG/M metagenome (GOLD analysis project Ga0193738, IMG submission 144927) | Soil microbial communities from a riparian zone of the East river system, Colorado, United States - L2a1 | ecosystem: Environmental > Terrestrial > Soil > Riparian zone | place: USA: East River...
ACAAGCTTTGCATCGCAAAGTGGTGTGCTAGTCAAAGTAGGTGTGCGACTCGCGGGTCTTGATCCGCAAAGGGAGGACATTGTCATTGAGAGTGAGCCGACTGATGGTGAGGTAGTCAAGGAGGATGAGGAGCAGCAAGGTTAGTGCTTCACTTGATTGCCTAGTGGAGAGGCCTAGGTTAACTATGTCTTTGCTATAGAACATCTATAACGAGCGAGAGAATCAAAAAAACCGGGAGCAGATCGGGGAGAGGGTCCAAGCCCGCCAAAGCGCGGGTGAGAGCTAAGTAGAGAGCTGCCAGATAGCAAACCCGAGGAGTAAAAGGAGTGTGACTCCGGTAAGTAGTGACATCAGGGAGTCGAGAAGGAAGCCGAGGGATTCAGCATTGGAGGCGTATCTGCCGGTCCAGTAGCCGATGATGAGGAAAGGGAGGACGAGCATTCAGACTCTCCTGAAGGGGTGTTTGAGGCTCCAGAATTTAGCTATGGCTGTGAGCACGTTATAGTCCTTGTCTTTGACAAAATCCTTCAATACAGCCTTGAGCATGCTACCTGAACATGAAGGGCAGAGATCGAACTCGGCTTGGATGATCTCCATACCGTTGCCGTCAGATTGACGATCGATCGGGATGTGGATAGTAGTGAATAGATCAGTTTGAGCTGAGCAGTAGTCACAGAAGGTGATGGATTTTTTCACCTAAATTCTCCTCAACTGCGAATCGAGGGAATCGATGTAGCCCCAGAGCTTGAGCCCGATGTGAGCGGATTCGCGGGCTTCCAAGTGGCTGAGCACAGGGGTGTTGGAGGGGCCGGGAATGGTGACGGCCTTGATGCCGTGCTTGGAGAGCTTTTCCAGCACCAGCAGACGGTTGAAGGGTTTTCGCATTTTCGTCCCATTAGCCATCAGATTTTTCCTTGATTGAGAAGCCGATCCAGAACAGGATGACAGCGATGATATAGGCTATCTGAGCCATATGATCGCTCTCGATCACGAGGTTGAAAACCAGGAGCAGGAAGTTGATGAAAGCTCCGATGTAGAGCACCCTACTATTAATCATCCTCGCCATCCATCTCCAGCGATGCCTGTCGATCCATTTCAAGTTCTTCGATGATGAGACGGAGCCCTTGACGATAGTCCTCAGTAGAACAATCGACATTGGCTGCCTTGCCTACAGCTTCTCTTGCGATCTCCTCGAATGCTTTTTCGGTGTGGGCGTTCATAGACGATCTCCTGAAATCTTGTCAGCAACCCATCCCATGACCCCAATTGCAAGGCCAAGCAATGCTCCGACCGCGATGAGTCCCAAGATCAGGATTGCTATCAAGCATATTGCCAGTCCAAACTCATAGATCAGGGTCATGCCTCTTTTCTCTGCAATCGCTGTGCCATCTGGGGAAAGGGTTGAGGTAGGTTGGGGGGCAACTCCGCGATGCGGAGGTAGTTGGTTGGAGATCACTCTTGGAAAAGGAAGGTGGTGGGCCTGCCCGGATTCGAACCGGGATGGGCTGCTAAGTCCCGTCTGATTTTGAGTCAGATGTGTATGCCAATTCCAACCACAGGCCCGTTGAATTACCCTTCAATCACACCAATTTCGGGGAGGATTGGAGGTTTGCGCTTTCTTTTCTGAGGCTTTTTGAGGGGAATTTCCCACTCATCAATAACCATCAAGCGGGGGATGAAGGTGCGAGTGCGGAATTTGCCATCCTCTCCTTGATCCATTGCTAGGGTGACGCCTTCCGGGTCGGTCCTGACGAGTAGACCGAGAGTGGTGTATTTCCAGGGCCGGTGAACAATATCACTCGATTCCGCTTCATCGAGAGCGTTCAGGTGGGCGTCTCCCCAGACTACGACCCAAGCTTTTTTAGTCATCCCAACCCCCTCCTTCAAACTTCTTCCCCAGCCATGAGCCAATGCCGATGGCTCCAGCCAGCATGAAAATGAGGCCAAGGAGCTGCAAAAATTCCTGATCAGTCATTTCAATAACACCCCCATCCTAGCTCCCGACAGCGGACTTAAGGCTCGTGGACTGAAGGGAGGCCTTCTAGGAGGGGGCTTCTAATAGCCTAGCAAACGGTGTGCCATAGTTGGGATATGGACCCTGATGAGAGGGAAGAAACCATAGAGAAGCTTGTTGGGAGGCTCAAAGAGGCCCTGATGGCTGAGGTTCAGGGAATCAATGCCGCCGATGGGATGAGTGCTGCTCTGATTTTTACCTCTCGGCTGGCAAGGGCTCTGATCATGTGCTCTCACGACAATACTTCCAGAGTGACAAATACCCAGATGATTTGTGAGGCTTTGAGAGAGCTGGCTGACGATCTTGAGGAGAGTGAAGAAGGTAAGCCCATGATGATTGTGCATTAGACAGAGGTAAAGATGGAGAAGCCCAAGGTTGATGAGACTGAGAAGGTTCTGGAGACTGATCCGGAAAAGTATGTTGATGTAAAACTGACGGTTGCTGACAGTAAAGTCATTGCGGAACCCGAGCCCCCCTATTTTGCGACCAAGATTCGAGTCGAGTATGTGGATGGTTTCAGTTGGCTGCTGCTGGAAGATTTGGTTTATTATTCGCTTTTGATGGGAAGGATACAGATTCCCTCAGCATTCACCACAGACTTCAATTCAGTTCCAAGGCCGTTCTGGAGGCTTTTTCCAAAGACTCAGTATGGTCCCGCTGCTGTTGTGCATGACTATTTGTGCAATTACGGGCTGAATATGGAGCCGAAGATTGACAGGGCTCTGGCGGATAGGATTTTTGTGGAGGCTCTGGAGATTTGCGGGGCTCCTTGGTGGAAAAGGAAGATCATGTATCTGGGAGTCAGGATTGGAGCACTTTTGTAGGTATGGTAGGTAAAGAAGAATTTTCGGTTGTGGTAGAGGACAGGGCAACGGGGAAGGAAGAGATCCTTTACTACCCCAATCCCAAGATGGTCGCCTTTCATGAAAGTGATGCTCCCTATACGCTGAGTCATGGAGGCAGGAATTCAGGGAAGTCTACCGCTCTCAGGTGGGATGCTCATATGCGGAACTTACGCATAGACGGGCACAGGGCTTTACTTCTGCGACGGACCTTCCCTCAGCTCAGAGGGTCGCACTTCGACCGGGCCGAGGTTGAGGCGAAGAAGCTGGGAGCAAAACCTTTCAATCGCACACACCATTTTATCGAGTATCACAATGCGAGTAAGCTCCAGTTTGGTCATTGCGAGAGTGATGCTGCCATTTTAGATTATCTGAGTCAGGAGTGGGATTGGATCGGGTTTGACGAGCTGACGACCTTTACGTTTGATCAGTTCATCAGGATTGCAGGATCAGCGAGGACAACTAGGACGAGTGGGAGGAAGGCGTATGTGAGAGCCGCGACGAATCCGATTGGCACAGGAGCAAGTTGGGTCAAGCGGTATTTTATCGACAAAAGCATTACTTTTGATGAGAACGAGAAGTATGATCCGAAAGAGTGGGTAGATATTCAGGCGAATCTGGCTGATAACCCCCATGCTGATCGTCAGGAGTATGAGAGAAGGCTGTTGATGTTGCCCTCAGAAGCACTGCGGCGGGCATATAAGGATGGTGAGTGGCTGGTTGAGGGTCAGTTTTTCAGCGAGTTCAAGGAGACGAAGGAAGGAAATACGTGGCATTGTATTAGTCAACTGCCGACTTATAACGGGGTTCCGTTGCTCAAACTCGGGCACCTTGAGATCACGCGGGCTTTGGATTGGGGATATTCGGAGGCTGAGCCGGGGGTTTGTCTGTGGGTTGCTCACTTGCCCGATGGGACGGCGATTGTGATCAAGGAGTGGGTTTTTACTAGGAAGATTCCTGAGGAGGCAGCGAGGATTATCAAGGAAAAGAGCGAGGGAATGAGGATCAGATACACGGTTTGCGACCCGAGATGTTTTCATGAGGAGATCGGGGAGAGCATTGCGGATACCTTTGCCAAGAACGGTGTGGGAATGATTGCGGCGGATAATGATAGAGAGAATGGCTGGGTAAGGGTTCATAGCTGGCTGGTTGGAGAGTATGCTGATGGAGTAATGGTGAGGCCTAGGTTGAGGTTTTTGAACCCAACTGAGCTTGGAGCAGGGTATATGGGCGCACCGTATACAATAAGAACCTTGCCCAGCCTCCAGGTTGATCCTAAAAAGCCTTCTGATATCTCTCAGGGTGAGGGGGTTGAGGACCATGCTGCCGATGCCTTGAGATATTGGGCCATGAGCAGACCAGCTCCTTCCAGAGTAAAGATTGGAGATCCCTTTGCCAATCTACCCCCCGAACTGAGACGCCTGATTAGGGGAACGAGCGAGAGGGATGACATACTTGGCGAAGAGAGCGTGAGGTAATTGAGTGATTGATAAACCTACTTCTGCGGGAGCTTGGAAGGGACGGATCAGTGCTTGTAAAGAGCTGAGACGATCCATGCTGACGACTTGGCAGGATAATGTCAGCTATCGGAGGGGTAAGCCGTTCAGGACCAAACCTACCGATGATACTGTCAATGTGCCTCAGGACTGGAGCCGCACAAAAAATAAGCAGGCCAAGCTTTTCTATCAGGTGCCGGAGATCAAGTTAAGGCCGAGAATGCCTGAGTTTGCCGGGGCTGCGCCGGTATTTGCTTCTGCTGTCAATTTCCAGCTCACACATAAGGTCAAAGCCCACCATATGATGAACGAAGTCCTTGCCGATGTTATTAATGCGGCAGGCATAGGAGTGTGCAAGATCGGCTATGAAGGAAAGTTTGACTACAAAGAGGCCACGGTTCAACAGGAAAAGGATTATGAGGCAGACGTTTGGAAGGAAATGCAGACGGCTGGCCAGATCGAATCCATACAGACCCCTCAGGCGGTTTATGAATGCTACTATGCGCGAAGGATCAGCCCAGCACACTTTCTCTGGCCTTCAGAGTTTTCAGGGTCGGACTGGCAGGAGGCCCCGTGGCTTGGATGGGAGGGGTATTTACCCATCGCTGAAGCAAGGCGAAGAGGATGGGTAGATGCGGATTTCAAGGGTGAAGAGATTACCGATCACGAGTGGAGGCTGATCAAGGACTATGAAGAGCAGCAGAGGAGCAGCGATGCGTATGTCAGATACTCAGAAATTTTCTATCGCTGTTCTGTATATGATGAAAAGGAAAAGGACCCCCGAAAAATCAAGAGGGTTGTGATTGTCAATGGATTGCCCAATGACAAGGCCAAGGTGATCGATGAGGAGTTCAAGTGGCAGGAGTATAAGCAGGAGTCAGGGCAGTGGATTGGGATGACGACTTTCCCGATCAAAGTGCTGACTCTGACCTATATCAGTGATATGGCAGTGCCGCCCTCAGACTCAGAAATTGGCAGGCCACAGGTCAGGGAGTTGATCAGGGGCAGGAGCCAGATGGTCAGGCAGAGGGAGAGTAGCCTGCCCATGCGCTGGGTTGATGTCAACATGGTTGATGAAGAGATTGTTGATTTGATGCGAAAGGGAAAGTATCAGAACATCATCCCGATGAATGGGCCGGGGAATAATGCTATTGGAGAAGTGGCAAGGGCTCAATACGGGAGGGAGAATTTTGAGTTCGACAAGGTTGCCAAGCAGGAGTTGGATGAGGCGTGGAGCATGGGGGCTCCTCAGCAAGCCGCTCAGCAACCTGGAGAAACGACTGCGACCGAGATCAATGCCATGCAGACGGCACTGAATGAGAGGCTGGATTATGAACGATCAATGGTCCTGAGGTTTTTCATGGAAGTGGCAGAGGGAGTTGGGAGTTTGATGCAGCTCTTCTCTGATGATATGGACTATGCAGAAGTGGTTGGTCAGACTGGATTGGCCAGTCTCCAGGCATGGAACAAAGAGATGATCAGGGGGGATTTTATATTTGAAGCCAAACCTGATAGTCAGTTGAGGGTTGACGTGGGCCAAAAGAGAGCCGAAAGCTTGAACCTCTATAAGTTGCTCAGGAAAGACCCTCTCATAAATCCTCAAGGGCTTGTGCAGGAAGTTCTATTGATGCACGGAATAGACCCAACTAAAGCGATGGCTCCTCCACAGCCGCCGAAAGAAGAGCCTCCGAAGAAGTCTTACAGCTTCAAGGGGGAAGATTTGCTCAATCCGATTGTTGTAGCGATTATTCAACAGGGGCCTGATCCTTTGACTCCGGATGATATTGCGGCTGCAAAGAAGCTGATTGAGGATGCAGCGGGGATAGAAGATCCGTCAATGGTCCCAAGCCCAGGTCAGCCTCCGAGTGAAGGAGCACCAACAGGTGAGAACCCTGAACATCCGGGGCCTGCTGATGTAGTGCAGCCCCTTAATCGACGTTACAGTGAGCAGAGCACGACTGGAGTGGAAGGTTCACGGGATTCAACATAGGAGTGATTTAGTTTATGGATATGTCAGAAGTGATTACTCAGAGTCTTGAAGGCACTGAAGGACGAGAGGAAGAGCCCCGAGAGCAGGAAGAGCAGGAAGCTCCGGTTGAAGTAGAGCCTCAGCCTCAGACTCCAAGCCCCGAGGAAGAAGCCGAGGAGGCTGAGATTGCCAAGTTGCAGCAGGAGCTTGCGGCTGCAAATCCCAAGCTTCAGGGGAAGATCGATGTTCCACGGCATCAGGCAGTGCTGACGAGGACTCGGAATCAGTATGAGGCGAAACTCAAAGAGGCTCAGGAAAGGTATGAGAAGGTCAAGTGGGCTGAGGAGAAGGAAGCTCAGGCTGCGCTCCAGGCCTTGGCATTGGCTGAAAGTGATCCTAAGGCCTTTGTAGAGCTGTTGATGAAGGATAAGCGGTATGGGGATCTGCTTCAGTTCAAGGAGATCAGGGAAAAGGCTGAGGAGATTGCTCAGCGTCCTCAACCAAATGCAGCGACTCCCGATGGCCAGTTTCAATACTACGATGACAAGGGGATTGAAGAGCTATTGGGTTGGCACGGTCAGCAGATCGAATCCGGGCTGATGAAGAAGCTGGAAGCGAGGTTCGGGCCGATTGAACAGAGGTATAAGTCGGAAAAAATCTGGAATGAGGCAAGAGAGAGAAACAGGGTAGTTTTGGAAGGTGCAAGGAAGAGCTGGAAGGGTTTCAATGAGAATGAACAGGCGATTGGTCAGTTTTTGAGTAAGAACCCTCAAGCGACCTTGCATGATGCCTATAGGGAGGTTGTCATTCCTGCACTGGAAGCTCAAGGTCGGGCGAATAAGGAGGCTTTGAGGAAAGAGATTCTGGCTGAAATGTCCAAGAAGCCCAAAGCGAATACTGAAGATACAAGGGTTGAGGCAGAAAGAGTGGCAGATGAGGGCGGGAAGCGATCGGTTGCTGATATTGTTCGGGCTAATTTGCCGAGGGAATAATGAATTTGAATGAAATTCCTTTGATTGGGCAGACTCATGCGGTTCATGCAGGGGATTGTTCGGCTGTAGTGACTTGTTTATGTAAGCCGGGGAATAGCCCCTTTTTGATCCCCTCTACTCAGGTTCAGGTGATGTGTAATGCGTGTAAGGGTATTTATCGGCTTATGGGAGCGATGTTTGATGCTCAGAAGTCGTCAACCCCTATTGTGGCAGTGGCACAGGTGGGAAGATTGGTCGTTGAAGACGAGCCTCAACCTACTGTAAACTAATTTTCAAGGTTCATGATGCACAGACTCAAAACAATTCTCTCTCTCGCCCTTTTCATGCTGATCCCGACTACGGTCTGGGCTCAGTTCCCATTACAGACAATTGGATCGATTCTGCCAAGGTCAGCAGCCGATACTCTGACGAGTCAGGGGGATTGTTCTGTTCCTGTAACGACATTTGGTTTTCCTGGGTTTGGCTTTCAGATCACAGGATCATTCGATGCGACGGTGCAGTTTGAGGTTAGCTCTGATGGGTCAAACTACCGGCCCCTCAATGTCGTAGCTTCAAACAGCAGCACTCCCTCGACAACGACCACTGTGGTTGGGATGTATACAGGATCGTTTACAGGTGCAAGCCATATCCGGGCATGTGCGACTGTCTATGCATCAGGAACAGTGACAGTGGTTGCTTCTGCCACGCTGGGAGGAGGATCTGGAGGAGCTGGCGGGGGAGGGGGTTCGGTGACTCAGTTTCCCGAAGACGGCGGGCACACGACAGGGGATAGTGGTGTGCAGTTTTTGGCGGTCAGGAATGACGCAGGGACAGTGCTGGCGGGGACGACACTTGACTACATTCCACTCACCACTGATGCCACTGGAGCGTTGAGGGTTGCGGTTACTGCGGCTGCGGGAGGAACGAGTTCGACGTTTGGAGCTGCGGTTCCTTCTCAGGGCACAGCGGTTGGGTTCAGTGACGGCACCAACATGGTTTCTGCAAGGGCCTTTGATACAGATACTTCAGGCGGGGTGTTTACCACTCTGCTGACAAATCTGGTTTTCAGGACAGCGGGCACTCCTGTTGAGGCTGGTATAGCGGCTAATCCTTTCAATGTCGTGTTTCCCAGTGCTCAGGCAGTTACTCAATCAGGAACTTGGAACGTCGGGACTTTGACGACGGTTACTAATCCGGTTGCGGTGACTCAAAGTGGCACATGGACGAATAACGTCGGCACCTTTCCTGACAATGAACCCTTCAATCTCGCACAGTGTGCGGGAGTTACGTGTCTAACTGGTAATGGAGCTTCTGGCACAGGGGCTTTGAGGGTCACAGTAGCCAATGATTCCACAGGAACAATCATCGCGTCACAGGCGACAGCAGCGAATTTGAATGCTCAGGTTGTTGGCACAGTGGCGGTAGATGGAGCAGTCAGCGGGAATCCGGTGCCGTCTAGTTATCGAGCCTCCACAGCGGTGCCGACGGCAGTCTCCGCAGATAACGATGTGCAGCTTGGATGGGTGACGAGGATTGGGCTGTTCAATTCTGCGCTGAGGGATCTGGCCGGGGATAGTGCGATGGATGAAACCAACAATGCACTGAGAGTCAATGTGGTGACAGGAGCGGGAGGAGGAGCGAATATTGTTGACGATGCGCCCTTCACTGTCGCGGTAACTTCCTTGACTCCTGTTGGCGGCATATTCAGGACTGCACTAGACACAGTTGATGACAACGATTCAGGAGCGTTTGCCATGACTCAACGGAGAGCATTGCACATGAGCCTGAGGAGAGAAAGTGATGGGGCTGAGTGGGGAGTGGCGGCGACTGCTCCTGTAGCAGTGCGTTTCTCAGACGGATCAAGCTTCCTTAATCTTGCTAGCGATTGCACCCACGATTCTGCGGTCTGTGCGTCTGGCCCGGTAAAGATGTTGGAAGCGGTGAGTGATCTGAGTGCCAATACGCCTGTTGCTGATGGCGATGCGGTGAGAGCGGTTGGGGATTTGAATGGAAGGGCAATTCAGATCATTGGGTGTGACAGGTCAGCAGCGGTTGGAGGGGTGACAACCATTACTGATGGATCGAGCACCGCAGCAACAGGCTTTGCGGCACAGGGAGCAAGCATTTTCAATGAAGTCAGAAATGTAACGATTGTAAATACATCAACGACTCCTGTGACAGTGGATATGAGAGATGGAACTGCGGGGTCGGTGCTTTATACCTTCCCGGTTCCTGCCTCCACAGATAACACGCATGGTGGTGTGACGATGAATTTCACAGTGCCTCGTTATGGAACTGCCAACACACCGATTGCCTTTGATCCCTCAGCAGCAGCTACAAGCATCATTATCTCGGCCACTGGATGCAAGGTGAAGTAATGAACAGGCTCAGGAAACTTCTCCTCCCACTGATCCTGATCAGTTGGGTAGGGGTGTTGTATGCAGCGGTGTTTGTGAATGACACTTTTACCGATGCAGATAATGTGAACATTGTGGATCACACGCCTGACAGTGGTGGAGTGTGGACTAATGGCTCTGTTTGTTTCTCCCAATTGCCAGTAAGCGATCACGATGACATTTACCATCTCAGCGATCTGAACGGCTGCACGGTTTTCAATGATCAAGCTCCGAACAGTGCTGAGTATAACGTCCAGGTCGATCTCGTTTTCCATTCAGGGAGCGTTGCGGATTATTCTCTGGGAGTGTCTGGAAGAGCGGCTTCGGCAGCAGAGACTTACTATGCTTGTGCCTACAACGGATTTGAGAATGAATGGACCCTTTATAAAGCTGTGGCGGGGACCTTTACAGGGTTGGATGGAGAAGCGGCAAGTATCAGTTCAGGGAATACTTATACCATCAGGTTGGAGATAACTGATGCGCTCAAGACCTGTTTTGTGGACGAAGTTGAAGTAGCTTCTTCGGCGGATAATGCAATTACAGCAGCAGGGTTTGCAGGTTTGAACAGCTACCGAGAGACTAACATCGGCGGGATGCACTTCGATAACTTCTCAGCTTTCGATATTGAGGCTCCAGTTGGAGGCACAAAAGGTAAGAGGCTTCTGTTGCTAGGGGTAGGTGGAAAGTAATGAGACGTTTCAGGGTTCTTTTAGTTCTCCTTGCTCTTGCAGTGATTGTTCCTACCAAGGTCAGCACGAGGCGCACGATCTTCAATCTTGCGAATTGTAATCAAAGCACCCTCGCCAGTGCTGTTTCATCGGCGGTTGACGGGGATACGATCAATCTCCCCACCTGCGCCGTGAATTGGTCCTCTGGCATCTTCGTTAACAAGTCGATCACGATCCAAGGCGCCGGAATGACCAGCACAGTCATCACCAGCACAGAGGTTCCAGTCGGGGGTGTCCTGCAACCGATGATCGATTGGAACACCAAGAGCACGGGAAATACTCCTGCCGGTTTTACCAAGCTAGCAAATCTGACTTTAAATGGAGGATCTGGGGGTGAGGGAGGCAACCAAGTCCCCATGCTGCGACTGAGCGGCAACAGCGGGCGCGTCGTCATCCTCGGCGTCCACATCGTCCAGACTCGCCAAGAAGGTTTCCGCGCTACCGGCTATGTGCGCGGGGTCTACGCTAACGGTGCCCTGACCCACAACGGCTTTTTCGGCGTGTCCATGCGAGTTGAGCACGAGAATTGGGGGGATCACAGCGGTGTCGGTGGAACAGGATGTGGAGGGTGTGGTGACAAGTCGTGGTCAGAGCCCTCCTCGCTGGGCACCGATCAAGCTTTCGTCTTCGAGAACAACGTCTTCATCGACAACACCGGACTCGCGGGACTGGCCTTCCTCGGCGATGGCTGGAGCGGCTTGCGCGTCGTGTGGCGGTTCAACGAGATCCGCAACACCCAGACCGGCAACCACGGCCTAGATTCCGGTGGGCGCTTCCGCAGCGCACGCCAATGGGAGTATTACCGCAATACCATCATCAACGATGTCTTCGTAGATGGAGTGTTCGGCACTCGCGGCGGCACGGGGCTCGTGTTCGACAACACCGTGTCAGTCACGGGAGGAGGAGGCGCGAACAAAATCTTCAGCATGTCGAGCTACCGGAACAATCCAGCTCCGACAGGCGGGGTAAGGGCCTCTTATTGGCCTTGGAGTCGATGCAGCATTCTACCCGTCAGCTCTATTACCCGCTCTGGCACCACTGCGACCCTCACGACCGATGGTGGAGACGGCACTGGACATTGGAGATGTGCGCGCTCGGGGCTCTCGTGCGATGGTGCCGTGTTCGCCCAGTCCAGCAGACCGTGGATCGAAGTGCGAGGCGCATCAGACTCTCTCTATAACGGGGTGTTTCAGGTTGACGATACGCCAACCAGCACTACCATCACTTACACGATGCCGGGAACTCCTGCTGCGAATGCATCAGGCACCTTGACACTACGCTCTCCCTTCGATCAGAACGCAGAAGCATCCGGCTACCGCTGCATGGATCAGGTAGGCTCCGGTCAGCAGAGCACCATGATCAGCGGCGTGAACCCAACCCCAGGCTCATTCACAGAAGCCCTTGAGCCGGTCTACATCTTCAACAATATCTATAATGGTTCCCTCCAGAGCGCATCCGTGGTTCATGGCTCGGGGGCGACGGTCGAGAACCGTGAATACTACAACCAAGCCACGTCGTTCAATGGCACGGTAGGAGTTGGTAGGGGAGTCATCGCCTCTCGCCCCGCAACCTGCACGACAGGGGTTTCGTATTGGGCGACTAATGAAGGCGAATGGGACTCGACCAACGGGGCAACCCCTGATGGAAGGCTTTACAAATGCACCGCGACGAACACTTGGACGCTGTTCTACACGCCTCTGGCCTATCCTCATCCTTTGCTGAGCGGTGCCGTGCCCGAGAGCCCAGTCGTCATCATCACGTCACCAACGAGCGGCGATCACTACGACACACTCACGTCCTCGGTCACAATCACCGGCACGGCTACTGATGATGTGTCTGTTAACTCGGTCAGCTACTCCAGTGATCGTGGTCCGTCAGGCTCGTGCTCGTTTGCTTCGCCGCCTAACTTCTCATGCTCCAGCATTTCACTCTCATCTGGCGTGAATGTCATCACAGGCACGGCTACTGATGGCACGCTGCAAGGCACAGACATACTCAACGTCCTTTTCCTTGCGGCCAACATTGATGAGTCTGATAACTTCGACAGGGCTAATTGGCCAACCTTAGGCCCGTGGTGGACACAGCTTGGCACTTCCAGCCCGTATGCGATTGCCAGTAACTTTGCGGTGGGAGTTGGGTCTAACTTCGACTGTGCGGCTTGGAACCAATTCAGCTTCAATGATGATCAGTTCTCAGAAGCTACAATAGGATTTGTTGCTGATACCACTAATGCGGTCAGGGTTGCGGTTAGGATTAGCGGTTCAGGAGCATCGCATAACAGTTACTTTTTGAGCACCGACGGTTTGAGTGGGAGTGGGCATACTTTTATTGGCAAGTTCATTGGTGGTTCGCTTGAAGTATTGCAGGACATTGCAACAACCTTCACTGCGGGAGATGTCATGAGCTTGGAGGTTGCAGGATCAAACCTGAAGGCTTTCAAGAACGATGTGCAGATTGGAATTGATCAAGCAACAGGTGGTCAGTTGACTTCGGGCTCAGCGGGGCTATGCTTTTATGGAGCTGCTTCGTCACTCAACAATTGGAGTGGTGGTAATCTGGAGGAAGGTCCACCTGACCCCCCTCTAGGAACCGGGATAGTAAGATTCAGGCGTGGTGGAGGATAAATGGCTGATATTGTTACCAACAAGTGTAAGTTTGAGTTGTTTACAGGGGATGCGAACCTTGATGCAGCAGATTTGAGGATTCTACTCCTGACCACGGCTGGATCGGTCACAGCAGATACGAATTTTGTCAGCGATATCGTGGCAAATGAACTATCGGTTGGAGGGTATGCGAGACATACTCTGGCTGGAGAGACGGTCACTGAGGACGATACCAATGACTTTGCCTATCTGGATGCGACTGATGCGTTGTTTGCAGCACTGGCAGCAGGGCAGACCATTGGATGGGGAGTGTTGTTCAGGCATACGGGAGCTGATGGCACGGCTCCGGTGTATGCGGGGTATGACATTACCGATACTCCGACCAATGGTGGAGATGTGACATTACAGTGGGCAACACCGGCTAACGGTGGACTTTTGAAGGGTGCATAGAATGATGGATTTTTTGAAGGGTTTCAAGAAACAGGCCGCACATCCCGAAGAGCGGTATATGAGAAGGAGTTTTGCTCTTCCCAAGGAAGTAGTGGAAGGGATTTCAAAGCCCTTTCAGTATGTGAAGGTGTGGACTTGCAGGTGTGGGGCTGAGTTGAAGATCAGGGCACGAGAGGACAGGAGTAATGGGCCGAGTAATTTTGTGGCCTATGGGATCGAGTCGTTGAGGAAGGGACATTCTAAGATCAAGTCGAGTGATTTGACATGGGATGGACTGGCAGAGGAGAGAGGTTGGAAGACCCAGCCGGTGGAATGTCCAGCGTGTCAGCGAGGGCTGAGTGTGGAAGAGTATAAGCGGTTGAAGAGGGAAGGTCTGTTGGAGGAGTAGGAGATGGCGTTCCCGACTGTAGTTACTACAGCAATTACTGATGGCACCACTGCAACTGCCACTCCAGCGATCAATTTACCCGGATCTCTTGTATCAGGTAATTTAATCTTCGCGGTGATCAGAACTGAAGTTGCGGGGACGATTACGTGGCCAGTAGGCTGGACTCCACCACTGTTTGAGGGGAGTCCTGACGCGGATTCGGGTCATTCCAGTTTCGCGTGCAAGCTGTCAAACGGGGGCGAGGGAGGGACTGTTGTTCTGGGGAGCGGGAATGGTAAGTTTGCAGGATCGGCTTATCAAATCAACGGAGCTGAAGTCCCTGCGATTCAGTTGCCTGAACTTTCAACCGTGGCGATTGGCACAGATGCACTCCCTAATCCAACTACCTGCACACCAACAGGCGGGGCGAAGGATTACCTGTGGATTTTCGTCAATACTCATGAGGGTGAACAGGTCAGTCCACCGGCAGCGAACCCGACCAACTACTCCTCGAATAAGATTGGCGGGGACAGTGGCACGGCTGGAGCAGTCACAACCAACTGTCGAGTAGCATTGATTACTCGCACTAATAATGCGGCAAGTGAAGATGCGGGTTCGTGGACTATCAGTGCTTCTGGCAATTGGTCAGCATGGGTAGTTGCAGTTCACCCAGCAGCTCCAGTAGTAGCGGCTGCTTGGCTACCGGGAAGAGCGTCACAAGGGCAGTTTGCGAGATTGAGGAGATAAGATGCAAGGACGAATGTATACGGTGACGATTTCTGGAGTGGCCAGTCCTGCGACGGCTTTTGACTTTCTGGAGATCGTTCCTGCGACTGCCAAGCCGATCAGACTGCGAAGGATTGTGATTGCTCAAACAACTGAGCCAACGACTGAAGAAGAGCAGTTGGCAATGACGGTTGTGAGGGGTCATGCTACGAGTGGTTCAGGTGGAGATACGACTCCCGATGGGGGGCCTCTGAATTCAGTGACTCCAGCAGCGGGTTATACGGCAGAGACAATGAACACAACCATTGCCTCCACCGGCACTCCGATCAATCTGGTTGAGGATGCATGGAACACACGAGCTGGGAGAGATTTGGCGTTTGCTCCCGAAGAGGCTCCAGAAGCGGTCAATGGTGAGAGGTTGGTAGTGAGATCGAGTGCTCCTGCTGATGCTGTGACCATTCGAGCGACTTTCTGGATCGAGGAACTTGGCTAATAGCTACGTCTATCGTAGACCGTATAGAAGGCCCCCTCCACGGGGGCTGATTCTCCCTGTTGACAATGCGACCACTCTGGTTGCAGGGACTCCGACTGTTACATTTTCGACTCCAGCAGCGACAAGAGTGGCTGGAGTTTCGACCGCAGTAACGGGGACTCTTGTAGTTACAATTACCAATCCTGCTGTGACTAGGCTGGCCACGATCACTAGGGTGACAGGCACGCTGACGGCGACGATTACAGCAGGGGCGGTTACTACAGTGCCAGGGAACAGCACAAGAGTTGCAGGGACTCCGACAGTTATAGTCACAGCTCCTTCTCTCACTACAATTCCAGGTGGAGTGACGAGGGTTGCCAATCCCCCTACGATGATTCTCACTGCTCCTTCAGTAGTGAGATTGGCGACGATTTCACTCCTTCAGGGAGCTGGATTGGTGACATTCAGTGCTCCAACAGCGGTAAGGACGGCTGCTGTTACGAGGACCGCTGGAGCACCTACATTGGTGATCAGTGCCCCAACCCAAGCGGTTAACACAGGGGGAGGGAATCAGGACATTGAGGCTGGGGCTCCCTTTGTGACCTTTACAGTAGGGGCAGTGACTACGACAGCGGTAAGGACCGCAGTGGCAGGGGCACCTACCATTACCTTCACCAATCCGGCTTTGGTGAGACTAGCAGCGGTGACGAGGGTTCAGAATGCTCCTACAGTGACGTTCAGTGCTCCAGCAATTGTGACCGTGCCGACAGCGGTAAGATCAGCAGGGACTCCAGTGGTGACGTTTACCAACTTGGGGAGTGTGAGGACGACTGCAAAGACTCTGCTTCAGGGGGCAAATACGATTGTGTTCAGTGCCCCTGCTGCAACCAAATCGACCACGACTACAGTGCTCACAGGCAGTCAGACAGTTGTTTTTTCAACAGGTGCAGGGTTGACTGTGGTTGGAGGAGATCAGATCCCTCAGCTTCATGTGGGAAGATATCGGTATCGGTATAGTTATGGAATGGTGACTAAGGATGACTAGACATTATGTGTTGACGTTGAATGGGGCGGCACAGCAGCTTTCGAGTGCGCTGGGAGGGGATGAGGACAGGCAGCTCTCAGCGGTCTGGTTGAGCCCGAGAGGGAGCAATGCGAACCTGATCTTCATCGGTGGGAGTGCTACGTTGACCAGCACGAACTATGGAGTGAGGCTGGAGATTCCAGTGAGTAGCGTTCCTCAGGCACCTTTCAATCCGGGGGAGTTTGCGGGAGGGAGTCTGGAGAGGTTCAGGAGCCCGATCAAGATGGGGAATTTCTGGGTGCTCGGGACGAATGGAGAGTTTTTACATATTCTCGCGGTGGATTACTAATGCCTTTATATGATTTCAGGTGCGATGCTTGTGCTACCGAGTTTGAACATTTTTCAACTGTTGCTGCTAGGAATAGCGTTCGTTGTAAGGGTTGTGGAGGATCTGTTGAGAGACTATACAAACCAAGTGCTGTTGTCAGTGATAGTATTCCTGGCGGGTTGGTTGTGGATCACGTTCTAACCAATCCTGATGGGAGTCCAGCAAAGGTCTATAGCAAGAGTGAACTGAAGAGGAGAATGGCTCAGATGGGGTATGAGAACCACGTAGAGCACAAGCCTGAGAAGGGCTCAGACAAAAGTAAACATACGAGTAGGTGGTTTTAGGGCTTTTAGTCGGTTTGCTTGAGAGGGCTTATCCACTGCTGGCCGAACTTTGAGCCTTTCATGCGCTTGTGCTCACTCTTGGCATTGACAGAGAAGTTGGGCTTGATCCACCAGCTTTCGGCAGGTTTATTGGCCTCCTCTCGATAGCGTTCAGGCACCTTGGTGCTCTGAGCCTTAAAGCGATCGATATTGGCACGCTGACGCTTGGTGAGGGCCTTGTTGTCGATTTGAGGTTTACGCACTTTGTTTACGCATTTCAGCAATTTGAAGTGTTCATTAATAATGAACTGGCGAAGGAGCAAGGATTCGAACCCTGATTGCAAGATTTTGGAGATCCGCCGATTGCCTTTATCTTACTCCCTCACAAATTGGTGGAGAATGAAAGGTTTGAACTCCCGATCCTTCGCTCCCAAAGCGAATGCCTTACCGCTCGGCTAATTCTCCAAAAACTTTGGGCAGATAGGAGCGACCTACAGGGAGCCTCACCTTTGATGCTTATGGGGCACTGTATCGTCATACAGTCGATCTCGACACCCATCAATTCTACGGGCCTCTCTCCCCTTGCTGCCTAAACTCAAAATGGCTGTGAGAGCTGGGATCGAACCAGCGACTACATGATTAACAGTCATGCGCTCTACCGCTGAGCTATCTCACAAAAAACGCGGGGGGAAAGTTCTAGTAGTAGGCTCTCCTCCCCGCTATCCCCTTGAGGCTATCCATCAGAGCTACTATGAAGGACCGCTCTCCAAGCTTAGCAATGGCTTTGTTTAGGGGAATCTCAAAATTATGGAGCCACCTGAGGGGATCGAACCCCCGACCGGCTGATTACAAATCAGCAGCTCTGCCTGCTGAGCTAAAGTGGCCCTGTTGACAAACCTAATGCAAAGACTATACCATTTTAGTCACGGGCACGTTGATTCGCCCGATACCCGATTCAACACCTTCAACGACTCACTGATTCGCAACCCAGCGATACGGGTTCAGGCAGAGCGGAAGCAAATACGCTGAACCAAAAACAGCCCCCGAAGTGTATTCGGAGGCATTTCTAGTGAGGAAATTTCAATGGCACTAACGATTTCACAGATCGTTGCCTCCAGCTATAACGCTGTTGTAGCAGAGCGCAAAAAGCCTGCCAATCAGTGGGAAGAGTCAGCCATGATCCGCGAGATGAAGCGGCAAGGTATGGTTGAGTCTATTCCCGGTGGTCCTCAGATTGAGGCACCGCTCGACTATCGCCGGAATCCAGGCGCGGAATTCAACCTGCTTGACCTTGATCCATTGGTCATGGGCAAGACAGACGTTGTGACTGCCGCGATCTACGACCCCGCTCAGGTGTCGATTCCGGTTGTGTGGTCTAAGGCAGACGAGAGCAAGAACCCTACAGAGAACCAGAAGATCAACTTTGTCAGTAATTTGCTGACAAACGCTCTGGCCTCTCACGATGACCTTTTCGAGCAGAACATCTTTGCGGTAAGCAATGCTGCATTTTTGGGCCTCCAGACTCAGATTCCTGATTCCGGTCAGGGCACAGTTGGAGGGATCAATGCTGCGGTGGAGCTGTGGTGGAGGCATTTTACCGGCACCTATGCTGCGGCAGGCACAGACCTGATCGCGAAGATGGCGATTGCGTTCAACACGGCCCAGAAGGGAACAGGCGGGCAGGGGCCTTCTCTGATTGTTTCGGATGCCGAGACACAGGGGACATTTGAAGGCACACAGCAGCCCCTTCAGCGGTGGGTTGACTCTCAGGATTTGAAGGCTGGGTTTAAGACTCTGGCTTACAAGTCTGCACGATACATCTATTCGCAGTTCGGCAACAATCGAATCTACTTCCTCTCCAACAAGGGTGTTGGGCTGAAGTATTTCGAAGGGGCCATGAGGCAGAAGGGTGATACTCAGGAGATCAACAATGCTCAGGGTTATCGCTTCTTCATTCATTCGATGGCACAGTTGATTGTGACCATGAAGTCTCGGAATGCGATTCTGACAGAAGTCTAATAGCGAGGGGGGTCTTTGGCCTCCCTTCTATTTTCTGGAATATTTACTTTAGGTAAGAGGACAATAAAATGGCACAGCTTACAGGACTCGGGGGAGCATATGAAGCTGGTAACTCCGAAGATCGGACTACCACTGCAAAGGCCCAGCTCGGGGCTCTAGCCTATGACAAATTGGGTAATGAATACCGATATGTCAAGGCCGGAGCAGCAATTGCTGCGGGGGATGCTGTCAGGTTTCAGGGCTCGGCTCTGGGATTTGACGATGTTAGGCCTACATCAGCAACATTGCAGACGGTTGTTGGTGTTGCGCTCACAGCTTTTGCTTCAGGCGAATTCGGGTTCGTTCTGAGGCGAGGAATTGGAAGTGTGAAGACCACAGGATCGGTTGCAGCGAATATCGGGTTGGCGTCGAGTGGCACAGCAGGCACACTGGCAACCACAGCAGCGACAGATACAGCGGATCTTGCTGCGACTGTGTTGGTCAGTGCAGCGTCACCGCAGGTTTGTTATATTCAGGGCATCTAACAGCTCTGGAGAGAGACGGATGGGCGTCTGGATATACTAGTCTATGTCCAGGCGCTCTTTTTGTTAGAGCACAGGATTCGGTTAGTAAGTCACACAGAAGTTGGGAGTCCAAAATCCCCAATTTCATCTCCATCATAGGAGTCAGTAATGGAACAACCAGAAGTGCCCAATATCAAGGTCAGGGATTTGGAAGCGGAAATTTTGCAGGGTGAACCGGAAGATCAGCTCATTGGGAAAGAGCCAGAGCAGCAGGTTTTGGATGACAAGCAGATTCAGGCTATGCATACCAAGGCTTTGGTTGATGTGGCTACAGCGGTCAAGTTGCTGGTGGAGCAGCAGGGGGCCACTCGTCAGCTCACGATGAATGAGATCAAGCCAGTGACACCGTGGAATCCTGAAGGGAAGAGGGATAGGATCAAGCTGAAGCAGGAAGTGTTTCAGCATGGGTATTATCTCAATCCGATCATGATGACCGAAGCCACGATTGATCTTTTCAATCAGATCAAACCGGGCAGGTATTTTGGCAGGAAGATCGAGGTTCAGAGGCTCAATAACGGGGAGCTGAATATCACTTGGAGCAATGCCAAGTTGCAGGACCGGATTGAGATGTATATGAAGTTCCCTCACATTGATGACATTTTGAAGTATTGCATCGAGGAGAGAAAGCAGAAGGAAGCTGCTAAGAGACGAGGGGATTTCAGCGAGGACGAAGCTGTTTAGTTAGGAGAGAGCCGTGACATTCAAACAATTGCAAGATCGTGTGATGGGACGGCTCAACCTTTCCGAAAGTGCCGCCCGCACACGGATCAAGGATTTCATCAACGAACGCTATAGGAGGCTGGCGACGAGTATCAGTTTGGGGAGAGTGAGACGAGGGACAGTTAGTGTGAACACTATAGTCGGGACCTTTACTTACTCTCCTGCGACTTTGATCAAGCCTTATACGGTCATTTATCCGGCAGGGAATCGAGTGCTGGAAGAGATGAGCATGGATCAGATCAGGTTGATTGATGCTGACTCTAGTTTGTCTGGGCCTCCTGAAAGGTTTGTGGTGCAGAAGTTCAATGCTGCCACGGTGACGATTTACATTCACCCCAAGCCTGATGCTATTTATGCACTGCAAATTGACGGGATGCTGACAGGGACAGATATGACCGCTGATGCTGATGTGCCAGCTTTTCCAGAGGATTTTCATGACGTGCTGGAGTTCGGGGCATTGAGTGATGAGTTGGAGAAGATGGAAAAGTATAAGATGGCCGAGAAGTATGAGAAGGCCTATCAGGAGAGGAAGAGAGAGCTGAGATATTTCATCGCCAAGTCAGCTTATCTTGAGCAGAGCCAAGGGGATCAGTGGTGGATTGGTCCTTGGTATGGCGTGAGTAATTGGTATTAACATGGGCAAGATACCTGCTGAACTTTACATCCAGAATTTGAGAGGGGGGTTGAATGATTTCGACAACCCCAATGCTCTGGGTGAGGATCAATGCACTGTGGTCGAGAATATTGATTTTACCCGCTCGACTCTGGGAGGGAGGAGGCTCGGGACTGATGTGATCGATATGACCAGCTCGACGTTGAGCGGTGCGATTGTCTTTCTG
>Ga0193738_1000472_pt1 | contig 20850 bp, 20 predicted proteins | sample L2a1metaG_FD_144927 | JGI IMG/M metagenome (GOLD analysis project Ga0193738, IMG submission 144927) | Soil microbial communities from a riparian zone of the East river system, Colorado, United States - L2a1 | ecosystem: Environmental > Terrestrial > Soil > Riparian zone | place: USA: East River...
TCCCTGGCGCCACCATCGAAACCATCGAAGGCGACCAATTCACCGGTTCGGTGAAGATCAAACTGGGCCCGATTGCCCTTGTCTACAACGGATCTGGTCGGTACGTGGAACGCAACGATGCGGACCGCCGGGTGGTGATCGAGGCTCGTGGCAAGGACAAGCGGGGAAACGGGACGGCGACTGCGATCGTCACGGCTTCCTTCGCCGAGAGCGGTGAGCAGACCGATGTCGAGGTTCTGACCGACCTCGCGATCACCGGAAAGCCCGCACAATTCGGCCGTGGAGTGATCTCCGATGTCAGCGACAAGCTACTGGACCAGTTTTTGGCCTGCGTTTCGGGACGCTTCACCGAAGGTCTCGGTGCGACCGAGGAGGCAGCGCCGAGCGCACTACTTGCAACGGATGCCGACACACGATTCGATGAGGCGGACACCGAGCAGACTATCGAGCTCGAAACCGTGCCCGGTGCCGCGGCGTTATCCGAGGTCGGGAGCAGCTCGGGCGCGGACGTTGCGCCACCGGTAACGATGCCTGCAGCTCCGGCCGCTCCCCCAGCCTCCGAACCCTTCCGGTACAGCTCGCCTCCCGGCGATAGCGGTCAAAGCGAGCTGAATCTGCTCAGCAGCGCTCTACCGATTGTTCTGAAGCGCTACGGCCCGGCTCTCGCCATCGTCGCGTTGCTGCTGTTTATCGTGATCAAGATCATTCGACGCAAGTCGTGATCCATTGGTGGACACCGAGGTCTACGCCGTCACGGTCTGCGTCCTGATCCATCGCGGCGACAGCTGGCTGCTCGTTGTCCGGGCGCCCGGCCTCGAGTACGCGCCGAACATGATCGGGATGATCGGCGGCCATGTTGGCCTCACTCGTCCACTGGCGGACGTGTTCGAAGCGACTGCTCGACGCGAGGTCGCTGAGGAGGTCGGTCTTGATCTCTCCCAAGTGCCACTGCGGTATCTGGAGTCGGAGTTCTTTGTTACCGACGGCGGCGAGCGGCAGATCACAGTGACCTTCACGGCCCAGGCGCCGCCGGAGGCCGAGCCTTATGTGAACGCGCCGGATGAGCTCACCGAGGTCGGCTGGTGGACTCTCAATGATCTTGACGCCGACGTGCGCTGCCCGTCGTGGTTGCCTCCACTCATCCGGCGGGCCGCTCTCGCTTCGTAGCTCATCTCAGTCCAGGACTCTCAGCCGGACGGTCTCAGGCATGCTCTCCAGCTTGTCGATCACCTCAGTGGTCAAGGCGCCGCCAACGTCGGTGATCACATAGCCCAGCTCCCCGCGGGTCGACAGCACCTGGCCCTCGATGTTGACGTGCGCGTTCGCCAGCAACCCGTTGACTGTGGCCAAAACCCCGGGGACGTTCTGATGGACATGCAGCAGTCGGGTACGCCCCGTCACCCTGCTGTCGGCTTGCACCTGTGGCAGGTTCACCGACATTGTGGTGAGACCGCTGTCGGCGTAGTCACGGAGCTTGCCGGCGACGAAGCGGCCGATGTCAGTCTGCGCTTCCTCGGTCGAGCCGCCGATATGCGGTGTCAAGATCACGTTGGGAAGGTCTTGCAGGCTGGAGGAAAAGGGGTCGCCGGCGCTCTTGGGCTCGTCGGCGAAGACGTCCAGGGCAGCGCCGGCGATGTGACCGCTGAGGAGGTGCTCGCGCAGCGCCTCATGATCAACGACGAAACCGCGGCACAGATTGAGAAACAGGCTCCGCCGACGCATCTTGGCGAATTGCGCGGCGCCGAACAGACCGGCGTTGCCGGGTCGGCCGTCGACGTGCAGGCTCACCGTTTCGGCAACCTCCAAAAGCTCATCGAGTGTCTCGCAGCGGCGAGCGTTGCCCAGTGCCAGTTTGTCGGCGACGTCGTAGAAGTAGACCCGCATACCGAGCGACTCGGCGACGACAGAGAGCTGGCTGCCTATGTTGCCGTAGCCGACGATGCCGAGGGTTCGGCCCCGTACCTCGTGCGCGCCCTTGGCCGACTTGTCCCAGACGCCAGCATGCATCCTCGTGTTCTTGTCGGTGAGATGCCGCGCGAGCGCAATGATCTCGGCAATCACGAGCTCCACCACGCTGCGCGTATTGGAGAAGGGTGCGTTGAATACTGGGATTCCGCGAGTGGCCGCGGCGATGAGGTCGACCTGGTTGGTGCCGATACAGAAGGCCCCGATCGCTTGCAGATCGGGTGAGGCCTCGAGGACGTTCCCCGTCACATTGGTCTTCGAGCGGATGCCCAGCAGCTGCACTCCGCGCAACGCGTGGATCAATTCGGCCTCGTCGAGCGCTCCCTTGACGGTTTCGACATCGATCCCGCGCTCGGTGAGCAGCCGGACGCCCTCGGGATGGATGTTTTCCAGCAGTAATGCCTTCATGGTTCCTTCGTGGGTCATGGACCGAATGCAGCCACCAGTGTAGGAATCACGCAATGGCCGCCAAAGCTGTTTATCTCACCCCAGTCCAGAGGGTGCGAGGTCGGAGTAGCTCTTCCAGGAACCTCGAGACGTGGCAGCAAGCATCGCGTCGAGGCAGGCGTCGGTAAACACGTCCGCGGCCGCGGCCAAGAGCGTGTTGAAGGCAAACAACGCACGCATCGGATCTTCGGCAACTGGTCGGCGGTCGGAAGCAAGACAGAACACGGTGTCGCCATCAACCATCGAGTGGATCGGTCGGATCGCGCGGGCCATCCCGTCGTGCGCGACCGCGGCAACCTTGCTGGCTTGGGCTTTGGACATGATCGCATCGGTCAGAACCACGCCAATGGTCGTGGCAAGTGGTGCTTGCGTTTCCGCATAAGCATCTGCCAGTGCCTCTCGCTCAGTTTGAGTTGGGGTAGCTAGCGACTGCATGTGGTCAGCCCACAGCCGGCCAGTCCTTGGATCAACTGCGGAACCTACGGCGTTCACAACAACACACGCTGCGACCGAGACGCCCAAGGCGAGCTGGGATTCCGCATAGCCGAAGCCAGATTTGAGCCCTCCGCAAACTGCCCCCGTGCCCGCGCCAACAGAGCCGGTCGCAGGTTGGTTGCTGGTCGCTGCCGCCAAAGCCAGCGTTCCGAAGTTTGCCGTCGGCCGATTGCTGAAGACCCCGCCTCTGCCGAGGTCGAAGAGCACCGCCGAAGGCACGATCGGAACGACCTGATGAGGCTCAAGACCGGCAGGAAACCCTATCCCGGCCGCCTCGAGACCGACCATGACGCCGTCCGCTGCCGCCAACCCGTACGCGCTCCCACCGGTGAGCACGACCGCATGTACCCGCTCGACGAGGGTCGTTGGCTGCAAGAGGTCGGTCTCTCGAGTACCCGGGCCCCCACCGCGTACGTCCACTCCGCCGATCGCTCCGTCGCGGGCCAGCACCACGGTCGTCCCCGTCAGCCAGCCGTCGCTGTCCGCAGTGTGGTGGCCAATCTCAAAACCCTCGATCACCCGCTCCCCCTTCTTTTGAGCTGCTCGAGCAGCAAAGGTGGCCGCTCGCAGCTGTACTCCGAGGCTAGAGGAGGACCCTGCGGCGGGCGACCCACAGCTGAGTTACGCCGAGCGCGCGGACGACCTCGGTGAACGCATCAGCCGAATGGCCGCTGATGAATTTGTCGACGTACGGAAGGGCCGCCGCCATGCCACCGGCGAGCGGAGCGAAGCCTGGCGCCGCAACCCTGGGGTTGGCCCATACGATGCGATGCGCATGCAGGCGCAGTGCGGCCATCTGACGGGAGAGGACGCTCGGGTCATCGCGCTCCCAGCCATCGGAGACGATCAGCACGACGGCACCGCGCGCCATCCCCCGCCGGCCATGGAGGTCCATGAACTCGCGTAACGAGCGCCCGATGCGCGTGCCACCGGACCAGTCGGGCATCAGTGCTGCTGCGCGCTCGAGCGCCTGATCGGGGTTGGCGTCGCGCAGCGCGCGTGTCAGCCGGGTGAGCCGCGTACCGAACACGAAAACCTCGCTGTGTGCCCGGGTTGCCGCACCCCAAAGCAGGTGCAGGTAGGCGCGAGCGTACGGCTCCATCGACCCGGAGATGTCGAGCAGGGCGACCACGCGGCGTGGTGTCCATTTGCGGGTTCGCCGGATCGGCACTGCTGGGTCTCCGCCCGAGCGCGTGCTGTGACGCAGCGATGCGCGCACATCGAGCTGGTCACCACGGCGATGCCTGCGCCGCCGTCGGGATAAGCGCCGGGGTGGATTGACCCAGAGCATCCGCAGCAACGGGGCCAGCGCCGCGAGCTCGTCGGCCGTCAGCCGCGCGAAATCGACCTCTGTCAGTCTCTCGTCACTGCTCGCCAGCGTCGGTACTGGGCGGCCGACATCGTCGCCAACAGTGCTTTCCGAGCCCCCGAATCTTCCATTGGATTGCACATCCGCCCCGGGCTCCTCATCGAAGAGGGGAAAGTCGCGTTGTGGCGGTAGCTGGATCTCGCTGGAGTCGCCTCGCGACTCGGCGACGTCCACAATGCCGCGGAACACGAGCGCAAAGACCGCGTCGAATGCCGGGATGTCCGCTGTGGACCGGAGCAAGCTCACCCGAGCACACCAGTACAACTCGTCGACGGTGCTCGGTACGCCGAGGCTGGCCAGTCTCGCCAGCCGGATTGTCTGGTCCGGCGAAACGGCGACGCCTGCTTCGCGGAGCGCCTCGCTGAAACGGGCCAGCAGCGTCGCGCTATCAGCGCGAGTCATTCGACCGACAGCCCGGAAGCACGGGCCATCTGCTGATCTTCGACGTACTTCAGTACTGAGCCGAGCGTCCGATCGACTGTTGCCGCATCCACCCTGCGTACGCCGAGCAACTCGAGCGCGGCAACCCAGTCGATGGTCTCCGCGATGCCCGGCCGTTTCTGCAGGTCCAGCCCACGGAGCCGCTCGACCACCCGCGCTGCCTGCTCGGCGAGCAGTCGCGAGCTGCCTGGCACACGACGCCGCACGATCTCAGCCGCACGCGCCGCGGGCGGGTAGTCGATCCAGTGAAAAAGGCAACGCCGCTTGAGCGCGTCGTGCAGTTCCCTCGTGCGGTTCGACGTCAGCACCACGATCGGTCGATGCGTTGCATGCACAGTACCGAGCTCGGGTATGGTGACCGCTCCCTCGCCAAGCAGTTCGAGCAGAAACGCCTCGAAGTCGTCGTCGGCGCGATCGACTTCGTCAATGAGCAGGACCGCCGGTCGAGGGCCCGGGTGACGTAGTGCGGCGAGCAGCGGGCGCGCGATCAAGAACCCGTCGCTGAACAGGGCATCCTCGGCCAGCTCGATGCCGCGCGCCTCGGCAAGGCGGATTGCGAGGAGTTGCCGGGGATAGTTCCACTCGTACAGCGCCTCGGCGACGTCGATTCCCTCATAACACTGCAGCCGTACCAGTGGCGTGTCCAGCGCGGCGGCAAGTGCCTTGGCAGCCTCGGTCTTGCCGACTCCTGGCTCACCCTCGATGAGAACTGGCTGGCCCAGTCTCGACGCGCAAAACAGCGCCATGACCGTGCCGTCGTCAGCGAGGTAATCGACACTGTCGAGCACGCTTCGAAGAGTGTCGAGATCCGGCAGGAGTTCCGCGACGCTCGTGTTACAGGCGGTCACTGCGCGTACGCCAAAGGGTTGTCGAGGTAAGCATTTCTACAGCCTGTGCCGCAGAAGTACACCACTCCGGTTGGCGTCTCGACGTGGGGCGACGCGTCGACCGGCGCAACCATCATGCCGCACACCGGATCGCGCACCATCTCAGTGACATCGGGTGCGGGCCCGGTGGTGTCATCGCGATCGGACAGCGGTTCGTGCAGCACCGCGACGATTTCAGCGAGAATCGATAAGGCGACCTCCGGGGGTGTTCGCGCGCCAATGTCGAGCCCGGCGGGCGTGCGCACCCGCGATCGCATCCGCTCGTCGACCTCCAGCGAAGCGAGAACCGCCGGACCCCGTCGCCGGCTGGCCACCAACGCGATGTATGGCACGTCCGCCTGCAGTGCTGCCTCCAGAACCGGCTGTTCGTCGTTGCCATGCGAGGCGACCACCACCGCACGAGCTCCCGGCGGAAGTGGGTCGTCGGGCTTGTCGAGTTGCAGAACTTGCTGGCCGAAGAGGCGATGCGCGCGGAGCAGGGCCGTCGCGATCGGGGCGTGACCGAACACGGCCACGACCGGCAACGGAACCGCCGGCTCGAGGAAGATATCGAGACTCCCGCCAGACAGGCAGGGGTTGTACACGGTTACTGCCCCATCGTCGTCGTCGAGAGCGACATCCTCAGGTGACGGAGTGATTCGCAGGAGCCGCGGTTCGGCGGTCGCCAGCACTTCTAGCGCTTGGGCGCGCACTGTCGACTCCGCGCAATCGCCGCCGACGAACCCGTCGATTTGGCCGTCTGCGAGCACCAGCGCCGAATCGCCTGGTTTTGCGCTGGTCGGTCGTTCCGCCCGGACGACCGTCGCCCACACGAACGGCGTGCCGACCGCGGCGAGTGTGGCAGCCCGTGCGGCGAGGTCGAGGCGCGCCACTATCGCCACCGCCTCAGTCCGTGATCGCCAGGTCGGTACGCAGCGGCCGGCCCTGGATGGTGCGCCACACCTGGGCAGGTGTCAGTGGCATGTCCGCGTGCCGCACGCCGTACGGCTTCAGTGCGTCCATCACCGCGTTGACCACTGCGGCGGGCGAACCGACGGTGGCCGACTCTCCAACGCCTTTCGCGCCGATCGGGTGGTGCGGTGAGGGGGTCACGGTCTCGCCCAGCTCCCAGCTGGGGCACTCCATCGCCGTGGGCAGCTGGTAGTCCATGAACGAACCGCCCAGGCAGTTGCCGTCCTCGTCGAACGCGATGACCTCCATCAACGCCATGCCGATACCGTCGGCGAGACCGCCGTGGATCTGCCCTTCCACGATCATCGGGTTGATCCGGGTGCCGCAGTCGTCGACTGCGATGAATCGCCTTACCTTCACGGCTCCCGTAGTCGGATCCACATCAACGACGCAGATATAAGCCCCGTAGGGATAGGTGAGGTTCGGCGGGTCGTACACGCAGGCGGCATCCAGATGCCCCTCGACGCCCTCGGGCAGCTCCATTGGACCATGCGCCGCGAGGGCGACCTCCTGGATCGTCTTGGACACGGTCGGGTCACCCTTTACCGAGAAGGTGCCTTTCTCGACCTCGATGTCCTCGAGCGAAACCTCCATCATCGTCGCGGCGATGATCTTCGCTTTGTCGACGACACGCTTCGCTGCGACGGCAACCGCAGCACCCGAGACCGGCGTCGATCGGCTGCCGTACGTGCCCAGCCCGAACGGGGTGTTGTCGGTGTCCCCATGGACCACGTCGATGTCGTCGGAGGGGATTCCGGTGATCTCCGAGACGATCTGCGCAAACGTCGTCTCGTGTCCTTGACCCTGCGACTGGACCGAGATCCGTACCACAGCTTTGCCCGTCGGGTGTACCCGCAACTCCGCGCCGTCGGCCATCCCGAGCCCGAGGATGTCCATGTGCTTACGCGGGCCAGCGCCTACGCCCTCTGTGAAGAAGCTGAGGCCGATTCCCATCAGCTCGCCCCGCTCGCGCTTCTCGGCCTGCTCGCGGCGCAGCTCGTCGTAGCTGGCGATCTCCATTGCCTTCTGTAGGCAACGCGGGTAATCGCCCGAGTCGTACTCCCAGCCGGTGGGCGATTTGTATGGGAACTGCTCGGCACGCAACAGGTTCTTCATCCGCAGCTCTGCAGGATCCATGTCCAACTCGAAGGCCAGGCAGTCGACTATCCGCTCGACGGCGTACGCCGCCTCGGTGATCCGGAACGAACACGCGTACGCCACGCCACCAGGGGCCTTGTTGGTGTAGACGCCCTTCACCGTGCAGTGCGCGGCGGGATAGTCATAGCTGCCGGTGAAGATGTGGAAGAAGCCGGCCGGGAACTTTGTCGGCTGAGCGGTGTTGTTGAACGCGCCATGATCTGCGATGACGTTCACCCTGAGTGCAAGGATCTTGCCTGCCTGCGTTGCTGCGATCTCGGTCTGCATGTGGTAGTCGCGAGCGAATGAGGTCGACATCAGGTTCTCGGCACGGTCTTCCACCCACTTGACCGGTCGTCCGGTGAGGATCGACCCGACAACCGCGAGGACGTAGCCGGGATAGATGCCGACTTTGTTGCCGAATCCGCCACCAATGTCCGGGCTCACGATGCGGATCTTGTGCTCGGGAAGGCCGGCAACGATCGCATACAGCGTGCGGTGGGCATGCGGGGCCTGCGTATTGCAGTAGATCGTCAGCTTCCCGGTCACTTTGTCCATGTCGGCAATCGCGCCACACGTCTCCAGCGGGGCCGGATGGACGCGCGGGTAAAGGATGTCCTGCGCTACAACTACCTCTGCACGAGCGAACACGGCGTCAGTCGCGTCGCGGTCGCCGGCCTCCCAGTCGAAGATGTGGTTGTCGGCCTTGCCCTCGATGTCGTCGCGAATCACCGGCGCCTCGGAATCGAGGGCGCGGCGCGCATCAATGACCGGGGGTAGCGGCTCATACTCCACGTCGATCAGCTCTAGCGCGTCCCTTGCCGCATAACGGTCGTCGGCAACGACGAACGCGACCTCCTGCCCGTGGAAGCGCACCTTGTCGGTGGCGAGCACGGCCACCACGTCATGTGACAGCGACGGTATCCACGCAAGCTTCAGTGTCTCGAGCAGGGCTCCCGTGATCACTGCCCGGACTTTCGGATGCGCCTCGGCCGCCGAGGTGTCGATCGAGACGAGCCGGGCGTGCGCGTACGGGCTGCGCAGCACAGCGCCGTGCAGCATGCCGGGTAGCGCGAAGTCGTCGACGTAGTTTCCCTTGCCGCGCAGGAATCGAGCATCCTCCTTGCGCATCCGGCGCCCAAACCCAACATGCGCCTGCTCTGCAGTGACGGTCATGACGCAGCCACCTCCTCCGGTTCGGCAACTCGCGGATGGTCGGCGGCCCAGTGGATCGCTCGCACGATGTTCTCGTAGCCGGTACAGCGACACAGGTTGCCCGAGATGGCTTCGCGGATCTCGGCATCCGATGGGTTTGGATTAGCGTCCAGGAGCCATCGGGCGGTCAACATCATTCCCGGGGTGCAGAATCCGCATTGCAGGCCGTGCTCGGTCATGAACCCCTGTTGGATGGGATCGAGCTCTCCGTTTTGTTCGAGGCCCTCGACCGTCAGAACCTCGTGCCCGCTGGCCATTGCTGCGAGCATGGTGCAACTCTTCACCGGCGTGCCGTCGACCTGGACGACGCAGACGCCGCAGTTGGACGTATCGCAGCCCCAGTGCGTGCCCGTGAGGCCGAGCTCGTCGCGCAGGAAATGCACGAGCAGTAGCCTCGGCTCGATCTCGCCGGTGTACTCCTCGCCATTGACCTTGACCGTGACCTGCATGATTCAGGCCTCCTCTCCGCGGCAACGGGCGATAGCGGTTCGCAGTGCTCGCTTGACGAGTTCGCCGGCGAGCGCGCGCTTGTAGTCGGAAGGCCCACGCTGGTCGGTGGGCGGCTCACACTCATCCGCCGCGATCTGGGCGGCCATGCCGAGTGCCTCATCGTCCGCGCGGCGCCCGCGTACGGCGTCCTCGGCGCGGGAAGCAACAAAGCGCGGCGCCCCAACCGCGGCGAGACCGAGACCCACCTCGCTGATCATGTCACCGTCCAGTGTGACGACCGCACCCGCCGCGGCTACCGCATAGTCACCGGCGCGACGTTCCACCTTGCTGTACGCACTTCCGGTGCCCGGCCGGATCGGCAGGCGAACCTCGGTGACGATCTCGGCCGGACCGACGACCGTCTCGAAGGGGCCGATGCAAAGCTCGCGTACCGGCACGACCCGCTCGCCGCTCGAGCTCTTGATCACGACCTCTGCACGGATCGCAGCGAGCGCGGCGGAAAGATCTTCGGCAGGATCTGCGTGGCACAACGACCCGCCGATCGTGCCTCGGTTTCGGACCACGGGGTCGGCAATCACACGCTCCGCATCGTGAAGAATCCGGTAGTGCTCACCGACGACGGCAGAGGCGAGCAAATCGGCATGGCGGACCATCGCACCAATACGCAGTTGGTCGCTTTCGACCCAGATGCGCTGGAGGTCCGTCAGGTCGTTGATATCCACGAGGACTTCAGGCGAAGCAAGTCGCAGCTTCATAAGCGGCAACAAGCTGTGCCCTCCGGCGATCAACCGCGCCTCCTCACCATGACGCTCGAGCAGCGCGATGGCATCGTCAACGCTTGATGCGCGCTCGTACTCGAATTGGGCCGGTACCTGCATCGTCTTGCCCCTCCTCAATTTGTCGCGTCAATTTGTCGCGTCAGGGATGACGTGGATGCACCATGGGCGCCGTTACTTCACCGCCAAGACATCGACCGTACGGATGTCAGGTGCACTGGCGAGCAATGCGTCGGCCACTTGGCCCAGCGCCAACGGGATCTGGCCGCCGAGGTGCGCTTCCCGGCCCGCATCGTCGTCAAACGTGTCGAAGATCCCGTACTCGGTCTCGCTGATCTTGAACGCGTACCAGGTCACGGTGCCCGGTTCCGCGGCGGCGAGATCACGCCCACCTTCCAGGAACTTCCCTAAGTCCTCACCCTTGCCGGGCTTGGCCTCGAGCAGCGCGAGTACACCCAATGTCGGACTCATCAGAAACTCCTCCCAGGATGTCCCTACCGTACGTATCCAAACGACTGATTGGTAGTGGCGGAGCCGCCACGTTGAGTATCGTTTCCGACATGGATGTCGCGGTTCTCGCGGTGGACGGCTGCTTTGACTCCGGGCTCTCAGCGGTGCTCGACGTGCTCGCGACGGCGAACGCTCTCCGAGAAGATGTGCCCACATCGCCAACAGCGTTCACAGTGACGATCGTGGGGCTCCAAAAGCAGGTCCGCACAGGCAACGGGTTGATCGTGAATCCCGTCCCTGCCAAAAAGATGGCACAGCCTCCGGATCTGTTGGTCATGCCTGCATTGGGAGTGAAGACTCCCAACGAGATCATCGAAACCGTTCGTGGGCACCCTGCACTCAACCTCATCCGTGACAGTCACGCCAACGGCTCGGAGCTAGCCGGTGCGTGCACGGGAACCTTCTTCTTGGCCGAGTCCGGTGTCCTCGACGGACGGCTGGCGACGACCAGCTGGTGGCTCGGCCCAGCATTTCGCAGCCAATATCCAGCGGTCCTTGTGGACGAGACCCGAATCCTCGCTCAGGATGCTCGGATCACAACCGCCGGTGCCGCCTTTGCCCACATCGATCTGGCATTGTCGATCGTGCAGCAGCACAGCCCGAGCTTGGCCGACCTCACCGCGCGGTACCTGCTGATAGGCGACGCCCCGTCCCAGGCGGCTTTCGCCGTGCCTGCGTTGCTCGCCCGGGCAGACCCGACGATGGCGGCGTTCGAACGGTGGGTTCGGCAACGGCTTTCCGAACCGTTGCAGATCTCTGCTGCCGCACGCGATCTTGGTATCAGCGAGCGGACGCTCCAGCGTACGACCGCCTCGGTCGTCGGCATGTCGCCGCTTCACTTCATTCAACAAGTCCGCCTCGACGAGGCCACGTTCCTGCTGCGCGACACATCGATGTCTGCGAACGCTATTGCGGCCGCGGTCGGTTACCGCAACGCCGGAACGCTCCGAGCGCTCGTTCGCAAGCGGCGCCACAGCACCCTCAGAGCGTTGCGGGCAGGGCGGCCGACCTGAGCACTTCAGACAGTTCATCTGGCGTGCGCGACCCAAGCCACCCACAATCGGGGAGGCGCTGGCGACATAGGTGTACTCGCCAATATGTCGGTGCAATTGTGTGCGGTTGTCGCAAACACCGCTCACGACGGATAGCGCCGGAGCGCGCCAGTTGTGCTGATCAGCAGCAAGTTCAACGACGCGGACCAATATTGCCGCTCGTCATGGGTTAGAAGAATGCTGAGATCACCGCTCATTCTGCCGACTTGTCAGCCTCACAGCTCGCAATGGCCTGCTGTGACGCAGACAAGTTGGTGGTTAAGCGGCGGGCGCGACCACCGTGTAGAGCGAGGAACGCATGCCGAACACGCGCTGAAAAGTCGTTCCCGAGACAGTTGCGGTCCGCAGGCTCCCAATGATCTTGATCGTCCTCACTCGGCCGCCCCAAGCGCCGGCGCCGTCGCGACTGGTGATCTGCAACTGCCTGACGGTCCCCACCGACGGCCAGACCCGGCTGATGCTGCTAGCGCTAATGATCTTGGTCCAGACCTGAGACTTGATCAACCCGTCATAGGGATCGCGGTGCGCAGGGAGGTACGGGTAGTCCCCTCTCGCGGCGTGCCCACCGTTTGAGGAAGAGTATTGAGTGAGTGCTACCACCCCTTGGTAGGTGACAATGACCCCTGGCGTGGCGTTGACTGCTGCGTTGCCGCCGGTGGTCTCGCGACTCATCCCGCCATAGACCTGACAGGCCGTGGTGTCGCAGATGTGGTAGCCGGAGTATCCCGAGAATTTCCGCAGTCGGACCGCATACGACCGTGCCGCCACCGCCTGGGCACGTACCGCGTTGGCTGCCCAGGAGGTAGGCATTTCGGCTGGTACGACGGCTTTCACATAATCCTCGAGCAGCACGTCGTTAACGGTCCGCCCGCCGGTCCCGCTCTTGATCAGCGCCACAGTCCCTCGGTATGGACGCACTGAACCATTCGGAAGCACGACCTTGACGATCTTGGAGCCAGTGGAGAATGACCAAGTGCCCGTGGTCAGCCCGGTCGACTTCGTGACATAAGTTCCGCTGCTCGTCCGGTAGCTGAGTCGATAGCCGGTGCCCGAGCGGCTGATTCGCCACGAGGTGTACTTCGTCCCGGTGGGCACTGTGTAGCGGTGCCCGGCGGTGTCGCGGACCGTGAGACCAGTCGCGGGCAGTACTCGCAGACTGCTGTCGTTGTCGGCGCTGATCCAGACTTTGATCTTGGTTCCGGCGGACATAGTGCTCAGCCGGGTGCCTGGGTAGTAGAAGGAGAGGATCTGTTTCCAGGTCAGGCCCTGCCGAGCGGCCCCGTACGCGCCGTACTGGGACATGCCCCAGCCATGTCCCCAGCCAGCGCCCCGAATCGTGAAGCCTGCTGAGACCGCGGAGTCCGCGCGCGCAGGGATCGTCGTCAGGCCGGCGGATGTGCAGATGACGGCAAGGGTCACCGCAACGCCAAGGAGCCGTCTGATCCTGCCCTGAAGGAGGATCGCGGTACGTGTCGGGGAGGGAGGCATGGCCATTCCATTCGTTGGGAAGTGGCCTCAGCCTGCAGCACGTCAAGGGCGACACGCAAGTGAATGGAATTAATTTCTGTGACGAATGTGACTCTTGGGACGACGAGCTTGGCTAATTCTGTCGACTTGTCGGTGTTTAAGCGGGGTAGCTGCGCTAGGAATCGAGTGTGATCTCGGTGCCCTTCTCAGCCGAGGCATAACAGGCGTCGATCACAACGGCACGCGCTAGCGCCTGCTTGCCACGATTGTTTGTGTAGTCACCGGATCGCACCTTGGCAACGAAGTCCAGGACACATTCGGCATGCCGGCCGTCGGGCGGCACGTTTGGATGCAAAGTCGCTGGCACGCCGTCCACCTCGGTCCAGATATTCAGACTGCGGTCCGGGTCACCGGGAGCTCCCCACTCGATGCTGGCGCCTCCGTCGGAGCCGTACAGCATCACGTAGCAGTGATCTTTAGGGATCCACTGAGCCCAGCTCGACTCCAGCAGCAACGTTCCGCCGCCCTGCAAGCGCACAAAGGCCGTCGAGAGGTCCTCGACATCGAAGGCGCCGTCCTGCACTCCGGTTTTGCGCATCAACGGCGACACTCCGCTGCCTTTGCCCCGTGGACCGAACTCCGCGTACGTCGCCGCAGTGACGGCCCGAACCCGCGGCTCGTCCAGCAAGTAGAGTGCAATGTCGAGCATATGCACCCCCAGGTCCATCAGCGGCCCACCGCCGGCCGTGGCCCGTCGGGTGAACCAGCTGCCGAGTCCCGGGATCCCCTCGCGGCGCAACCAGCCCGCCTTGGCGTAATAGATCTTGCCAAGCAGGCCGGCGTCGATCATCTTCTGGAGGACCTGGACGTGGCCGCGCCGGCGATGGTTGAACGAGACATCGAGTACGCGGTCGTTGCGCTCGGCCGCCTCCACCATGAGCCGCGCAGTGTCCGCGTCTTCGGCCATCGGCTTCTCTGACAAGACATGAACGCCTGCGTCCAGAGCTGCCACAGCGATCGGTGCATGCAGCGTGGTCGGTGTAGCGATGCTCAGCACATCAAGCTGTTCATGATCAATGAGATCCCGCCAGTCGGCGTACCGGTGCTCGTCCGGGATGCCGTACGTTGCGCCAAGCTGCTGCAGCGCATCAGCCTCCATGCCTGCCAGTGCGACAAGATCAACATCGGCTGCCTCGGCGTACCCTGCCAAATGCTGTTGTCCGGCCCAGCCGAGCCCGATCACTCCAGCATGGAGCCGGTCTGTACGGCTCATGCGCGTACGCCTTCGCCGATGAGGCGGCCGTCGAAACGGGGCGCCGGCCGGCTGTCGACTGCTGGTTCGGCGAAGTCGGTACCCTGCTCGGGCCGTGCCCACAGCACCGCGTTTGCCAGTACCCGCTTGATGTCAGGGTGGTGGTAAACCGGGTACTCCTGATCGCCGGGTGAGAAGTAGAACACCTTGCCCTTGCCGCGTCGCCAACAGCAACCAGAACGAAACACCTCGCCGCTGCTGAAGGTGGAGAGGAAGATCAACTCGTCCGGCGCCGGGATGTCAAAGAACTCGCCGTACATCTCGTGCTCGTCGATCACGATCGGTTGCGGAATGCCAGCGGTGATCGGATGGGCTGGGTTGACGGACCAGACCAGCTCGGTGTCACCGGAGTTGCGCCAGGCCAGGGAGCATGTGGTGCCCATGAGGCGCCGGAAGATCTTCGAGAAGTGCGCGGAATGCAGCACGAGAAGGCCCATACCGCCGAGAACGCGCTGCTGGACGCGATCGACCACCGCATCGTCAACGCCGGAATGGGTGGCGTGCCCCCACCAGGTCAGCACATCGGTACTGCTCAGGACGTCTTCGGTCAGCCCGTGCTCTGGCTGATCTTGAGTAACGATGCTGACCGCGACGGAGTCACCTAGCAGCTCGGTGAGACCAGTGGCGATTGCACCGTGCATACCGCTGGGGTAACGCTCAGCCATGCCGGCCATGTCGCGTTCAGATCGTTCGTGAAAGTTCTCGCCCCATACGGTGACGCGGATCGGTGAAGTCACGTCTGCCTAGTCTGCCCGACGCCGCCCGGGCGGCGCGGACCCGGCCGACGCTCTGGTACGCGGGTCGAGCTGGGTGAATTATGAAGCATGGACTCCGAGGCCTTCTCCGTGCGGCGGCTGGAACTGCGGGCATTCGACCTCAGTGATCGAACGGTCCGGCGCGGCGAGGCATCCGCGGTGCGCCGCATCGAGCGATGGCGACAGCGGGCCTTCATGATCGTTCAGTGCGCGGTGACGGCAGGCCTCGCGTGGCTAATCGCGAGCCTGCTGCTCGGTCATGAGGTGCCCTATTTCGCCGCGGCGGCCGCCATTCTCGTCCTTGGTGTGGCGTACGGGCAGCGGCTGCGTCGCGGTGTGGACGTGGCGATCGGCGTGACGCTCGGCGTCGCGCTGGGCGATCTCTGGTTGGTGTTGTTCGGCGCCGGAGTTTGGCAGGTCGTGCTGGTCTGCGCAATCGCCATGTCACTCGCAACCTTGGTTGGAGCAGGCCCGCTGATAACGACCCAGGCCGGCGCCAACTCCATCGCAGTGCTGGTCATGGCGCCCAGTCCTATCTATGGATTTGAACGTTGGCTCGATGCAGTAATTGGCTCCACGCTCGCGCTGCTGGTGGCGACCGCGGCACCAAGTGGTCCGCTCCGCAAGCCAGGTGAAGTCGCGGCCAAAGTTGTCGCTGGGATGGCCGAGACGCTCGAGGGGGCTGCCGATGCGCTTGCAGCGAATGACGAGCACGCGGCTAGTGCGGTGCTTGATCAGGTACAGGCGACAGAGAAGGCTCTGGCTACTTTCGACGTTGTTGCGGCCGAAGGCCTCGAGGTAGTCCGCTACTCCCCTTTTCGCCGACGACAGCTAGGTCTGGCAATCGCACTCGCCGACTTGCATGAGCCACTTGACCACGCCAGCAGGAACCTTCGGGTGCTGGTTCGGCGGTGCGTCGTGGCGGTATGGCGCGGCGATCAGGTACCCAAGGCCTATCAAGATCTGATCCGACGGCTGGCCGAAGCGAGTCGACTCATCGCCAAGGAGTTGGCGGAACATCGGTTACCCACCGCCGCGAGGGATCAGCTGCGAGAGGTCGCCGAGACCAGCGCGCATCTGGCTTTGACTGAGTCCATGTCAGCCGTTGTGATCTTGGCCCAGACTCGGTCCATCGTGGCCGACATGATGCAGCTGACCGGTATCGAATACGGGGATGCCCGCGAACTCATTCCCGACATGGATTGAGCCGACATGCTGATCGCGCCAGTCGCCCAGCGTGCGCATTGCAGACCACCCGAGGGAGTGCGATTTGGCTTGGCCTCGGCGCTGACGTAAGGTGGTTCACCGCCGACGCGGGGTGGAGCAGCTCGGTAGCTCGCTGGGCTCATAACCCAGAGGTCACAGGTTCAAATCCTGTCCCCGCTACAACGAAACACCTAGTCAGGGCCCGATTGCTGTAAGTGCAACCGGGCCTTGATCATTTTCGTTAGCCATCCGTTAGCGAACGTTGCCGTCTCTGATTGCGCTATCGCGTGGTGACGCTGAGCTTGTGTAGTCATCGACCGGTCCTTGCCGACCTTGTTCGACGCCATCGACAGTCGGTCTGTGTAACGGATCGGCCCTGAGGCGACGATTGAACACCGACGCCGTTGACTCCGACTATGCGAGCGGATTGGTAGGCAGTTTGGTAATCAACGTCGTCAAGCTGGCCTTCTCGTTGCGAAGGTTGCGCCTGGCGGAGGACTGCGCGCGTTGCGGGCGACTCTTGGTGCATTATGTGCATCCTGATCATGGTCATGATGTAACAGGGGCACACATGGGGGCACACGGTCCGCATCGACAGCTGGGCCGTTGCCTTGGCAGCCCGGAGTAGAAGATCGGTGCGCCACGACCGGACAATCGGTAGTCCGATCCAGAATCTGGTCGCCGAATCCGATACCGCCGAGAACCGCAGACCACGACTGGCCCACAGGGGTCGATTAGCTGATTCCAGGTCCTCACATTGCTGGCGCGCGATCGAGTGTTCTGTCAAGGAGAGTCTCGCGGGCTAGTGCGTCGCTGTGGGCCAGCAGCTCGCCGACCGTGCAACGATCAGCCGGCGACACCGGTGTTCGCCTTCCAGACCAGGTCGGCCACACAGGCCCGGAGAACATGTAGCTCGATCCAGCCTCCTGGGGTGGCGACGCTTCGCAGCAGCTGCTCAGCCGAGCGTGGAGACTGGCCGGTTCATCCCCGACCGGCACTGGCCCGCCGATTTGAAGGGCGTCAGCCAGGAGGTCGTGCGCCTCATCCGCGGCTAGGTCGATGCCTAGCGCGAGCACCTGTTGAGGCGACCCGCCGCCCTCTGCGTCGACAGGCTCCCAAACGAGCTGCGCGGCGCGACACAAAAACCGCACGACTCCGCCGATCGTCTCTGCGGTGTCAGCGTCCATTTATTTGCAGGCTCATTCACTCCCGGTCGCCTAACACAGATGTTGAATGGGCGAGCCATGGCATTCGGGTCAATGCGGTGGCGCCAGGAACGATGAACACTGAGCGGGTGCAGCGGCTGCCGGAGGAGCCGGAGCGGACTGGTGACGTACACGCTCGCGACGAAGTGGCAGGCCGGCGCGATGCCGGCGCTGCTGTTCGCGGTCGCCATGGGCCTGCACATCTTCGCCACCGACCACGTGTTGGCCGAGCATTTCCCGGTCCGCCTGACCGGCCGATGGCGGTTCGTGCTCGCCGCAGGGGCGCTCACCGGTTGGCTCGTCGCCGCCGCCGTCCAGCCCACAGGAACTCCGCTGATCAACACGTTGACCGCGTTTCTCGGTGGCGCGATCCTGCTGAACGTCTTCATCGACGAGCTGCCGCCGGAGCGGCATTCCAGCTTTGGCTGGTTCGTGGCGGGTCTGGTCGCCTACGCGCTTCTGCTGATCTTCGCAACGGTCGCCGGTAAGCCGGTGCGGCGTGAGTGACCGCCGAATGTGCGATCAGCGGGAGAGTTCCGCGTCGGCCTGATAGCCGTACGCCGCCTCGCGTACCGCCTCGTCGGTTTCCAAGCCCGCACCCAGCGCACCGCCCACGGTGGCGATCGACGTCGCCAGCCACGCCAGCCCGGCCATGCTGGCGACGCTGGCCTTGTGGCCCAACGTATCGGCGAGTAACTGGCGGGGAATGAGCAGAAATGCGCCGACCAGGTTGAGCACCAGAAGGGTCCCGTACAACGCGAGCACTCCGATGACCACGGTGGCAAGCGTCACGAGGTTGAACATGATGACCTGTTCCCGGGCCGAGCCGGTGCGCGGCGGGCGTTCCCACAGACCCGCGCCGAGGACGATCGTGAGTACCACACCGGCTACGGAGCCGACCATGAGCAGGGCCAGGCGGGTCGGCCCGAGCCCGTCGGCAAGACGCCAGATGTCGCTCGTGACAAGGGCGAATACCGCCGCCGTAAGCGCGGCCACCAGCGCCCGGGACAGCCGGATCGCAAGCCGCCAGGGCCGGTTGGCCCGCAGCATGCCGAGGAGAAGCCGCAAGTTGCCGGTGATGACCCCGGCGACCAGACCGAACCCGTGACCGTCGGGCGCTACCGCATCGCCGAGTTCCTGGAGCCGCCGGGTGACCGCGCCGCGGCGACGCTGCACGCCGGCCTGGGCCCGACCACGGGTGCCGGTCGTGGGGTGCGCATCGAGGTTTGCCCGATCGGCGTCCCCAACCAGCGCCGCGACCAGCCGGACGAGCGCATCCGCCGCGCGCCGGGGCACGCCGACGGCGCCGAGCGCGGGCAGCGACAGCAGCGACACCGTGAGTCATGCTCGCGTGCGCCACCACCGGTCGCCGAGCGGTCTGCAACGGAAGATCGGTCACACAGACGGCCAGGTGCCACTGCTCATCGATCAGCCGCAGGCGGGCCGCGGAGATGAGCTGAGAAAGATCCGCTGGCCCGTCGACAAGTCGATCGGAAACGAACCGAACCACCCAGCGAACGCCCGGTAGCCGGGCACCGATCCGCTCGGTGAGATCGGGTCGGAGCCGCTCGGCGAGTTCCGTGGAGGTTCCCGGTGCGGAGATGACTCCGATGATCACGGTGCGGGGCTCCGGCGCCGCCTCGCTGGAGGTCGGTTCCGGTGGATCGGCTTCTGGCATGTGCCCAGTCTCCCGCGACGCATCGGCTGGTGGCGGGCGCTGCGCTGCCCATTGGCCGCGGTGATGAAGGGCAACAGTCTGATCGGTGTGATAACCGCATCCCGGCTGCTGGAGCTTGCTCTGCAACCCAGCTGACACCGGCCGCGTCCCACGCCGGGAAGGCGGCGTGATGGCCGTCGTCGCGGTCCTGGTTTTCGTCGCCGTCTACATCCTCATCGCCACAGAGCGGTTCCGAAGATGGTGACGGCGCTGGTCGGCGCCGGGATCATTCTTGGTCTGGGGGTTGCCTCGGCGGAGGAGGTGTTCTACTCCCACGAGACCGGCGTCGACTGGGACGTTATCTTCAGGGTGGGCCGGAGTATCTGGAGATGATCAAAGCCGCACACCCGATGGGAAGGCTGCGCGAGCCGAGCGGGGTGGCGGAGGCGACCTTGTTCCTTGCCTCCGATCAAGCGTCCTTTATCACCGGCGCAATACTTCCCGTTGACGGGGGATTTCTGGCGCGGTAGGCGGGCACGCTCGAGCTTCGCATTGACCGCGACCGGCCAGGCAATTGACCAACGGCAGCGGCTTAGCTGCTCGGCTGCTGCGTCGCGCTGCCTGCTTCCGCACCGACGTTCTTGCCTTGCAGCGCCTCGATCAGCTCGCGTTCGCTATCCACGCTCAAATTGGTCTGAATGACTCGCGGGTTGTACGGCTTGAGGGCCTCGATGACCCGGTCCACGGTGGCGTTCCGAGCCAGAAAAAACACGGCGGCCTTGCCGGGCTCGAGTGTCTCCCCTATCTCGCGGATCAGGTTGTCGTCGACTCCAATATCGGTCAAGGATCCGGTTACTGCACCTGTTCCAGCACCCACACCAGCCCCGACCACCGCACCGGCCAACGGGTTGAGGAACAATAACCCGATCAAGGTGCCCCACAGCGCCCCGGTCACCGCGCCCGTCCCGGCCATAGCCGCAGTCAGGTTCACTGACTGGTGAAGCTTGACCTTGCCGTCCGGGGTGCGTTCCACCCAGGCTGCGTCCGCCAGCTCCAGCAGTTGTTGCTTCGCCAAATCGCCTGCCAGGTCGAGCACCTTCTCCGCCGTCTGAGGGCTGTCGACTCCAAATATCAGCAGCTGTGACATGGAGATCTCCTCGCTTCTCGGCGTCGCCGCTTACGACTCGCTTTGGGTGGACTCCCTGGAGGGGTTAGCCGGTTCCGCCGGCTCGGCCTCGACCTCGATCTGACGTTCGCCGCCCCCGCCGGTCTGCACTTGAATTCGGCGCGGCTGGGCAGCCTGAGTGATCGGGAGCGTCAGATGCAGGACCCCGTCGGCATACGTCGCCTGGACGTTCTCGGAATCCACCGTGTCGCCCAATTGCAACTGTCGCGTGAAGCTTCCTTGAGGCCGCTCCGCCACCAGCACATTCTGAGCCTGCTGGTATTCCGGGCGACGCTCTGCAGTGATCGTCAAGACGTTTCGCTCGGTGGTGATGTCGACACTGGACGGATCCACGCCGGGCAGGTCCAGCGAGACGTGGAACCCGTCG
>Ga0193738_1000473_pt1 | contig 20848 bp, 22 predicted proteins | sample L2a1metaG_FD_144927 | JGI IMG/M metagenome (GOLD analysis project Ga0193738, IMG submission 144927) | Soil microbial communities from a riparian zone of the East river system, Colorado, United States - L2a1 | ecosystem: Environmental > Terrestrial > Soil > Riparian zone | place: USA: East River...
GAGCGCCGCCCACCCGAGCGCCTCGAGTGCCGCCTTGTTGTCGACGTCGAGCGTCACCTTGGCCCCGATGGTGCTCTGGAACACCACCCGCACGCACTGGCAGTCAGCGTGCGGGCGCTCGGCCAGCGCGCTGACCTTGCCGTAGAACACGGCGTGGAGGGCGAACATCAGGTCTTCCCCTTCCCCTTTGGCCCCGCTGCGTCCGGCAGGCCGACCTCGGCGCCGTGACCCTCGGACGGCGGCTCGAATGGTGGCGGGATCTCGAGCAGGCCGGGCATGATCTGCCGGTCCTGGAGGATCAGGCCGGGCAGGATCGCGGCGTCGGCGACCGCCAGGATCTCCTCGCGACTGCCGCTCGGCACCTGCGTACGGTAGACGGTCGTCACACTGTGAAGCTCGCGGCCATCGTCGAGCACGACGTCGTAGCCGATTTGCCAGCGCGTCGGTTCGTCGGGCGGCTCGGGGTCGAAGCGGGCGAGGGTCAGGGACTTCATGGCACCGATTCCCCCTCATCGCTTGTTACGTCAGCGTGGATCGGGTGGCCGAAGAGACCCCCGGCCATACAGTGACAGTGCGGCCAGGCCGTGACGGCGACGCCCGACGGCGCCATGTCGAAGCCGGCCGCCTGCGCTTCCTCGGCGATCGTGCCGCCGTTCGTGTGGGAGGCCATCTCGTGCGTGTGCTCGTGTTCGTGCATGCGGGACTCCAGGTGTATGATGGTGAGGCTGAGCGAGTCGTGTGAACCGGGCTCGATCCGGCTGGCGAAAGCTGTAAGGCCGCGAGGCTTCTCACGAAGAGGCGCCTGCAGGCGCCACCTTCTGCGCGAGGGAGTAGTGCGCAGCGGCTCGCTCGGCTTCTTGTCACGTCAGGCCGCCGCATAAATCACCGGGGTCAGCGACGCGAACGGCATCATCGTGGCGATCGAGCCGCTGTAGCTGGCGGCGTGGGCGTTACTATCGGTGCTCGTCGTCAGCCCCGACGTGCCGCCCGTGTTCCCGGTGTAGCTGGCCGCGAAGACGTTCGTATCCGCCTCGGTCGACGTCAACGGGTCTCCCGAATCTGGCCCAGAGGCGATCTCAGACGTGTCGGTCGTCAGGTTCCCGACGTCATAGTTCGGCATGTCGAACTCATGCGAGTGCGTCGCGTCGGCAAAGAACTGCGTACCGCCCGTCGTGACGAGATCCTCGACCGTCCCCTCAGCGCTGCTCGTGTCGGCCGCCGGGTGGTTGTGGTCGATGCTGTAGTCGTGGACGTGGTCCTGGACGCCGTGGCTGTGGCTGCCCGGATGGGTGTGCGCCGCTCCCGTATGGTCGTGCGACGGCACGGGGTGGCTGTGGCTGCCGGGGTGCGTGTGGGCTGGCCCTGACGCGGTCTCGGCGCCGCCCGTCGTCCCGAGGGCATGGCTTCCCGAGACGCCGAGCGGGACGCGGCCTCGCCCGTCCGGCACGTTGAAGGTCGTCGTCCCGTTCCCAGCCCCCCAGGTCGTGCCGATCTCGGCAAACAGCAGCGCGTAGGTCGAGCGGCTAACCGCCTGGCCGTGCGCCGCGAGATGGCCCGCCGGCACGTTCGGTCCCGCCAACCACTTCATCTCGCCGATCGGCGGCTTGAGGACGGGATGCAGCTCCGAGCGCTTGATCGAGTCGGGCGGCACATTCCACAGCCGCTGCCAGGCGTCGAGTCGCCCCTCGACGGCCGCGATGTGGCCGGCCAGCGGGTCGTCAGCGCCGGAGGTTCCAGCTTCGCCGATCATCGGCACCACCACGGCGCCGCGATCGGTCGTCAGGTCGATCTCGATCTCGCGGATCAGCTCGACGAACGACTCGCCGTCCACCACGAACGTGACCAGATCGCCGAGGTTCCAATCCTCGAACGGCGCCAACACTGGCACGTCGAACGGCGTGATCTTGACCCGTCGCGAGCTGACCGCCCCCGCCAGCGCCTCGGCGAGTCGCTGGTTCAGCTCGCCGGGATCGGTGACGCCGTGCGCCGGGATATAGCGCGCGATCTTGCCCAGCTCGGCGATCGAGACGGCGTCCCCACCCTCGATGATCGTGCGGTCCGCACCCAGCCCATCGTCGGCCGCGACGTAGAAGTAGTTCGCCTCGGGCGACGTCTGGACATCCTCGAAGTCCTGGGCGCTTCCCAACTCGATGCCGAACTTGGCATCCGCCTGGCGGTCTTGCGGCGCGTACACCTGGAACGTCAGCGTGCCCGCTGTAACGTCGGACTGTAGGATCTTGAAGCCGAGACCGCCAGCGTACGGGGTGAGCGCGAGCTCGCGCAGGAGGGTGATCAGCGGATCCAGGCGCGCTCGCGACGTGATGCTGGTCCCGAGCACCGGGTCGGCTGCCAGGGCGAGGGCCGGGATCTCCCACTCGACGGGTGCAGACGGGCCGATGTTGACGTCGACGAGCTGGCGCATGATCGTGCTTGCCACGCCCGTCCGGACGTCGAACTCGTCGGGGAACGGCGCGGTCGCTAACGCCGGCGTGGGTCTGGCTGGTGTCAGGAGCAGGACGTTGTCACAGTAGCCCGCCACCCGCAGCGTCTGAGCGGTCTTGGTGTACTCGGTCCGCACGGGGCCCGAGAACACCGTCACGCCGTCCCAGGTGATGATGATCCCCGACGACCTGGTGATCAGGGCTACCAGCGGATTCAAGGAACCGTCGCGATTGAAGCGGTTGACCTCCATCGACCAGGTGCCGATGCCGTTGAAAACGGGGACCGCCTTCAGCGACAGCCAGGCGGTCAGCTCGCCGACGCGCTCGTAGTTGCTGTCGCGAATGAACACCCGGACCTGGGGGTCGGCCATCGTTGGCTACCTCAGTAGCGCGCGGTAGCGCTGGCGGTAGGCCAGCTCGAACGCCGTGGCACCGCTGGTCCCCGAGGCCGAGATGACGAAGTTGTTCTGGCCCCCCAGCAGCGTGAAGAGCGAGGATGCTGCCGTCAACTTGCTGAACTGACTCGTCCCTCCAACCAGCACTGGCAGATCGGTGAGCTGGTCAGCTCGGCGCGTGTCGATCGCGAGCACCTGGCCGCCGGTCAGTGTCAACCCGCCGTCAGCGGTCAAGGCAAACGACTTCTGGGTCGTCTCGTTCAGGATGCTGATACCGGCGGCCGGCCCGGTGATCGTCCAGATGGGATAGGCGTCGAGCTGGCCAGCGTTCATGATCGCCACCGAATCGCCGATGTCCGTCTGGTCCCAGGAGGCGGTGCTGTCCGCGATGTCCGTCGCCCACGGATCAGCTGCCTTGAGCAGGACGACGGCCGACTGCCAGCGGTCGCCGGCGCGCTCTGACGACAGGTCGCCCTCGAGGCCGCCGGCGTAGTAGCAGGCCACCTGGCGCTGCGTGCCGTCCTGGCGCGTGACGCGCAGGTAGCCGGGCGTCTTCGTCGTCTCGTCGGCGGTGGCGAACCAGCCGTGGACGTTGTCGAGCAGCGCCTCGAGCACGGCGGCCGATGCCGCCTCGAAGAGCAGTGGTAGCTCGATCTCTCTCGAGGCGATCGCCACGTGCCGCACGATCGTGCCTGAGCCGAACGGCAGCTTATCCTCGGCCAGGTCGGGCGTCGGAACGCCCAGCCCCCGCTCGCCAACCTCGACGTTGACCGATGAGCCGTAGAGGTTGCGGAGCGTGTTGCTGGGGTCGAGCCACTGGTAGGCTAAGGTGCCCGAAGGTGCGAGGTTGGGCAAAACGATCAGGCGCACGGCGGCTACTTCCTGCGTCGCTTCACAGCGGCCCTACGCTGCGCCCGGTTCGGGGCCGTCACTTTTGGGCGCCGCGTCTGCGGAGGCCTCCCTGGAGGGCTGGAGTTTTGCTAACTCATCCTCAGCTCGTTTGAGCTTGCGTCGCAGCTCGGTGGCCTCCTGGCGCTCGGCCTGCTGCCGATCGACGGCCGCCTGCTGCTGTTCCTGTCCCTTGGATTGCAGATACGCCTTGAAGCCCTCGGTCAGGCCCTCAACCTTGAGCTCCAGTTCACGAATGCGTTCGGCGTGAGCGGCGTACAGGGCTGTTTCAGACATGAGTCTTTCCAGTTGAGACGAAGGCGATCCCGACGAGCCTCCCGACGCGCCAATTCGTGGGGTCCTCGTTGCTGACGTTGGCGGGATGACTCGCCTCGCCGATGGTGATCTGTCCCGTCTCAGACGGTCCTTCCTCTGTCGCTCGTGCTCCGATCAACGGCGCCGCGATGACCGCGATTGCGCCCATAAGCAGGCGGGGAAGGCATTGACGTCGCTGCATGGTCTCTCTCCTCTACAGTTCCGCGCTCGATGCCCACTGGAGCTGGGTCTGGGCTCCGAGTCCGATCGCATCGGCGTCGGTGTTGTCGACCGCTAAATAGCTGTACGGCTTGCGGGTGGACGGCGTCCCGGCCGTCACGCCCGTGCGATCCGCCGCGCCGCCGATCCGGATCGCGTTGACGGTCCCCGAGTTCGAGGCGTAGATCGTCGTCGTCGGCGTGGTCCGCTTGGTGACCCTGAACACATCGCTGTTCGGTACCAGCAACGAGCCGGCAACAGATCCCGCGATCGCCGGGCTCGCCTGGCCCAGGCACTCGCCGACATCGGTCCCGGTGCCGGGCGCCGTGTCGAGCGCGTACGACTTCTCGAAGTAGCGCATGGCGAGCAGCTCTTCCGTCGTGAGCAGGAGCCGCTCGAAATCGGTGCAGAACGCCCCCTCCTCCAGTTGAGCATCCGCCACTAGCAGGTAGTCGCCGGCGGTCGTGGTCTTGTCGTCGATCCACACGAAGACGGCCAGGTTGGTCGCGGATGCCGAGATCGCGACATTCTCGATCCGGTAGGTCGCCCAGGAGGTCGTCGGTCCCAGGTTGGCCGGTGTGTTGGCGTTGGCCCAGGATCCGGTGTAGGTCGGCACGGTCGCCGCTGCGCCCCAGACGCTGATCGGATCGGCCGAGACCGCATCCTCGGCGCCGGTCCACTGCACGATGGCAGCTCTGACGTCGCCGATCCTGGCATCTGAGACCTTCAGCTTGAGCTGGAGGCTGGCGACGCCGCCGCGCAGATCCCAGCAGTTGATCCCCTCGATCGGCTGGAAGAGCCCGTTCTTCGTGTTGTTCGAGGCACCAATGGACAACTTGCAGGCACGCCGACTGCCGCCGGACGGAACGTCCGTCGTCTCACGGGCAATCGTGAATCCGGTGGCCGTCGTCTCAGTCAGGGCGCGCCAGCGGTCAGCCGCGTAGGCGTTGTCGGCCGTTGTCGGCGCGGACGTGCCCCGCTGCCAGAGGGCAAAGCTGCCATTGATCAGGCGGTTCTTGGTGGCGAAGTCGCTTGTCCATGCCGAGCGCTGGGCGGCGCCAGTGCTCGCCAACTCGTACCAGCGGTTGTCAGCGAGGGGATAGCGGCGGTTGAAACCACTGGCAGGCACTGCCGGTGAGCTCGCCTGCGCCAGGATCATGCCCTCGCCGTCGAGGATCAGCTCTTTCCCAGTACCGGGAAACGAGGCGTTCGCGATCACAAAGGGACCGTTGGCGACATCGTTGTCACGCCCGACGACCCAGTCACCCTCGCCGACGATGCTGTACTGGGTGTACGGGTCGCCACCGCCAGCGCTCGCCTGGAGCAGGATGAGCGCGTCGGCGTCGGTGTGGGCGTTGTCGTTCTCGATCCGCATCAGCGTTCGCGCGTTCTGGTTCTTGAGGATGTCGATCAGGATGCCGGCCGTACCCGGCGTGTTGATCCCGATGCGTCCGTTGGCCGTGTCGACGTTCAGGAGGTTGGTCGCGTTCAGGCCCTTGGTCGGCCCGACGACAAATCCTGGATTCAACCAGGCGCCTGCCTGCGTCTGCCCGCTCGCGGTCCAGAGGCCGTCCTCACCCGGTGCCCCATACGTGAAGATGGTGTCTTTGGCCGTGTGCGCGTTGATCTGGGTGTCGTCCGATTCGTTGACCCGCATGCCAGCGATCGTCTGCGCCAGTCGTGGCTCGAGCAGCGTGTCAGCGCCGGTCTGGACGGCGAAGGAGCGCCAGGTCAGCCAGCCGTTGTTGACGGATCTGAGCACGTCCCCGGGGATGTTCGCGGGGTGCACGGCATCGGTCATCTGGATCGATCCCGCCGCGAAGTCGATCCCGTGGTAGTAGCTGCCGTCGTCGTTGAGGAGATTGGTGTCCCACGGATGGTGGGTGTCGATCAGGAGTCCGACAGTCGCCGGGTCAAAACCCGTGTGCACCAGGCTGGCGGCGATGAAGCGTCCGGCCCGGCCGGCCCCGTTGAGCCAGCCGCCGGGGATCTGCTGGTCAGGCGAGCCCGGCGCACCCGTCTCGTTGTGGACGTTGGTTTCTCTGCCGATCCCCTCCATCGACTCGCCGAAGATCTGGACCGACCAGACGTCGCCGAACCAGCCGCCCGGTGAGGCCGGCACCCGCACATCAGGTGTACCGACGTACCCGGATCCCACATCCGTCGGTACGACGGCCGTGACGACGCCGCTCACATTGACCGTCGCAGCAGCCCGTGCCGGAGTGCCGCCAGCGCCGCGGCCACCGTGCACGATGACCCCGGCGCCGTTCTTGTAGCCCAGTCCACCACTCACGACGGTGTACGACGTGATGGCGTCGCCGACGCGATTCGCCGTCACGACAGCCTCGGTGGTGAACGAGCCCGAAACTTCACCGATCATTCGCCAGTACATGCCGGCGGCATCGCCAGGCTGTGACTGGCGGACCGTGCCGCTCAGTACCGCGAATGAGGCGCTGGAATCATTCGAGTAGACGGCGCGCTGGGCCTCGAGATCGATCAGCGCGCCAGTCCCGTCCGGGATCGCCCCACCGAAAATCCCGCTCATCGTCAGCAGGGGCGAGGTGCCGAGATACGGCGAGGCGGTCGTCCCGGCCAGGATCGCCATGCGGGTCGGTGTGGTGGCGGCGGCTGGGGGAGCTAACGGCCCGGTGGCGTAGGCGCCCGGGCCGAACGTCTGGAGCGCGCTAAACGTGTTCGCGACCGATGTCCTGACGACCTCAGACGGATCGAAGATGGGCGCTTCGTAATCGAGCGTATTCGTGCCGAAGCCAGCAGCGGCGGCGACGATCCGGACCCACTGGCCCGTCTCGAGCCAGAACTCCATCGTCCCATCCGCGTCGCCCGTGAACGGGTTGGGCAGCGTGGCACCGCCCGTCGGGCCGGCGTAGAGCGTCTGGCCGATCGGCGTTGACGTCAGGTTCTCGTAGACCGTGACGGTCGGGTTCGGAATGACCTCGAACGCCTCGGTGTCGTCGTCGATCTTGGCGGCCGTCGCGATGTAGCGCAATCTGGTCATCGGGCCGGCCGTCCACGCAGGTTGCGCTGGTCTCGTTCCTGGCGGCGCAGCTCGGCGCCGACCCGGCGGGCCTGGTCCTCGATCGTGGTGAACATGTTGACGTGGCGGATGGCGCCGACCCCCCGCACGATCCGATCGGCGAGATGGTCCAGGTCCGTCCGGCTGATGCCAGCGCCCCCAGCGCCGCCTCGCAGCATGGCGGCCGTTCTGGGTGCACTGGTCACGAGCTCAGGGCCGTCCTCGGCGATCGTGCCCCACGCCCTGCCCTGCCGGTTCACCAGGAGGCTCGGCTCGGCGATCACCCCGCCAAGGGCATGAGCGCGCATGTACGGAACGGGATTGATGGTCGATCCCACCGGGTCGCCGCCGGAGTTGCGACGCACCTCGTAGTGCAGGTGTGACTGGATTCGCGGCCCCGGCCCTTCGAGGCCGGTCCTCCCGAGCGTACCAATCAGGTCGCCGCGATCAACACGGTCGCCACGGTCAACCAGGACGCGGTCATTGTGTCCGTAGTAGTTGAAGAGACCGCTGTTGGTTCTGACCTTGATGCCCAGCCCGCCGGCCGACTCGTTGGGCAGTTCGACGACCACACCAGGCTGGAAGGCGCCATAGGCCGTGCCGCGACCGTTGTCGGGTCCCGGCAGCGCCAGGTCGATGCCACGGTGATGCGATGGGCCGCCAGGCCAGGCCGGAGTCTTGCCATCCGCGTTGTACGGCTCATTGAATCCGAACGTCGTGCGCCACGGCGACGGCACGCCACCGCCGCCTCCACCGGCCCCGCCCGACTGGTCGCCCTGGCCCGGCTCTGGCACCGACGTGATGCCCCGGCTGCTGCCGCCTCGCACGGTCGTCTCGGCGGTGACCTTCACCTTGACATCGTTCAGGCGCGCGAACTGGGCCATGATGTCGTTGACGGTCTGCGTGACGATGCCCTGGTCGCCGGTCAGGTCTTCCTTGTGCTTCTGCCAGCGGGCTTTCTCCAGCTCGAGGACGGACCCGAGGTGGGCGAGCTCGGCGTCCATCTTGTCGAGAATGCCAGTCTTGGCACTGTTCCGGTAGAGGTCGGCGACCGTCTGCTTATCGACTTCGTAGGCTGAGCGCAGGTTGGCCGAGCGCGTCTGGTACTCGAGCCTGATCTCTTCGCTCTTGGCCTTGAGCTGGGTGATGATGCCGTTCGGGCCGTCATAGTAGGCCCTGGTCGCCACGATGTCAGCATCACGCGCCTTGTCGGCCTCCTGGCCGCGATGGCGCAACTCGAGATCCTCAGCGTCCCGACGGTCCTTGCGCTCCCGCTCCTCGGCCTCTCTCAGATCGGCGAGGGCGCGGTTCTCATCCTCGCGACGGATCCCGAGCAGCCGCGTCCGCTCGTCATACTCGTCGGTCGCCAGCTCGACGGCAGCCTCGTACGCCTTGCCCTCTTCGTCGACCCGTGCTCTGATCCCCTCGATCTCATCGCGAGTGTTGTCCTGCGCCTTTTGCTTGCGCTTCTCGAGGGAAGAGAGCGCCTTTTCGAGTTTCTCCTGCTCAGCATCCTTGTCACGGGCGACATCGCGCTCGCGCCGGCGATTCCGATCATCCTCGTCGCGTCGCTCGGCATCGGCCTGTGTCTTGATGGCGTCCTGGGCATCCCTGAGCTTCTGGCGCTCCGCGTCGCGGCTCTGCTTGACGCCCTCGTCTCGTAGCTCCTTCTGGGCAGCGGCAACATCCTCCGACGCCTTCTTGATCGCCTCGGCCCCCTGGCCAGAGATCGCGATCAGTTCATCTCTGGCCTTCGCCTCGGCCTCTGGATCGCCGATCCTGATGGCGCGGGTGAGCTTGTCGCGGGCGGCGGCAAGGTCGGCCGGCGATCCTGACGGCTGGGCACGGGCCAGGCCGAGCTGGGCCGCTGTGACCGCCCCCTGGAGACCGGCCAGTCGACCAGCGTTATCCTCACCACGCTCAGCATCGTCGAGCGCACGGAGCTGCGCGTCGATGGCCGCGAGCGCCCGATCCTGCTCGTCGCTGATGTTCTGGACGGCTTTGCGGTGGCGCTCCTGCTCACGCGCCGCCTCGCGTTCGATACCGTCGATGGCATCGGCGCTCTTCTTGCGGGCGCGGTCAATCTGACGCTCGATGTTGCGGAGTGCCGATCGGCTCGCCTTCTCGGCTGCCGCTTCCTCAGCTTTCAGACCGTCGAGGATGGTCTCGTGCCGCTCCTCGAGCTGTCGCATCTCATCGCGGTGGCTGGTCTCGCGCTCGTGGTCCTCCTGCTCTCTGGCATCCTCGATCTGCCGGTTGACAGATTCACGGCGATCGTCCGTCTCGCGGTCTTCGGTCTCGCGGGCGAGCTTCTGCGCCTCCTGGACCGCCTCGATCGCCTCGATGAGCTGGTCCCTGGCTTCCTCAGCGGCAGCGATCCTGGCGTCTCTCTCCAACTCGGCGCGGTCGATACTCGCCTTGTTCGCCTTCTCAGCCGCCCGCTGCTCCTCTTCGAGGTTGGACATCGCCACCTTGTGGGCGGCATCCAGCGCTCGGATCTTGTTCTCCTTTTCTACCTCGGCGAGGATCCGCCTGCGCTCGACGTCCTTTTCCGCGCGGTCGTGCTCGGCTTCGGCCATCTCGATGCCGGCCTGAGATTCGATCTCCCTCGCTCTGGCGCGCACACGTGCTATGACCGCTTGTCGATCGCGCTCATCAGCAGCAGCCCGCTTGGCCGCGTTCCGCCCTTCGAGTGCTGCTGCCGCCTGTGCCGGCGTTGTCCCTGGGCCACTGCCTGGCAAACCAGGATCTGGGCCAACCTGAATAACACCGGTAGCCGTAACGCCTTGCATCGCATGCTGAAGTTCGATGAACCCGGCAACTGCCGCACCTGTCGCACCTGTCGAACGAAGAATGCCAAGGGTCAGGGCAGCAAGGCTCTTCTCAGCGGCGTTCTGCTGTTCGGGCAACTTCGCAGTCGCATCGACCATCTTTGTGGTCTGCTCGACGAGGTCCGCCATCTTGCCCGATGCCGTTGCAACTGTTGGGGCGAACACCTTGCCGACACTCACTGAAAGGTTGTCCGTGTTCGCCTTGAGTCGATCGAACTGCCCGGTCGCTTCCTGGGCTCGCTTTGCGGCTTGCCCCTGCGCGTACTCGCTCTGCTGTAGAAACTTCGTGTAGGTGATCTGGGACTTCGTGAGCGGGTCCAGGCCCTGGTAACGATCACGTTCGGCCTTGGTGAGGAGTGACGCCTGGATGGCATCCTGCTGAAGGGCCAACCCATATTTCTCGGCAACGTCACCCTCGAGCCGAAGAGCCGCCGTGACGTCGCGCGTGGTTTCGACGAGATCGGTGCCCTGAATGGCAGCCAAATCCGCAGAGCGCTGCGCGATGATCTTGATTTGCTCTTGCGTGTACCCGTATTGCGTGGTCAGAATACGCGTGGTGGCAATGGCCAGTTGCGCATCGCTGTTGCTGCGCCCCGCACTCTTCGCTTGAGCGTTGGCAAACTCAGTGACGATTGGGGTTGCCTCACGATAAACGGCGTTCAGGGCGAACTGCGCTTGCGATGCCTTCTGAGTCTCTGTGGCGATCTTGGTCATCGCCTGATGGATCAGCGCGGCGCCGCCAGCGATCCCGGCGGCAGCACCAATGAACCCGGCCCCGGCCTTGACGAAGCTGAGGGCACTGGCAGAGGCATTCTGTTGCGCGCCAGCGAGTTTCTGCGCCGACGCTGCCGCATCATTGTCGGCCTTGATGATCTTGAGGGTCGCGGCGGCTCTGGCATCCGAGAACCGCTGAACAGCAGCAGCCTCTCGTTGCGCTGCCCGCTCGACGGCCGACGCTGACACACCAGCCGACTTGGCGATCTCCGCGTAGTTCTTCTTGGCAGCAGCTTCAGCCTGGGCGCCCTTGGCGATCAGATCTTTGTTCTCAGCGACGAACTTGAAGAGGGCTTCACCTACATCGATCGGCATCAGCGCGCCCCAGTCGCAAACGCGCTACAATGCGCGGCGGGTGGGAGGGTCGAACGATGTTGACTCGAAGATGGCTGCTGATCGTCGCGCTGGCTGTGGTCGCTGGCTGGAGTGGCGGTTCCACAAGTGCCCAATCGACCATCCCGAACGGTGTTTTCATTCAAGACGGATCGGGCTATCTCTGGCTGGTGCTTGACGGGAAGAAGGTCAATGTCCCCGTCTGGATGGCCGACCACGAAGATGTCCGCCAACTCCCGAAGAGTGATCGCTGGGCCGTCATGAACGACGCTGGCGCGATCGTCGCCGGAGACATCCCACCCTGGGTTTCGGGTGACGGTTTGGCCGGCCCGTTCTTGTCCCCATTGCAGAGCCGCACCATCGTCCAAGACGTATTCGGGCAGGAGGCGGTCGGCACGTTCACTGGGGAGCCGATCAAGGCGACCGTTCAGGAGATGAGCATCCTGGATGCCCTGCCGGAGTTCAAGGACCGATCCGCGTCCTACTTCCAGGAGCATGCCCAGGGGAAATTCGTGGTCGTGGCTGTTCAGCTCGAAAACATCGGCAAGCGCGCGGTCTGCTGCGTGCCTGGATACATGCTGAAAGACTCGCGCGGGCGATTCTTCAGCGGCAGCACGGGGCGCAGTGACAAGCTCGTGGAGCAGGCTCGCAGGACGGTGTACATGCTGGCTGAGCTGCGCGGAGATCTTCAGCCGAACATGCCCGTGCCACACATATTCGTGTACGACGTGCCCACCGACGCACGAGGGTTCGTACTGTCGCCGCCGCGCTAGCTCGGCTCCCAGAAACGACACCATCACCTGCCTGCCGCTTCCTCTCGCTCCTTGAGCTTTCTGGCTCGGATGCTCATGAATGACTCGTGAACGCCCTCCGGCAAACGCGGGGCGCTCCGATCGCGGCGTATCCGACGCGTGAGACTTTCCCACCAGGAGCTCCAGCCCTGCGCATCGGCGTGCGCCGCCATCCGCGCTACCACAGCGTCTCGCTGCTGCTGCTCGGCCAGCAGTGCGTCCAGTTCCTCGATCGCGTCGTCCAACTCCCACATCAAGGCCTTACGGAAGTCGGTTCCGGGGTAGTAGTGCTTGAGTCGGGCGGAGAGACCTCGCCAGTCGAACTCGGCTCCCCGCCCTCGGCTTCCGGGCGGTCGACGGCCTCCGTCTCGATCTCGTCGCGCCGTCTGAGCCAGTTGGTCGCTTCCAGGAGCCCCCGTGCGGCCGGCTCGTCGTTCGCCATGACGCTGGCCTCTCCTGGCAGAAGGCCGTCAACGACGTTGGCCAAGGCCTGCGAGAGGAAGACGCCCCACATCTCGGCGGTGTCCCCGTAGAGGATCCGCCCGTCCTGGTCCAGTTGTGGATTGCCCGCGTCGTCGCGGACCGTGATGGCGTCGAGCCACGCCCGCCTGGCCGCGTTGTACGCGGAGATGACCTCGACCGGGCACCGCTTCCCGTTGACGTACACAGCTAACGTCACCGGGATCTCGTCCGGGTCTTCCTCGGACAGCTTGCGCGGGTTGGGACGCCTGATGACGATCGGCCGCGTCTCAGCCGTCAGATTCCCGAAGTAGATGATCCCGCCCGTCCCGTTCAGTCCAGTAGTCATCTAACCCTCGCCATCTCGGCCTGGAGTCGCTTCGGGAACCTGGCCGCCTCCTCGCGGAAGGCCGGCTCGAGGAACTCCTTGGCGTAAATCGGGCTGTACGGCACACGATTGGAGAGCGTCATCGAGAGCCGGCCTCCCGCGACGTTGCTGACCTCGCCCTCGACGCCGGCCCGCATCCGACCAGTCTTGACGCGCGCCAGGCTCTGGGCCTTCGCCTTCATGGCCAGCACTGTCCGTCTGGCCGCTCGGAGCGTGGCCTGGTCGATCTGGCGGAGCACCGCGTCGCCCCGCCAGACGATCCGACCAGACTCGCGCCCGACGGTGGCCATCAGATAGCGCTCCGACTCGAAGGGAGGGCGCCGAATCGGGTACAATAAAGGCGCGCCGTGTTTGCACCACGGACGCGCCGAGCACCACGATTCCGGGTTAGGGAGTCATCGCAGTGCCCAATCAGTTTACGATCTCGCAGACTGACGCGACATGCGTCATCTGCTCGAAGGTCTTCCGGATCAAGCCGTCGCACGAAGGACGGCGCGTGACCTGTTCGATGGAGTGTCGGTCCGTGTTCAGAAGTGGACCCCGTATTCCGCTCGCTGATCGCTTCTGGACGAAGGTCAACAAGGACGGCCCGCCGCACCCGACTCTGTCGGAGCTTGGCCCGTGCTGGCTGTGGACGGCCTCGACCGTTGCTGGCTACGGACAACTCGCTGCCGGCTTCAAGCTGACCCCACTGCGCGCGCATGTCGTCGCGTGGGAGATGGCGACCGGAACCACCGTGGAAGATCTCGACATCGGCCACACCTGCGACGTCCGTCCGTGTGTCCGGAACGACGAGCGAGGGGTCTACGTGGTGGATGACGTTGAGTACCCAAGATGGGGGCACCTGTTCTTGACGACGCACATCGGGAACATGCGCGACCGAGCCGCCAAGCGACGGCAGCGCGCCAGCCTTCGGAGTAGGCTGGCGCGCTCGGCTCTCGCTCAGCTCCACGCCTCGCATGAGACGATGAGGCTCACCGCCGCCGATGTGGTCGGGGTACGAATGCAGCGCGGCCTGGACTGGCGGCACCTGCTCTAGCTCCACGCTGCGCTACGGCCGCACAATGCCGTCATACTGAAGGGGGTAGCGTTGACACTATCATATACGTAATCCAAAGTCGCGGCGTACATGCGCGTGCCTGCATCGGTTCCTCCGATGTCGACGGCCGACCAGAAGCCAGGGATCGTCATGGTGATGCCCTCTCTGGCCTCGTACCCTGGCGTGGTCTGGACCCAGCCCACCGTGCCCTGATCGAACGTCGATGCGCCGTTGGTGATCAGCGGCACGTTCCTGCCAGCGAGGGCGCCGGTGAAGGTGATCGCCCACGGACCGCCAGCTCCGCCCGAGCCCGAGCAAGTGTGGTCCGCTCCAAAGGCGGCCTGGAGCGCCGTCTGAATCGTCGATGCGGCGGTGGCCCCGGTCGCGTTGTAGGCGATGGTGCCGGTCGTGATACCGAGCACGACCAGCGCGATCGAGCCCGCCCCTGGCGAGCCGGAGATCGTGCCGGTCTGGACCTCGTTCACAGCGGTATCACCAGTGATGGCGTTGACGCTGTTGAAGCCAAAGCGCAGCCCGATCAGCCGCTTCGTGCCAGCATCCCAGTTGGCAAGCTCGGTTGCCGCCTGCGTGGTAGCTGCCTCGATCGTCAAGCTGGCCGTCAGCCCAATGACCCCCTGCACAAGCCTCTGGCGGGCATTACGGTTGTTCGCCAGGTACTTCGGCTGGAGGTTGTTGGAGTAGGCGATCGACCATGACTGAAGGAAGCTGTCGATCTGCGAGACGCCCGGTGTGCCAGCGAACGCGTCGAGCGTCACCAGCGTCTCGAAGCCTTCGGTCACGCTCGGCACACGCGACGCCAGAGATCCCGTGAGCGCGTTCAGCTCGCGCTCCTTGGCCATCAGCTCAAACGTCGCCGTCGCCTCAGCATTGGCGCTGCCAGCGATCGTCATGCTGTTGCCGTAGATGCCGTAGGCGCGATGGGCGCGGGCGGCATCGCTGAACTCCAGCGTCATCGAGTCGAGCACGGTCAGGCCGCCGACGTAGCTGTAGAGCCGGCCGTTCGTGGCGCCGGTCGGCGTGGTCGGGGAGATGTTGCCCTGGAGGGTGATCGCGAGCCACTCCAGGATCTCGGAGGCCGAGAGCGGCATGGTCACGGACCCGCCGACCTCGGACGGCCCCAGGCTGAATGAGCGCTGGTTGTAGCGGTTGCCGGTCGCGAACTGGCGTGGACGGGGCGCCCGTACCCGCGTCATGACCGGGTTGTCCTGGAGGTAGGCGATGCGCGACGCTGCCACCGCCGTGCCGTAGGTGGTTTCCTTGCCGATCTGGACTGTCGCTTGCCAGAGGTCGCCGGTGGCCATGATGTCTCACATCCCTTCTGGTTCTGGTGTTGATCAGTCGCCACGACGGCCGGCGGTACCGCGACTCGGCTCGGCTGGCACCGGAACCGGAACCGGCGCCACGGCACCGAACGGCGGCTCAGGCTCGGCGGACTCCAGACGCTTCGCCGCCTCGGCTGCCTCTTCTGGCGCGTCGTGGCGCAGCTCGAAGATGCGACTGCCAGCGATCGTCACCTGGTGCTCGTCGGGCAGCGCCTTGAACTCGGACTCGGTGTAGTCCCGCTGCTTGATACCTTCGTGAAATTCCAGCGGCACGCCGTCGTCACCACGAGCCGCGATGTCCTTGGCGAAGATCTTCTCACGGACCACGTCAGCCTCCTGGTAGGGTGTATAATTCAGGCAACACGAAGCCTCGGCGCTGCGCTAACAGCCCGAGGCGTGGCACCGCGATCTGGAGGATCGAGATGCAATCCAATGGTACCCTGCTCAGTGCCCTCTGCGAGATTTGCAGAGGGCCGTTTGATGCCAAGCCCAATCATGCGAATCGGTTCTGTAGCCGAGCCTGTTATTTCCAGTGGCACCGCCGAGGGAAGATTGCCTGTACATGCCCCGTCTGTGGTGCTTCCTTCCTCCGGTCCACTCGCGAAGCGGGCGAGACAACAGTTCAGTTCTGCTCGAATCGGTGCCGTGGCCTGTACGTTCGGATTCCGCCGTCTGACCGACTGATCGCGGGACTCCTTCACGAGGATGCCGAGCGCGTCCCTGGACTCGGCCCCTGCTGGACCTGGACCGGTCGCTTCAATCGCGGAACTGGCTACGGAGAGATCCTCAGCAGAGAATTGGATCGTAGACTCGTCATTGCCACTCACCGGCTTGCCTACGAAGTCGCGAGCGGTCAGCCAATCCCTGACGAGATGTCCATTCTTCACACCTGCGATGTCCGCCTCTGCTGTAGGGACGATGACGCCGGTATCTACGTCATCGACGGCGTCGCGCGCCCGCGCTTTGGGCATCTGTGGCTCGGCACTCAGGCTGACAACATGGCCGACATGGCTGAGAAAGGTCGAGCAGCAACGGGAGATCGTAACGGGAGCCGCCTTCATCCGGAGCGGCGCGTTCGCGGTGAGCGCTGGACTGCATTGATCGGACCGTCGCTCCAACATAGGAGGCCAAAAGGAAGCCGTAATCAACCTACACACTGAATGTCTTCCTTTGCGTACCCCTAATCACCACGACATAGGATCTAATTTCCTCGCCGCTTACCCGGATGTAGACCGGATCATCGGCTCCGCTGGCATCGACGACGAGCGCCTCCAGGGTGCCGCCGAGGGTGCGATCCGCGAAGACGGCGTTGACGAACGCATCGATCAGGGCGCAGACGGTCGTCTCGGCGGTCGCTTCGGCTTTGTCCACGGCGTAGGCGAACACAACGCGATAGGACTGCTCCCGTTGCATCAGACCGCCCGTCGTCTTGTTGCTGATCTCCTGAGCGCCGGCCGTCACGTACGCACTGACCTGATGACTGAACGACTCAGGAACACCCGTGTACACCGTCTGGAGCCCGGAGCCGCTGAGCGTGCCGAGCAGCGTGACAAGGGCGTTGAGCGGGCCGACGGTGGACCATGCGGCTGGCATCAGGTCGTCACCCTCACGCAGTCGGCGTGCATCATCACTGTGACGTTGCCGGGGCCGGTATCTGGCGTGATGGTGCCGGCCTGAACCTGATAGGTCTGGGCCGGTCGGCTGTCGACGACGATGCGCGCGTGGTCGGGCATCGTGTAGGACGGATCCCAGTAGAGGATGGCCAAGTTCGCCAGGGCCGCCCGGTCGGGAGCCGTCGCCGCTGATCCATTGCCGGCGTCCTGGAGCAAGCAACGGAGCCCCGTGGTGTCCACGGTGGCGTACGTGCCGCCGCCCGAGCGCGTGTACACCGTGGCGCGCTGGTCGAGCTGTCGGAGCAGCGCCCTGGCCATCGATCGCCCGATCCCTGCCGATGGCATCAGCTACGCTCCATGATCGGGTCAGGCTCGGCTGCCGATTCACGAGCGGCCCGGTCGGCCAACTCCGTTGCAACCACCTGGCGGTCATGAGGCGGCAAGTTCCAGACGCGGTCTGCGAGCTTTTCGGGGTCCGTGGTCGGCCCTTGAACGCGCGGGAGTACCCCCTGAAGGATGCCGAGCCCCGCCGCGACAATCCCGAGCCAGCGGATCGCCACCGACGAAATCCCCAGACTTTCTGGGCCGGCCACCTGAACCGCCCCGATCATGCCGGTAGCGACCATGACAGCAATCGACACTGCACGCAGATTGATCACGATCGCGTCCTCACAGCCGACTGGTCACGAGGTTCACCGCGACGACGACGAACGTCAAAATCACGGTGATCACTGCCGCGACGACCGTCATCCGCCCGGCGATGTTGGCCGCGCCGTTCTCCAGGGTGTTGACCCGAGCCGGCAACGCTGCCAACGTCGTCAACTCGCTTCGCACCGCTACCTGGCCTTGTTCCAGGGCATTGAGGCGCGTGATCAGCTCGTCGTGTCGCGCCGAGTAGGTGTCGATGCGGACGTACTCGCCCCGCTCGCTGGTGATTTGCGCCCTCAGTTCGTTCATGCCCTCCAGGCGCTTGTCCACCGCCTGTTCCGCCTTGCTGATCGCGATCTGGTCGGCCTCCCGCAGTCGCGCCAGGTAGTCCCTGACCATCGCCCGCTCGCGGAGCAGCGTGTCGGCCGAGACCGCGTGCAACTCCTGATGAGCCGCCAGCGCAGCGTTCAGCGCCGTCTGCGCCGCATCGAAGCGAGAGTTGACCAGCTTCTCCAAGGCATCTCTGGCCTCTTCGAGCATGGTCTGACGGAGGACGGCCTCGTTCGCCTGAGCCCGCTGCCACGCTTCCCACTCTCGTATCGAGATGAGCTGCGTGCCAGGACTGGTGCTGGTCGGCTCGATCATCACTCACGACCCTGTGTCCTCGCCGCGCTCTTGCTGCCAGCGCTTCAGCGCGTCGGCGACACCCCGCGCGTACGCCGCCTGCTCCCGGCTCCCGAGCTCATGGCGATCGGCCTGGACGCCCTTGGCCGTCGTCTCGATGCGCCGGGCCTGGATCGTCGGGTCTGCCTCGGCCTCGGCTATTGCGCGCTTCACGTTCTGGCGCAGCGGGCCGTTGAGGACGTCGTCGTGGACCCGATCAATCTTCTCCTCGACGACGGCCGCCTTCTGCGCGGCAACGGCGGCATGACTCGCCGCGTCATCCGCCTTCGAGTTGATGGTTTCCACGCGCAAGAACAGCAGCAGCCCGGCCAGAACGGTCGCGAACGTTCCGAGGACCGACGAGACGATCGTGCCGGTTCGCTCGGAGATCTCGCCCGCGAAGAGCGCTGCCAGTGCGACAAACGCCAGGAGCACGGCGAGCAGGGCGATCGTAATGAGCGCGGCGCTACGTGTTGTCATGCTGTCCGACAGACTCCACTGGCCGAAAGGGTGGGGATGCAGCATCACGGACCTTCGATCTAGAGCGATCACCTCACCAACCTCGCGACCACGCCACCGATCCATGCTGCCCTCATCGAAGCGCGCCAGCGTAGTAGTTCCTGAGCAGCCCGAGCGCCGACGACGGCAGGCCCCCGGGAGCCTGCCCAGACGACGACTCGGCGCGGTAGCTGACCGACAGGTTGCCGACCTTCACCGACGAGACGGCCGTATCGGTGTCACGCTCCAGGAACCACGCCTTGACCGTCTCGAGACACGCCTGCTCGACGGCGCCCGGCAGGTTCTGGGGATCGGCCGGCGACAGGTACGGGTTGACGTCGCTCGGCAGCAGGTAGCCGGCGCGGTACGTCACGCTATACCGCTGGTCCTGGTAGCCGGGCAGGATGTAGCCGCTGGCGTACGCCTCGGTGCCCCACATCCTGAGACCGCCCGAGCGTCCCCAGCCAGCAGCGCGATAGAGCGCTCCGGCCTCCGCATCCTCGATCAGGTAGTCCGTGATCGCGGTGCCGTCTTCCGTGACCGAGGTCACCTCGACGATCGGCGTGCGCGAGAGCCCGAGCAGCCGAGAGCCTGAGCCGTCCAGGGTTTCCGTGACGGTCTCGACCCCGAACACGCGCCGCGTCTCCCTGGCGATGGCCGAGGATGCTCGGACGATCATGTCCGAGATCACGTCGTCGTCGTCGACCGTGGTCAGACCGAGCTCACGTTTTGCTGTCTCCCTGGTCGTGAGCAGGGTGTTACTGGCAGGGGTCACGACGGTGACGCTCATGCCGATGCACCCACCAGCGTCAGCGCCGGACGTGCGCCGCGCGCGGCACACCACGCGACCCGGGCCTGCCGATAGACGGCCTCAACCGCCCGCGCATACGACCGGGGATCACAGATGATCGACCCGAGCAGCGCGGCACGGATGCCCTCTCGATCGGCGAGCGTCGCCGGCGTCTGCGCCATGATCGCGGCGATCTCGACGTAGTGGTCAGGATCGCCAGCGACCCACTGTGGCCGGCCGAGCGTCGCCAGTACGCTCGGAGCAACCCGACCGTTCAGGTGATCGCCCAACAGCGCCACGCTCGGCACGCCCATCAGGCACGCCTCGAGGGTTGTGACGCCGCCGCCCTGCGGCCACGGATCCAAAGCTACGTCAATGCCGCCGTACGCCTCAAGATGCTGCTCGCGATGCGTTAGGGGCTGGAAGTCGAGTCTGTGGCTGCTGATGCGCAGCGAGGCGAAGAACTCGACCAGGCGAGCCCGGTAGCTCGAGTCCATGTACTCGCGCCCCTTGAACGCCAGCCGCGACCCGGGCACGCGGTGCAGGACGTTCGCCCAGGTGGCCCAGACAGGCTCACTGGTCTTGAGGGCGCGTCCGAAGTAGCCGAACGTCACGTAGCCGTTGGTGGCGGCTGGCGGTGCAGCTACGTCGGGATATGGGGGCCGTGGGTCGAACGCCAGGATGCACGGCAGGTGGAGCGCCCGCTCGTGGTGCTGGTGGGCCAGCTCCGGCGGTGCCGTGATCCGGTCGGCCAGGATGTAGTCGGAGGCGTCGATGCCCAACCCGGTGACGTGGCCCCAGCCAGTCATGATGATCGGGGCCGGCTTGCGCGCGAGCGCGGTCAGGCGGTTGCCGTTGCTGACCCCGGACAGGTCGACGATGATGTCGATGCCGTCAGCACGGATCTGCGCGACGAGCTCGTCGTCAGACAGGCCGTTGACCACGCGCCAGTGATCGGCGTAACCCTGGAACTGCTCGGTGACCGCATCGGACGGGCCGCGCTGCTGCCAGTAGCAGAACACCTCGACGGACGCGTGATCGTGCCCAGCCAGGACCGGCCCGAACACCATCGACGCTGAATGGTCGGTGAAGTCGGCCGAGAGGTAGCCGATCCGAAGCCGGCGGTCAGGGTCCGGGTCGTTCGTGTGGGGCGCCGCGGCAGCCGTGAGCGCTGCGCAGTGCTGCGCGTTGAAGGCTCTTCGGTCGGCGAGTCGGATGGCTGGCGTGGTGTAGGGGTGTAGATCAGCGTTGAAGATCGCCGACGTCCACCCGCTCGTGTCAGACGGGTCCAGGAGTGCCGCCTGACGGAACGCGGCCACACAGCCAGGGAGGTCGCCCAGGCCTTCGAGCACGACGCCCAGGTTGTAGTAGCGGGTAGCGGACGGC